>Ga0310345_10001861_pt1 | contig 22475 bp, 23 predicted proteins | sample HC15DNA20500_MG_FD_204667 | JGI IMG/M metagenome (GOLD analysis project Ga0310345, IMG submission 204667) | Marine microbial communities from station ALOHA, North Pacific Subtropical Gyre - HC15-DNA-20-500_MG | ecosystem: Environmental > Aquatic > Marine > Oceanic | place: Pacific Ocean: North... | reverse complement strand
TACGATTCATTGAACCTCTGGGTTATTTATTTGAATCTGATGAGGTATTTTTGTCTATTTTCATTGATCGTTGCAAGAGGTTACGAGTTGAGTGGTCTTTAGGGTCGCCGACAATAGCCACCCTCCCACCATAGCTTTTAACAATTTCTCGTTCAGGAACAGTCTGCTCGGTGTAATCGGTTCCTTTACAATGGATTTGTGGTTGAAGTGAAAGTAGTACTTGTTCCACATTAAGTTCGTTAAAAACAACTACGTAGTCTATACAAGTTAAGGCAGCAAGAATTTCTGTACGTTCGTTGACAGGCATTAATGGTCGTGAAATCCCTTTGAGCTTTTTTACTGAAGCATCTCCATTAACCGCGACTACAAGGTAGTCACCAAGAGCTCGAGCAGCTTTAAGATAACGAATATGACCAACATGAAGCCAATCAAAACAACCATTTGCCAAGACAATAGTCTGTCCATTCTGCTGAAGTTTTTGGACTAAAGCCTTCAGATTTTTCAATGTTTTGATCTTGGGGTTGACCATAATTAAAACTTATCCCGATCAATAGCGTCCATCAATTCTTGACGGCTAACTGTAGCCGTACCATGTTTCATTACTACTAGACCACCTGCATAATTTGAAAGATAAGCAGCTTCTTCAAAACTAGCCCCTACTGCTAGGGCAAGTGTAAAAACAGCTATGACGGTATCTCCTGCTCCTGTAACGTCAGCAACCTCATCTGATCCAAAGATTGGGATATTTAAAGAAGGGTTCTTTCTCGTAAAGAGGACCATTCCGTCACGGCCTCGAGTAATAAGTACCGCCTCAGATCTCAAACGTTTCAAGAGCGTTTTTCCTGCCTTTTGAAGATGCCCCAAATCATTACCAATTTTGTATCCAAGCAATTCCTCTACCTCAGGTTCATTAGGGGTAGAAGCTGTTAGGCCAGAAAACTTTAAGAGGTTATGCCTGGAGTCTATGGTAATTAGGAAACCTTTTAGAAGCTTAGAAATCCTTGTTACCATTTCTGGGTCTACATAACCAAAGCCATAATCAGAAATAATCATTGCTCGAGACTTTTTCGAAAGAGAATGAAGTTTGGCCCAAAGTTTATTTTTTGATTCTTCGGTATGTTTAAAAGGTTTAGATCTATCCAAACGCAGTACTTGCTGTCGTGATGAATGCACTGAACCAGTGACAAAACGAGTCTTGGTTGGAGTACAGTAACCTTTGACCAATATTGTGGAAGAAAGGGGAAGTTTAAAACCTCGAAATTGTCGTTTTATTTCTTTTCCTGCCACATCAGTTCCTAGTATTCCAATAGGAATAGGGTATGCACCTAGCTTTCGTAAGTTATTGACAGTGTTTGCTGCACCTCCAGGGAGGATTTGTGATTCTTTATACTCGAGAATGAGGATTGGTGCTTCTCGAGAGACTCTAGAAAATTCTCCAAAAATATATTCATCAGCCAAGAAATCGCCGTAAACAGTTATGGGGCAGTTTAAGAAAAGGTCAATGATGTTTTTTAATCGATTTTTGGTAATTGGTTGGGAAGGCATAAATATTAAGTGTCAGAAGAGTTTTCTGTTTCAAGATCCTAGGTCTTTTAATAAAAATATAGTAGCGTTTAGAAGATTTTTCACAATCCAATCCGGCTGTATTTTCCAATTGCTTCGAAGGTGTTCATATTCTCCATGGACATAGCCGGACAATACAAAAATTGCCCGAGCTCCAGAATCATTTACTAGTTGAAATCACTATAACGATCTCCGATTACGAAAGATTTTGCAATGTCGATACCAAATTCATTGACTCTCCTTAACAGTATTCTAGGTCTTGGTTTACGGCAGTTATAAATTTTCCTATAGGGTACTTGACCAATTGAGGAATAGTGCGAGCAATAGTAAATAGCATCGAAATACGCTCTAACTTTTTCCATTTTCCTTTGAGCTTGGAGTGGATTTGAATAACTAGATCTTTGAAAAAGTGACCTTGGGTTACTCCAGCTTGATTAATCACAATAATTAGTTTTTACCCTTCATTATTAATATTTCTGATTGCTTCGGGTACCCACGGATAAATTTGAAATCGAGAAAGGTGATTAACATATCCTACTTCACTGTTAATTGTGCCATCTCGATCAATAAAAGTAGCAATTTTGGACACCTATTTCTTCCTAGAAAAATCTAAAGTTAGAATTATACGTAAAGAAAGTAACCTGTAAGAAACTTTATACTGACTTCTGATTTCTAAAGTTCCAAGTTTAATTAAACTCTAAATTGTGGTGATACAACTTTTAAAGAAAGATCTGTTCTAGTTTAATTGATTTTTTGAAGTATCTTTATTGCTTTTTGGTAGACTTCCTCAACAGTAATTTGTGTCATACAATGGTGATCGATGGGACATTCCCGCAGGAGGCAGGGACTGCATTCAACTTTTTTATTCAAAACGACTGCTAAAGGATTAAGAGGTCCGGTGGTTGTTTCATTAGTTGAACCAAAAAGAGCTAGTGTTGGGACTTGAAGCGCTGACGCCAGATGCATTGGACCCGAATCATTGGTGATTAAAAGCTGGCAAGAAGATATCAATGCCATCAAGTGGCTAAGGCTGGTTCTCCCTGATAAAATCACTGGACGGTATTTCATATTCTGGCATATTTCATTTGCGATGGTTAATTCAGAACTAGAACCGAAAATCACTATCTCTGCATTTTGTTCTTCAATTAATCTGTCTAGGACTTCGCCATACCGGTTAGTTAACCACCGCTTAGCCGATCCAAAAGAAGCACCGGGATTGATTCCCACTAATTTTCCATTAAAAGAAATTCCTTCGTCATGTAGTATCTGGTGTGCTTTTTTTAGGATATCTTTTTTCAGGGGAAGGCAATGGTTGTAAATCTTTTGAATCTTGACTGGGTTTTTCGACATTTCTAGTCCAACTCGTTTTTTTCTAAAGAGTTGGTCAACTAGGTCCCAGTAGTAGAAGATTTGGTGTAGTTTAGTAATACTTTTATCTACTGGAACCCCGTGGGTAAGCAACCATCCTCGGCCATCTCTCTTGTATCCAGCTCTAATGGGAATTCTAGCCAATCTAGCTAACAATGCTGCTTCAAAAGCATTTTGTAAAAGGAGAGCTGCATCAAACTTTCTTTTAGCGATAGTTCTAACTAGGCGAAGACGTCCTGCAATTCCAGAATGTTTTCCATCTCGGTCGTAAATTAAAATGTCATCTACCCAGGGACTAATCTTGTAGATGTCACTAACCCATGGTAAAACCAGTGCAGTAATTTTTGTTGTTGGAAAAACTTCTCGAATCTCTCTGAGCGCAGGAATAACCATTACCGAATCTCCAACCCAATTGGTCCCTCGGATCAGCAAGCGTCGAATATTTTCCTCTTCAACAACTATAGTCATTTAAGATTTTTTTTCATTGTCTGAGAAAGCATTTTTGATAAGCCAGTACCATTAAATTGAAAATCCACCTTGACAGTAACTACCCGTAAGCGATTTAGAGCGTTTTCTGGAAGATTTTCAGCATCCTTTTCTGTCGTAATTACAGTATTAATTTTTAGTTCCTGACATTGTTTCTGAATCTCGGCTAAGTCGCTAGGAGTGTAACGATGGTGATCACGGAAGCAAATTGTCTTAGTAACATCGACTTGATATTTTCTTAGTAATTCAAAGAATTGATTTGGATTTGCAATTCCAGCGAAGGCCAAGGCACGAAGCCCAGTTAAAGGGAAACTCAACAATGTTCCTTGACTATTTTTCTCTGAGGCAGATTCCAAAGACTGCGTTGCTAAGAAACAAGGAATATCGGATTTGAGTAATTGAAACTGATCAATTAGTGGCTGGTAGTTAACGTTGTTTTGGGTTCTTGTTAAAATTACTGCGTCGGCACGTTTCAATTCTTGTACAGGTTCCCGTAAGAAACCAGCAGGAAAAAGATATCCACTACCAAAAGGATCAGTTACATCAATCAACAACAAATTTAGATTTCGATATAATTTTCGATGTTGAAAACCATCGTCCAGTAAATGAATATTAGCTGAACTCCATTTTTCAACCCATCTTCCTGCTTTGACTCGGTCTTTACTTATAGTAACTAGAGCACGCGGGAGGTTTTTTGCTATGACAAGAGCCTCATCTCCTGCAACTAGAGAATTAGTTTTCAAATCCTTTCCGTCGGAAACTAGAAGAGGGTTTCCTCCATAATTTCCTTTGTACCCGCGAAGCAACACTGAAACAGTGTACCCTGATTGCTGCAGGATCTTCCCGATTTTAATAACAGCAGGTGTTTTCCCTGTTCCTCCTAATGTAAGGTTACCTATACTGATGACTGGATTCTGAAGTCGGTGAATCTTTAACCAACCCTTATCAAATAATCTATTTCGGATACTAACTACTACTGTATATCCTTTTGAAATTACTAGTAAGATTTTTCTTATTAGTGGGGACACTTTCATAGAATTCCGTCGATCTTTGAATAATTCACCTAGTTCCTAAACAAGTTTAGAATGATTTGCATGACTAACAAACAAAGTATGTTCAATATGATCCAAGAGTTTATTACTACTGCCTTGGTGAGTTTGAATAATGTTATAACCATTTTCACCTAATTTTTTTCGATGAGTTGGATTATGGTACAAATTAATTAATTGTTCTTGTAACTCAACTTGATTGCGGACCATTAAACCTGCTTTGGCATTAATAAAGTGGCGGGACATGTCACGGAAGTTATTCATATACGGCCCAAAAAGAACTGGTTTTTTGAAAATGGCAGGTTCTAGGAGGTTGTGTCCTCCCCAGGGTACTAAACTGCCACCGATAAAAACTAAGTCAGCGAGAGCATATAGAACAGGAAGTTCTCCTAAGGTATCGAGAAGAATCACTTCGACTGGCGTTTCTATATCAGTTGAATGCATTGGTAGTAGCGTGGACCGTTTTAGATAATGGAATGAAAGATTTTTCAGTAATTTTTCAATTTCTTCACAGCGTTTAGGATGCCGAGGTGCTAAAAGTAGTTTGACGGTTGGAGACTGTTTTTGTAGCGACCTGAAGGCTTGTAAGACGAAGATTTCTTCATTTTTTCGGGTACTACCAGCTACAAATAAGAATGAACGTGAACCGGGATTTATTAAGGATTGAAAATATTCTATTTTTTCAGCCAGGTGATTTGGTGGTGATATATCATATTTAAGATTTCCACTTACTTTGACTTTATTAGCAGGTGTTCCGAGAAGTATGAGTCGTTTTCGGTCAAGATCATCCTGTACAAAACAGAAGTTAAAATGAACCAGTGCCCAACGAAACAACCAGCGAAATTTCCAATATCGCTGAAAGGATCGGTCAGAAATACGACCATTGGCTAAGTAAACTGCAACTCCTTGGCAGTGACATTCATGTAAAAAGTTTGGCCAAATTTCTGTTTCCAGAATAAGGACAAGACTAGGACGTACCTGTTTAAGTGTTTGACGAACAGAAAATTTCCAGTCCAAGGGAAAATAAAAGATGTCATCTAAATCAGTACAGTTTTGGCGGGCAAGAAGTTGGCCACTTGAAGAGGTAGTAGACAAAAAGACTGGCCGATTTGGCCATCTCTGACGAACCTTTTTTATTAGAGGCAAAGCAGATAGAACTTCTCCTGCAGAAACCGCATGAATCCAGATTCCTCCAGATGGTCGTAACCGTATTTGGCTCGGTAGGATACCTAGGCGTTCAATAAAACTTGAACAATATTTCCGATGACACAGGACCTGAAACAAAAAATAAGGCAGTGCAATGAGAAAAGCCAGAGTGAAGCCTAAGCTATAGAATCGTTGCATCAAAGCTTTTGAACTTGAACTCCGGATAAAATAAACTAAGAAATGTTATAACATGGAACAATTTAGTTTAGATATGATATCTAAATAATATGCAAAGGTACTATAAATTGTTCCCATAAGTATTTGAATTATAGCTATTGCTTTAAAGGTTTCCAAGGCAAAAAATTTTGTTAGCTTTATCTTGTCACGTATAAACTCGTTGTGTTCAAGAATATAAAATGACTGATTAAATAAGGAAATGTAAAGAGACAAAAATAGTAATGAAAAAACTGTCAATTCGTGATCTTGATCTTGAAGGGAAAAGAGTGTTTATTCGCGTGGATTTTAATGTTCCACTCAATAAAGATGGGGGGATTCAAAATGATACCCGGATTAGGTTGAGCCTACCAACTATTCAATATGCTTTATCCAGAGGAGCTAAAGTAATTTTGGCTTCTCATTTGGGGAGGCCTGGTGGAAAAACCAATCTTAGGATGAGTTTAAGACCAGTTTCTATTGCCATCAAGTCGGCTATTGAATGTCCGGTTAAAATGGCCGAGAGTTGTATCGGATCAGAGGTCGTTTCCCAAAGTCGATTAATGAAAAGGGGAGAAGTTTTGTTGTTAGAAAACCTGCGATTTCACCCTGGGGAAGAGGCTAATGAAATAGGATTTGCTCAACAGTTAGCTAATCTTTGTGATCTCTATGTAAATGATGCTTTTGGAACTGCCCATCGAGCACATGCTTCAACAACTGGAATAATTCCTTTTGTTGGTCAAGGTGCTGTGGGTTTTCTAATGGAAAAGGAACTATTAAATTTGGGGTATGCTATTACCAATCCAAAACGGCCCTATGTTGCCATTCTTGGTGGTTCTAAAATTTCTGGGAAAATCGAGATCATTGAAAGATTAATTGAATTAGTTGATGTTATTTTAATTGGTGGCGGTATGGCATATACTTTTTTAAAAGCAAAGGGCTTGGAAGTTGGTAGGTCGTTGGTTGAATCCGACAAAATTACTTTTGCTCGGAATCTTTTGAAGAAAAGTGGGGAACAGGGGACTCTTATGGTATTACCGGTTGACCATTTAGTAGTAGAAAATCTAAAACCAGGTGCAAGAAATAGATCAACTCTTGTTGAACAAACGCCAGAAGAATGGATCGGAGTTGACATTGGTCCGAGCACTTGCAAAAATTTTGAACAGAAGATTTCTAGTGCAAAAACCATTTTTTGGAATGGTCCGTTGGGAATTTTTGAAATAGTTGATTTTTCTCAAGGTACTTTAAATATTGCTAAGGCAGTCTCTGAGAGTCAGGCAATGACCATTGTAGGTGGGGGTGACTCTATTGCTGCTTTGAGCAAAGCTGGAGTGACTGAAAAGATCAGCCATATTTCAACAGGTGGTGGTGCATCTCTTGAATTTTTGAGCGGCAAGAAGCTCCCTGGTTTAGATGCACTAAGCTCCAAATAATTTAAAAGTTTTTTCAGTTTTAAATTTCTGGATTCAGATTAATGAGACAACCCGTTATTGCAGGTAACTGGAAGATGTACAAAACAATCAGGGAGAGTGTGGATTTTATTGAACAACTGAAGCCATTAATTAAACTTGCTGATTGCGATATAGTAGTTTCTCCTCCCTTTACTTCATTATCAGCTGCTTCAAAGGCAGCTTTAGATACACGAATTAAAATTGGAGCGCAAGATCTATATTGGGAAAATATAGGCGCTTTTACTGGAGAGATTTCTCCCCAGATGGTTGTGGAAGCTGGATGTCAGTACGTTATCCTCGGGCATTCCGAAAGACGAGTTATTTTTGGTGAAACCAGTCAATCTGTCAATAAAAAGGCCTCTGCTGCTGTAGTAGCTGGACTTATACCTATAATTTGTTTAGGTGAACAAATAAAAGAAAGAAAGTCTGGAAAGACCTATGATGTTATTGGAATGCAGTTTCGGCAATCATTGGCTGGCTTGACACCTGAAACAGTTTCTCATATTATTTTGGCGTATGAACCCGTGTGGGCTATAGGTACTGGAATGACGGCGACTCCTCAAATCGCCCAAGAAGTTCATGCCTATTTGCGTGAATTGACTACAGAAATGTTCAACCCCTCTGCTTCTGATAATGTCCGTTTGTTGTATGGTGGCAGTGTTAAGCCAGAGAACATTAATAGTTTGATGGTGGAAAAGGATATTGACGGGGTACTCGTTGGTGGAGCTAGTTTAAAAGTAGAGTCTTTTTCTAAGATTATTAATTTTAAAATACCATGATTCTTTTATTGGAAATTATTCATGTAGTCGTCTGTGTATTGCTTATTCTGATTGTACTTCTACAGTCTGGGAAAAGTGCTGATTTGGCAGGTGCTTTTGGTGGGGGAGGTTCTCAAACTGCCTTTGGAGCCAGAGGAACGGCAACTTTTCTTTCTAAGTTAACCACTGGGGCTGCAGTTATCTTCATGATTACTTCCTTTACTTTGTCACTCCTTATTTCTCAAGATAAAGGGCGGTCAATTATGCAGGATGCTGAAGCTCTTTCTACAGAAACGAGCACTTCTGCTGACAGTTCAGAAAACAAAACTGATTTGTCGGGGGACAAGAAAACTCCAGTTAAGGAGGGGTCATCAGACTCCCCTCAAAACAAGTAATAGTACTCCTTTTAAATAAATTAAGATTTTAAATAATGCGGAAGTGGTGGAATTGGCAGACACACCATCTTGAGGGGGTGGCGGCGCAAGCCATGCGGGTTCAAGTCCCGCCTTCCGCACCATTTTTGTGTGGCTTCTGAAGGTAAAGTTAGTTCTGTTGTTAGTTGATTTATTTTTTAAAATCAGTTTGATTTTTGACATAAATCTTTCCAATCTAAAAGTTGTTAATTCGAATTATAGTAATTAACAATTTTAAATTAAGGAGTTTGACAATAGTGAGGTTCTTAAATAAGGTTAGTAGGAGGATTTCTAACTTTTAAAAAGGTCGTCGAAGGCCTCACGGGCTGTTTTTGGTTTTGGAGTTGTTGGCCTAATAGAAGTCGTCATTCGTTCAATCGTTTTCTTAGCAACAAACAAATTACAATTGTTACCAGTATCTTTTTTGTTGACACGCTCGGGAAGGTCTTGAGTACATTCGTAGCGAGCTGAAGTATCAAAAAAAACACAGTGTCGGCAACTATGAAGGTGTGTTTTGCACTGAGAACACTGTGTCTCAGTTTGGATATCATGTGGGGCTTTAGCTCCACACATTGTACAGCGGGCAATTTCCTGAAAGCCTGGCATTTGTTTAGAGTGTAACTCTGGAGGTTTCGATGATCTTTTTCTTCTTGAACGTTTTTCGGGTTGTTCATCTTGATACCCAGGTTGCCGATATTTTCGGGTCATTCTAATTTCCTACTCTTCCTAAAGAAATTAAGAGTAATATCTTCGGTTGTTTGGATGGTTGTTAAACCAGAGGTGAAGTGTTTACAATAGAATCGTATCAGTTCAATACTAATACGTCCATTATACTTTGAACAAAAAAATCATCATCAATAAAAATTTCTTTGGTTATTATCAGAATGGTTGAGTATGTTTTTTCTTTGTGTTCAAGGTTATAATTACTTTTGAAGGAATTAAATAAGATTTTGGAAATAGTATTTCATATTATTTATAACTGTAAGACAAGGGTTTTAGAGATTCTATCCTTTTAAAATAACTCTTTCGACTTCCTTGATAAATAATTTATTCTTTTAAATATTTTTGTTCGTTTTGACAATACAATACAGCATATTGATTATCGACTATTGACAAAAGCTATTTTTGAAATAAAATTTTGTCGCCTTTATATTATTTTTTTGTATTAGGTAGTACCCTCAGAAGTAGTCAAAAGATGGCATAACTCAATAGAGAATTAAATTAATTATTTTTCAGATTCAATTTGGAGATGCGGATGTCAAGCTCTGAAAGCAGCGGTCGAGAGGAAAGAAGTTCTAGAGACCAGTCTGCTAAAGTAACTTCTGAAGAAAAAATTAAGGAAGGGACTATTTCAAAATTTCTTAAGTTTTTTGGAAAGGGGGGACTTGTTAGTCCAATTGTTCGTCGACGCAGGATGGTGACAGCTTTAGTTTTGGGATTTCTAGGAACAAATTTTTTTATGTTTCTGCGTTTCTTTTTTCCACGGACTCTATTTGAACCAAAAACCGTTTTTCGAATTGGTTATCCATCTGATTTTGGATACGGGATAGACACTAAATTCCAAAAAGATCACAGGGTCTGGGTTGTTCGTAATTCTGAGGGAATTTTTGTAATCTTCGCAACATGCACTCACTTGGGTTGTACTCCGGACTGGAAGCCAAGTGAAAACAAATTTAAATGCCCTTGCCACGGAAGTGGGTACGATACTGAAGGGGTAAACTTTGAAGGTCCAGCTCCTCGTCCCTTAGACCGTGCCAAGCTAGAAATCGATGCTGAGGGTCAAATCGTCGTGGACACCGGGGTTTTGTTTGCCTGGCCGAAGGGTATGCGGTCGCAATTTCAAGATCCTGGTGCTTTCCTTCGTTTGTAGGTTGTTAAACTAGTTTATAATTGCGTGTCACTTAGTTAGCTGAATTTAGCTCAGAGGTTGTTTGATGGAAGATGATCAAAAAAAACAAAGTGAAGAAGGAAGTGAACAAAATAGAAAGACAAATACGTTTCTCAGGGGAGTTCGTAATGAAATTAAGGTTTTAAAGGACAAAGCTCTTAATGAGGTCGAGTCACTCAAAAAACCCGAAAAAACACAGTTGTACAAATCAATTTTTCGGGTTAAGCATGATGATAAGCCCCGTAGTCGAGCATTAGGTATTCTTTCTAATGTCTTTCTACATCTACACCCCTCTAAGGTTAATCGTGATGCTGTAGCCTATAATTATACTTGGGGCATGGGAGGTATTACCTTTTACCTATTCATCGTACTAACTTTTACCGGCGTCTTGTTAATGTTCTATTACCATCCCAGTAAAGTACAGGCCTTCCGAGATATTCTTTATTTAGAACATGATGTCCCCTTTGGAAAACTTTTGAGGAATATGCATCGCTGGGCAGCCCACTTGATGATCATTGCCGTTTGGTTGCACATGTTTAGAGTTTTTCTCACTGGTTCCTATAAAAAACCTCGAGAATTTAACTGGATGGTGGGTATCATTTTGATGCTGCTCACTATGTTACTGTCATTTACAGGTTATTTATTGCCCGATGATCAGTTGGGATTTTGGGCAGTTACAGTAGGCACCAATATGGCTCGTGCTACTCCAATGTTAGGTTCTGAAGGCCCTTTAGGGCCTGAACTGGGAATGACTGCATACAACGACGTACGATTTGCTCTTCTGGGAGGGTCAATTGTAGATTCTAATGCTCTCCTCAGAGCCTATATCTGGCACTGTATTGCGATTCCCTTAATAGCTGGAATTTTTATGGCTGTGCATTTTTGGAGAGTCCGTAAAGATGGTGGGATTTCTGGGCCAGCCCCTGTAGTGCTTGCTTCAGAGATCAAAGAAGAGAGAAGGTTTTAGATCTAGGTTTATCAACCTTGAAGCTTTAAGGATAAGTATGAAGTCTTTGGTAATTATTTAACAAAAGTGTTGATTTATAGGAGGAACTGAGTGGATTGGGCTCAACTTTGGCAAATAGCAACTTTGCCTGATAATGTACCTATTACGTTGTTAATTGTAGTTGTACCTTTTTATGCTTGGTATGGATTGAGGCAATCCTTTAAAAATGACCAGCTGATTGATCAATTAGAGGCTGATCCGGAGCTAGCGAAAACGCACCACCGCAAAACTCAGTCTTGGAAAGAAGATTGGGATCGAGAAGTTTTTGTTTGGCCCTACCTCCTTCGTATAGAGTTCTTAGTAACCATTATTGTTACCTTTATTCTGATGGTATGGTCCATTACTTTGGATGCCCCGTTAGAAGCACCTGCTAACCCTTCTCTGACAATGAATCCATCAAAAGCACCATGGTATTTCTTAGGATTACAGGAAATGCTTGTTTATTTTGATCCTTGGATGGCTGGGGTTGTATTACCCACCTTGATTCTTGTCGGTCTTATGGTGATTCCCTACATGGATGCAAATCCTTTAGGGAACGGATATTACACTTTTAAACAGCGAAAGTTTGCCATCTTGGCCTTCTGCTTTGGCTTTATCGTCTTGTGGCTATCGATGGTTGTTATTGGAACCTTTATACGCGGCCCAGGTTGGATTTGGTTTTGGCCTGGTCAAACTTGGGACCACAACAAGGTGATTTTTGAAGTTAACCGAGACTTGCCCGATATATTTGGAATAACAAGTATGATGGGTAAGAGTCTCTTTGGTGGTGCTGTATTTGGTTTATATGCCTTATTGATGGTGTTTGTAGTTCATAAATTGTTTACTTTGAATGAATTTAATCGAAGGATTTATGAACGGATGACATTGATTCAATATGTCACCCTGCAATTTTTCTTGGTATCTATGATGCTTTTGCCTGCCAAGATGGTGGCTCGACTACTGTTTCGTATTAAGTATGTCTGGATAACACCTTGGTTTAATATTTAGGTTTTTATTTTTAGGAGAAATCGTTGGCAGAACAACTCCCCACCGAAAAAGATCCAGTTGTCAGTAAATCTTTAGGCGGTATTCTCTTAGTTTCATCCGTTTTAATGGTCTTGTCTCTTTTGTGGTCTGTTTACGACGAGGCATATACCCTTAGGCCCTGGAAGAGCTATCAGAAACACTTTGTGGCCCTCTACAGCCGTCATTTAGCAAGGATAAAACCAGCTCAGGCAGAGGAAGAAAAAAAAGTTTTGCAAGACACAAAGTATGAAGAGTTAAACAGGGCTATAAAAAAAGCTGAAGAATTAATTAGCCCACAACTGTCTGAAATTGATCGTGAGACAAATTCAATAATAGGAAAACGTTTAGCAATTATTACGGAGCCTTTTGCTATTGTTCGAAGTGAAATTGCTGCTCTAGTTTACCTTACAGAGACAGCGTCTAGTCAGGAAGAAAAGGACCGTTTAAACGAAGAAATAGAATCTATCAAGGCTATAAAAATCAGCCTAACTCTCCCATCCAATGGGTCTTCAAACAAGCAACTTATGAAGATCGAGGAATTCAACTTTTTTCAGTTGGAAGAGGAATTCAACCATCTTCAAAAACGAAAAGGGGATTTGGGAAGGAAAAGAGCTGAATTAATTAGGCCCACTAGTGAACTGAGAGAACAGAGAGACACCTTTTTAAAAGATCAGTTGGCAGGCTTAAGCCCTTTTCAAATTGAAGGACTGCAGAGCAAGATGAAAAACTTTGTCTTGGAGATTAAACAGATCCATATTGCTGAGGTTGATTTAGTAGATCGTTGCGAATCCTGTCACTTGGGAATCAGAGAACCGTTAACCTTAACCAAGGCGGCTATGGCTGGTGAGGGCGCTTTTACTAGCCATCCTAACAAAGATCTTCTCAAGATCCATGATCCAGAACGTTTTGGGTGTTCGACCTGTCACAATGGTAATGGTCGTGCTACTACTGGTGTTAATAAAGGACATGGACGATATAAGCATTGGTTATGGCCATTATTTCACCTAGAAAATAGTGAAGCAGGGTGCCATCAGTGTCACAGTAAAGATTTGGTTCTAGAACACGCTGAGGTTTTAAATCAAGGAAAAGATATTTTTTATAACCAGGGTTGTCGGGGGTGCCATAGATTTGAAGGTTTTGACACAGAATCGGAGGCTCTGACACAAGTCCAGTCAACTATCCATCAGCTTGAAATTGAACGTAAAGACATGGAAAAAAATGTTATTCGAAGTGACGAAACGGGAGACAATGCTGAGGATAATGATGAAGCTAATCGTCTTTATGCCCAGGCAAACGCCCTCAGACAGAAAATTAGTAATTTAGATCATGAAGTGGAGCAGATAAACTTTCAGTCAAAGCATTTATTTCAGGAACGGAAGAAGGTTGGACCGAGTTTAAAGGAAGTGAGAGTTAAGATCCGTCAAGAATGGCTTCCAGTTTGGTTAGACAACCCACATGCCTATAGACCAGATACCAAGATGCCTGCATTTCGTTTAAGTGAGCAGCAAAAAAACGCTGTTTCTGCTTTTATTTGGCAGTCGGGGGTTAATGGAAAATTACCAAAGCAGCCATCTGGGAATTCTGTTCGAGGGAAGGAATTGCTAGAGACTCGTGGTTGTCTCGGGTGTCATGCTGTAGGTGCAGGAGACTTGGAACAAGGTGGTGTTTTTGCGGCTAATTTATCTAGGGTTGGGGAAAAGGACCACTACAACTACTTGGTTCGCTGGATTCACAATCCTCGTGAACGGACCCGGCCCTATTGTGCTTATGAAAAACGTGACCTAGGCCCCGAAGATTATGCGAAACATGGATTACCTTTTGTTTTTGACTTGGAAAATAGTGTTTGTCCTAACGATGGTCACGAACTTCAAGTGCAGCAGATGACAGTTATGCCAAACTTGAGGCTGACTCTACAGGAGGCCCGAGATGTTGCTAGTTATTTAATGACTCTCAAAAGAGAACCGGGGGTTCTAAAACAAGCTTACCCTACGGTTGACTATTTAGATGATCCTCAGCTTAAGGAAGAGGGTCGAGCTTTGGTTCAACATTTTGGTTGTGCCGGTTGCCATGAGATTGCTGGGTTTGAAGAAGAGCAACGAATTGGGACTGAGTTGACGAAGGAAGGTAGTAAGCCAATAGAACGACTTGATTTTGCCCTATTAACTCACGATGCTGAACATGAGGGATGGTATAACCACAAAGGATTTTTTGAGCGTAAGTTAGAAAATCCCGCTATTTTTGATCAAGGTAAAATCAAGGCTCCAATGGAAAAGCTTAGGATGCCAAATTTTAAACTAGAACCAGAAGAAATCACGGCAGTTACTACTTTCCTACTAGGTAGCGTTGATTCAACGTTGCCGTCACATTTCTTTTATGAACCTGATACTCGTAGTCAGGACATTCGTGATGGCTGGTGGCTAGTGAAGAAATACAACTGTATGGGGTGTCACCAGGTTCGGCCTGGTCAAGATTCAGTTCTGTCTGGAATCGAACGTTATCAGGGTGATGGAAAAGAGAAACTTCCTCCAACCTTAGTAGGTGAGGGAGCAAGAGTGAGTCCTGAATGGTTAGCAAGTTTTTTAAAAAATCCTGCGATGCACCCGACTAATAACGCCCGTAATGGAGTTCGAGAATATCTCCAGGTACGTATGCCAACGTTCTATTTATCGGATGGTGAGATTCGAAAGATTGTTCGTTTTTTTGAATCGCTGGCTTCCCAGAATAGACCGTATATCCCTACTGAAATGGATCCTCTGAGTAAGCAGGAACGGGAAATGGCACGAGGGCTGTTTACTTCCAAGGCAGCACCTTGCCTTAAATGCCATGCAACAGGAAATCCAAGCCATGATCGCAATGCCACTGCACCAAATTTCTTACTTGCCAGAGAAAGGTTAAAGCCTGGGTGGACGGAGCGTTGGATGGTCATGCCTGAAATGATGGCTCCGGGTACATCCATGCCTTCCGGACTATTTCAGCGAGAAGGAGACCGGTGGGTATTTGCAGGTCCTTTGCCAGATGCCTTTAGAAATTATTCAAAAGATCATGCTGAACTGTTAGTTCGCTATATGTTTCAGCTAACGTCTGCAGAACAGCGTCGTCTAATCTCTAGATTGCCATCTGTCGCTACTAAAGTAGCCAGTCGTTGATAATCTTCTTTCTCGTATTTCAGAAATAGAAATGCTATGTTACTAGCCCTGTTAGATAGTAGCCCGTTTGTTTTTTGGAATTCCTGTCTTAGAGTTTAATTAGTGTTATATCTGGATATTTAGAGAGGTTTTACCATGGGTACAAAGAAATATCTGTTATGTCTGGTGAGCGCATTGTTTATGTTATCAGTTGTCGGTTGTGGAGGTGGAGAAGTAGACGTTGTCGAAAAGGCTGAAAAAACTGCTCCTGCTAAAGAGGTTACTACAATTGACCCGGCTACAGCTGCTACTGTTAAAGGTAAAGTTTTATTCGAGGGTGATCTGCCTAAGGTTAGGAGACTGAATATGAATGCCGAACCGAGTTGTGCAGCTCTCCACAAAAAACCAGTTTATTCAAACGTCGTAGTCCCTAATGAGAACAAAACCCTCAGGCATGTTTTTGTTTATGTGCAAAAGGGTCTAGAAGGTAAAGTTTTTGAGACACCTACAAAACCTGCGGTGATTGACCAAAAGGGTTGCGTATATATTCCACATATGATCGGTGTTCAGGCCAATCAACCCATTCAAATTCTCAATAGTGATCCAACAACTCACAATATTCATCCGCTCCCTAAAAATAATAGGGAATGGAATGTGTCTATGGCACCAGGAATACCTCCAAAGATAAAAAAGTTTCCCCGCGAAGAAGTAATGATCGGGGTGAAGTGTAATGTCCATCCTTGGATGAAAAGTTATATTGGAGTTCTTAAGCATCCATTTTTTGCCATAACTGGTGAAGATGGTTCTTTCGAGATAAAAGGGCTACCCCCTGGTGAATATACCATCAGTGCATGGCACGAACTTCTCAAGAAAGGTACTACTAGTCATGAAGTTACATTATCTGCTAGTGATACCAAGGAACTTGATTTTACTCTAAAACAAGCTTCCTAAAAATTGAAGATTGCTAAATGGTTCTCCCTTTCAGGGTTAGACTATTACTTTCACTATCTGGTTTCACTGATTAGGAAGTAGAGCTTGGTTTAATTTCTGATGATTCATTCATTTCAAGCGAGTAGTGACATTGATATGGGATATCATTACTTTGCTATTATTACCGCTAGTTTTACATTTCTATTGATTGTTGTAGGGGCTTTGGTAACTGGGAATGATGCAGGTCTTTCTGTACCGGATTGGCCGCTTTCCTATGGCTCTTTAAACCCGCCATGGGTTGGCAACATCCGCTATGAGCATGGGCATCGCTTGGTTGCTGCCTTTGTGGGTTTCCTAACTATTGTTTTAGCTGTGTGGATTTGGAAGAAGGATTCTCGTCAATTTGTTCGAAGATTGGGACTACTTTCATTGAGTGTTGTTATTACTCAAGGTATCTTAGGTGGGGTCACAGTACTTTGGTATTTGCCAGCATCAATTTCAATTCTTCATGCTTGTTTAGCCCAGACCTTTTTTTGTTTAATAGTAAGTTTGGCTTGGCTTTCTGCACCTGAAAGGCAATCTAGTCCTCTTAAAAAAATCGAACAAAGTAGACAAAACCGACAGCCATTGATTTTATCAATTTTAATAACAGGAACGATTTATATACAATTGGTAGTTGGGGCTGTTTTTAGACACACTCAGTCAGGAATAGTGGTCCACGTTTTTGGGGCCTTAGTTGCTGTAACTTTGATGACTTGGCTAGTTAATGTCGTTTTTAAAGGAAAATATTTTAATTTAATTCGTCCAGTCAAGTTGATGGGTGTCCTGGTTTTGGTGCAGGTTTTTCTAGGAATTGGTTCTTTAGTGCTTCGGTTAATAAACACGAATGCTGTGCAGCCTGAGTTTTCGTTGGTGGTTATTTCCACTGCCCATGTTGCCTTAGGTGCCCTTGTTTTAGCAAACAGTGTAATAATCATTTTTGAATCTTATAGAATTATCCCAATCCAGTATCAAGTTTCTCCTCAGTTAGGGGTTAAAACGGTCTAAAAGAATGAAAATGGCTAGTAAAGTTTTTAGAGCCAGTGAAATTGTTAATGCTGAAGCCTCTTCGGTTCCAGTACCTCTTGGACTCAAATCGAACCGTGGCCAGACGAAGGATGATTTAATGTTTCTAAGGAAGAAAAGATCAAGGATGGCGCTTTACCTAGAATTGGCTAAACCTGAAGTAACTTTCTTGGTTTTGGTTGCAACTGCTTTAGGATTTGTGATGGGTTCTCCTTCCTTCAGTACCCTAGGGCTAATCCACCTCTTACTTGGGGTTTTTTTGTTATCGGCTGGTACTGCTGCACTAAATCATTGCCTAGAAAGAGTTGAAGATTCTAAAATGCGCCGGACCGCCCAAAGGCCTTTACCAGCTGGACTTTTGTCACCGATAGAGGGACACAGCCTAGGTGTATTATTTGTGTTGGCTGGAGTAACCTATTTAATGTTAAAAGTTAATTTGTTGAGTAGTTTTTTTGGATTTGCTTCCTGTCTAGTTTACTTAATGATTTATACCCCTTTAAAAACAAGGTCTAGTTGGTGTACTTTTATTGGAGCTTTTCCTGGAGCGGCACCTGTTTTAATTGGTTGGACGGCTGCAACCGCTTCTATTTCGATAGAGGCAGTGTCACTTTATACCTTTTTATTTCTTTGGCAGTTTCCACATTTTTTGGCTATTGCGTGGATGTATCAAGAAGATTACGCTAGAGCCGGCATGCGAATGCTTCCTGTTAATGACCCTCATGGAAATGTAATATTCCGGCAGGTCCTAGTTTATTCATTTGCCTTAATTTTAGTGAGCCTAGTGCCTTACTGGTTCAAAATGGCTGGGACCTTGTATCTGTTTGTTGCACTGATTCTTGGAACTGCTTTTCTTTATTTTGCTTATAAAGCATATTGCCAACGTACCAAGGAGCAGGCTAGAATTTTACTGCATGTTACCGTGGTCTACCTTCCGGTGCTTTATGCGGTAATGGTTCTTAATAGGAATACTGTTTAAATTGAGACAATTTAGTTTTGTTTAGTTAGGGGACAGGTATTTAAGGAGATCGGTTTATGGCGATTAGTTTTGCAGTTACTATTTGGCTTATTGTGCTGGCGACTATCTACTTATTTTCAGGACAAATGGGTTGGTTTCCACCCCAGGTTTCTGAGCATGGGGGTGCGATTGACGATCAATTTTTCTATACCCTGATTGTTGTGGGTGTTGCATTTACCTTAGCCCAGGTTGTCCTTGGTTACTATGTTTGGCGGTATCGAAGTTCGGCACATAAAGAAGTAACTTATACCCATGGCAATACCAAATTAGAAGTTATAGCCACAGTGGTTACCGCAGTGGTTTTTGTTACTCTGGCAATAATGGGTCAAAAGGTTTGGGCCCAGCTGCATTTGCAGGGGATACCGGAAGGAGCCGTCAAGGTTGAAGTAACGGCACAGCAGTTTGCCTGGAATATTCGCTATCCGGGAGCTGATGGTCGGTTTGGAAGAACAATTCCCCAATTGATTAATGACCAACTAAATCCGGTAGGAGTTGATCCAAAGGACCCTGCTTCTGAAGATGATATAGTAACTCTCAATCGAATGGCAATTCCAGTTAACCGAGATGTTCAAATTACTTTACGTTCCAAAGATGTAACCCACAGTTTTTTTGTTCCAGCCCTCCGTTTTAAACAGGATACAACTCCAGGAATGGCAATTTCAAGTCACTTTAAAGCTCTCAAAATTGGGGAGTATGAAATTGCTTGTGCAGAGTTATGTGGAATACAACATTATAAGATGAGAGGCTTTCTCATGGTTAAGTCTAGTGAGGATTTTGAGGGTTGGCTGAAAGAAATGTCCGAGTACTGAGTTTCAATTGTATCAATATCTTAAGGCTTTTTTGAATTAATGAATTAGGAATAGGGAGAAAGTTTATGTCTGATTCAGGAAATCCAGAGGTTCATGCCGAACCTACCACTTTTCTTCGAAAGTGGATATTTAGTGTTGATCATAAGATCATTGGCATCCAATATTATTTCCTAGCACTAATAGCTGTGTTTATAGGTCTTGGGTTATCAGTTCTTATGCGATTGCGGCTTGCTTGGCCTAATGAATCATGGCCCCTTTTAGAGAAGATATTTCCTATAGGCTTTGATGGTGGACCAATGACACCAGAGTTCTATTTAGCCTTAATGACTATGCATGGAACAATAATGGTGTTCTTTGTTTTAACAACTGCTCCACAGGGTGGATTTGGCAATTATTTTCTTCCAATCCAAATTGGTGCTCATGATATGGCTTTCCCTGTATTGAATATGCTCTCATTTTGGGTGACTTTTGTGAGCCTGGGGGTGATGGTAGCGGCGTTTTTTGTTGTTGGAGGTGCTCCTATTTCAGGTTGGACTGCTTACGCGCCCTTGAGTGCCCTCGGTGAAGTAGCAGGACCTGGATTGGGAGCGGGCCAAAACCTCTGGATCATAAGTATTGCCCTATTCTGCCTAGCATCTTTACTGGGAGCGCTCAATTTTATAACAACGGTTCTCAATATGCGTGCTAAAGGAATGACGTTAATGAAAATGCCTCTCACGGTGTGGACTTGGTTTACTACTGCTATTCTAGCCCTGTTGTCATTTCCAGTTCTCCTAGCTGGCGGAATTTTATTACTTTTGGATCGTTTAGGAGGTACGAGTTTCTTTATTCCAGGGGGCTTAGTGGTGAGTGACACCATAATTGAGCACTCTGGAGGATCACCAATTCTGTGGCAACATCTTTTTTGGTTTTTTGGACATCCAGAGGTCTATATCGCCATCCTTCCTGGAATGGGGGTAGCTTCTCAGCTATTATCCACTTTTGCTCGTAAGCCTATATTTGGTTATCGTGCTATGGTTGTGGCTATTTTCGCGATAGGTTTATTAGGATTTTTTGTATGGGGTCATCATATGTTTATAAGTGGGTTGAGCCCACTTTCGGCCTTGATTTTTTCTGTTATTACCCTAACGATTGGGGTTCCTTCAGCCATTAAGACTTTTAACTGGTTGGGTACTCTTTGGGGAGGTAAAATTCGATTCACAACAGCCATGCTTTATGCAATCGGGTTCGTTTCCCTTTTTGTTTCTGGAGGAATTACAGGACTTTTTCTAGGTCAGACTTCAATTGATGTTCAGTTGCATGACACTTATTTTCCAGTGGCGCATTTCCATATGATTATGGGGGTTGCAGCTTTATTTGGAATTTTTGGGGGAACTTATTATTGGTTTCCTAAAATGTTTGGTCGCATGCTTAACGAATGGTGGGGTAAATTCCACTTTTGGATAACCTTCATTGGAGTTAATGCAATCTTTATACCAATGCATCTTATGGGTATTATGGGTGGGCTGAGGCGCTACGCTCAATCGACAGAGTTTAAGTTCCTAGAACCACTTCAGCCCTATCAGGAATTTGTTTCAATTGCTGCTTTCATCACAGCAGCGGCACAGGTAATTTTTCTGGTGAACTTGTTCTGGAGTATGTTCAAAGGAAAGAAAACTTCTGAAAACCCTTGGGAGAGTACTACGTTGGAATGGACTATTCCTTCACCTCCTCCTCATGATAATTTTGCTGGTAAAATTCCCGTAGTTCATCATGGCCCGTATGAGTATGGAGTGCCTGGCTCTCCAAGAGACTTTGTGATGCAAACAGACCCACCAATTGACAAGAATAAATAGTGGCATTTTTAATGGGGGTAGAAAGATTTGTTTGTTAGCCTATATTTGGGTAAAAGTTAATAACTAAAACGACTCAGAAAGGTCATTTCAAGGATGGGAAGCAGTCTGGTTAGTAGCAAAGAAGGTGATCAAGCTAGTTACTACTCTAATGAGGGAGGTGTGACTCAGTCCCGCAAGAGGAACTCTAGGATTGGGATGTGGTTAGCCTTAGCTTCAATCTCGATGATGTTTACTGGTTTTACAAGTGCTTATATCTTGGGAAGAGGAACGAACAATTTATGGCAACCAATTAACCCTCCAAACTATCTTTGGATTAATACTCTTGTCTTATTAGCTAGTAGTCTGACTGTAGAACTAGGGCGTCGTGCCACTAAGGCAAGTGAATTAAAGTACTGGATAACAGTAACATGTTTACTAGGAATAACTTTTCTTGCAGGGCAACTCTGGACTTGGAATCTACTGGTGAATCAGGGTATTTACCTTGCAGGGAATCCTCACAGTTCTTTTTTTTATCTTTTGACTGGTGTTCATGGTTTACATTTGTTTGGAGGAATTTTAGCATTACTTTACTTGACGGTTAGGTCTTGGCTGTTTTCTTCGACTCTAACTCAGGAAAATACTGTTTTGAGTACCACTGCTCTTTATTGGCATTTTATGGATGGGCTATGGATTTATCTTTTGATCCTATTATTTTTTTGGAGGTAAGTTTGGATGTCAGACTCCAGTATGGAAGAAGCTAGATTACAGGAATGGGGTGGAGGAACTCTTCCCTACTCAATCCCCCATATAAAGTTGGGGATGTGGTTGTTTATAATTTCCGATGCACTTACATTTTCAGGGCTTCTTATTGCCTATGCCTATTTAAGGGTGGCAACTCCGGAATGGCCTATGCCTTTTCACTTGTGGCCAACCATAGCTATGGCTTCTTTGATGACTTTTGTCCTTCTTTCCAGCAGTTTGACTATGGTGCTTGGGGTAAATGCAGCTCAAAGGGATGACCGAAAATGGACAGTGCTGTGGACACTGTTTACAGCTTTAGGTGGCATAATATTTATGATTTTGCATGGTCAAGAATGGGCTGGATTAATTCATGAAGGAGTTACATTGACTAAAAACCCTTGGGGCACCCCTTTATTTGGGGCGACTTTTTTTGGACTAACAGGGTTGCATATGTTCCATGTATTCACAGGAGTGGTTTATCTTCTTGTTATTGCTTGGGGTTTTTCAAAGAAGAAATTTAACTCAGATCATGTTGAGGTTTGTGGTTTGTATTGGCATTTTGTGGACTTGGTGTGGATGTTTGTTTTCCCCCTAGTTTATTTGTTATCAGTAAAGATGGATTAAGAACAG
>Ga0310345_10001860_pt1 | contig 22483 bp, 13 predicted proteins | sample HC15DNA20500_MG_FD_204667 | JGI IMG/M metagenome (GOLD analysis project Ga0310345, IMG submission 204667) | Marine microbial communities from station ALOHA, North Pacific Subtropical Gyre - HC15-DNA-20-500_MG | ecosystem: Environmental > Aquatic > Marine > Oceanic | place: Pacific Ocean: North... | reverse complement strand
AGATTCCCTCCAATCACACTCATCAAGGTGCTCTTCCCCGCCCCGTTCTCACCGATCAGGGCGTGCACCTCACCCGGTTGCAGCGTCAGATCGACTCCATCCAGAGCGACAGTCGTCCCAAAACGCTTGTGTATGCCGGAAAGTTGAAGAACTGGCGTCACGGGGCTAGTTCAGATAGGTATCCAGGGGAGGACGGATCAGCTGTTGGATCTTTGGATCGTCTAGATTCTCCGGCGTTATGACGAGCACTCCAGTATCGATTCTAGACTCCACAGGCTCTCCCTTCAGGTGAGCCAATATGGTTTTCACGCCCAGATAACCCATCTTCAGGGGATCCTGGACCACAACGCCGTGGAGTTCGGAGCGGCTCATGGCCTCAATGAAGGTCTCGTTGCAGTCAAAACCCACGAAGCGGATCTTCCCCACCTTCCCGAAGTCCTGCAGAGCCAACAACATCCCAGCTGTAGAAGACTCGTTGGGACAAAAGATTCCGTCAACGTCGTCGCCGTATCGGTTGAGAAGATTCTCGGCGGTTCGCTTGCCCGTGTCCCGCGTGGCACCCGCGTATTGGTCCGAAGAAATGATCTCGATATCGGGAAAATCGGACGCCATCGCGGCCAGAAAACCCTCTTCTCGGTTGTGCGTGCTGGCCGATCCCTCCTGGTAACGCACCAGGATGGCCTTCCCCTTTCCATCAAGCAGCCCTGCTAGATGACGCGCCGCCAGCTCTCCCCCTTTTCGGTTGTCGGTGGCCACGAAGCTAACGATGGACTCGGACGCAAGTCCCGAGTCGATGATGACGGAAGGGATCTCAGCCAGGACTGCCTCCTCAACCGGGCGCACCAACGCTTTTTCATCCAGAGGAGCTAACACGATCCCGTCAACCCCCCGACTGATAAAGCTCTCGACCACCTGAATCTGCTGCTCTTTGTCATCTTCTCGAAGAGGGCCGCTCCAGTTGATCTGCACCTCGGTTCCGGATTGAGAGAACTCACGCGAGGCCTTTATGGCGCCGGCATGAACGCTCTTCCAGAACTCGTGCGTTGTCCCTTTGGGTATGACCGCCAGGGTGTACTGGGTTCTTGCGGAATCAGGTGCCTGCCCACAAGCTACGACCAGACTGAGCAGCGGAATGAGAGCGAGCAACTTCAGATCGAGACACTTGGGTTTTTCCTTCTGATGAAACATTGAGCCTCCAGTGGCCTGAATGGTATCACCTGATCGTCCAGATTGGCACCGCATCTTCTGCCGGAAGGGAGTGAGTTGCACTCTCTTTGGACAAACGCCCGGCGGTTCCGACCAGCTTGACTCACTGCCGCTAACACCTCATTATTTTGCTCCCAGAAACCTGGACAATCAGGAGGAGTATCGGTCATGAAAGCATGCGCAAGCAGAACAACAAAGGGGCTTGGCAGGCCACGGATTTGGCCCTTGAGATGTCGATCTTATGGGTCCCTGGCTGCCTTGTTCCTGTTTTTCTCCAGCGTTTTTTCTCTAGGGAAAGGGCATCACGACGGCACCACTCCAGAGGCCGTGGACATTGGTTCCCGCCTGGAACTCTTCGTGGACGAATACCTCGTCGACAGCATGAGCGGTGTGTCCTTGCAGCTGCATCGACCCCAGCTCTCCGAGCCTGTGTTGAAATTCGACGCGGACTGGGAGGGCCCAGGGAATCATTACATCACCGTGTTCAAGGACGAGGATATCTACCGGTTGTATTACCGCTGTGTCGGTGGCGGGGATGTTCCCGCCAGCGGCGAAGGGTGGTTGATGAACACCTGTTACGCGGAAAGCAGGGACGGCATCAACTGGATTCGCCCCAAACTGGGACTGGTCGAGTACAACGGCAGTAAGGAAAACAACATCATCCTTACCGGCGAAGAGGGCGACTGGGGGAATCCTGTCTGCAACTTCTACGCCTTTCGCGATACCAACCCCGCTGCACTAGCTTCGGAGCGCTACAAAGGCGTGGGTGGCATCAATCGGGGGCTCTACGCCCTGGTTTCAGCCGACGGAGTGCACTGGAAACCAAAGGCTGAGAAGCCAATGATCCTGCACAGCATCACTCATAAGCCCATGATCAATGGCTTCGACAGCCACAACGTCATCTTCTGGGACCCCCTCCTGAAACAGTACGTTGCCTACATCCGGGACATGTATCTGGCTCCCGGTGGAGAAAGGGTCCGCAGCGTCCGTCGGTCGACTTCGACCGACTTCGCCAACTGGTCCTATCCCGAGTGGATCGATATGGGAGACGCCCCTCCCAATCAGCTCTACACCTTCTCTGCCATACCCTACTTCAGGGCACCCCACCTCTACCTGGCCTTTCCCAAGCGCTTCATGCCTTTTCGACACTCGGAACTGCCGAGCGTCTACGATCGGCTCCGTGGAAAAGGGCTGTCAGACTCGGTGTTCATGGTGAGCAGAGACGGCCTGCACTGGAAACGCTTTCTGGAGGCCTTCGTTCGACCAGGTCCGGATCCTCTCAACTGGACCGACCGCAACAACTATGTCGCGAGGGGACTCGTAGCGGCTGGACCCAACGAAATAGCGGTCTATGTGCTGCGGCACTTTCGCCTTCCGTCACTCCATTTACGAAGGGGTATTCTAAGAACCGATGGCTTTGTATCGGTCAACGCTCCCTACCAGGGCGGCGAGATTCTAACCAAGCCGCTGCTGTTCAAGGGAAGCCGGCTGATTGTCAACTATTCAACCTCGGCAGCCGGCGGCCTCCGGGTCGAGATTCTGGACACCGAGGGAAAACCCCTCAGTGGCCATAGCCTGGCCAACTCGGTGGAGCTCTACGGAGACAAGATCGATCAAGTTGTCTCCTGGGACAAGGGCCCAGAGGTAGGAAAGCTGGCAGGCCAACCGATTCGACTACGCTTCCTGATAAAGGACGCCGATCTTTACTCTTTTCGCTTCCAGTAGGCGAAAAACGACAGTTTTTCAGCGCCGACAGCCTAGGACCTGATCAAGGGGGAACTCAAACCATGAGAACCGTTCAAGAGTTATTCGACCTCAGTGGCCAAGCAGCTTTGGTAACCGGAGGTGCAGGTCTTCTGGGAACTGCTATTTCCGAGTCGCTGGCCGAGGCTGGTGCTCGAGTAGCGATTGCCTCACGAAACCTGGATCACTGTCAGGAGACAGCCCGAAAACTCGGCCCCGACCATCTGGGCCTGCAGTTGGACATCGGCAGCGAAGCCAGTAATCGTGACGTAGTTGACGAGGTGGCTGAGCGCTTTGGCCGTCTCGATATCCTTGTCAACTGCGCCTATACGGGGCCTCGGCCCGAGATCGACGTGGCCACAGCCGACGAATTCGACGAAGCGCTCCACTTGAGCATCACCGCCTACTTCGTGGCCTCACAGCAAGCGGCGCGGCACATGCGGGCCCGGGGCAAGGGCTCTATCATCCAGATCACCAGCATGTATGGCGTCGTCGGAAGTTACCCCGAGGTCTACGTCGGAACCGGCGGAGGCTCTCCCCCGACCTACCATGCAGGCAAGGGAGGACTGGTCCATCTGACACGCTACATGGCCGTCTATTGGGCAAAAGACGGCATCCGAGTCAATGCCATCAGCCCTGGACCCTTCCCCACACCGGAGGGGTTGCGAGACGAAGGCGAATTCTACCAAAGATTGGCCAACAAGGTACCTCTTCAGCGAGTGGGAGAGCCCTGGGAATTGAAGGGTGCGACGGTCTTTCTAGCGTCCGACGCGTCCTCTTATGTCACGGGTCAGAACCTGATGGTCGAGGGAGGCTGGACGATCTGGTGAGTCAGGGGTTTGAGTGCCAGATGAGGTCCACATCCGGCCGCGGTGGATCATTCAGATTGAAACTTCTCCAGGAACAAAGGGAATGTGTCTTCTCTTCGAAATTCGCTTGTTCGATATTCAGCGGTTTGGCATTCTTTGGACCACGCCGAGCTGGGGGCGGCCACGTAGATGTGGGGAGCAAGGAAATAAGGATGGGTTTGACTGGTGTAGAAATGCTCTCCTGAGACGTTGGGCTCCAGGGCGACGGGATCGGCCCAGTTCAAGTAATCCTTCGAGGTGGTCCGGTTGATGGATCGGAGACGGCCGTCCTTGATCACCGTGTTGTAGGCGCCCCGGAAGGAGCCGGGGCCCGGGGAGTGAGCTGGGGGAGTGGAGTTTCAGGGTGACACCTTCCAGTCGGTCGATGAGGTGAGGATCCACGAAGAGCTCGCGCCGGGATCCGATGTCAATAACACCCGAACACCCGCCTGGGCCTCAGGGAGGCCGGTCAGCATCAGGCAGATGGCTGTTGTGAAGAGGAATCAAGCCATGAACATATTTCGAGTCTCCCAACGCTGCTGAGCCAGCTGTTGGAGGAACATCCTTGCACCAGCGGAGGTGACTCTAGGTAAGCCAACTCGCACCTGCATCAGTGTCCCTCCCCCTTCGGATCTCCCTCAGGAGCAGGCCGGGCATGATTGTCCAGCAGAGTTTTGGCATCATGGGGTCATGGAAGACCGAAGACGATTCCTCAAGAAAACAGCCGTCGCTGCCACTGCCACGACGCTCCTCCCAGGCTTATCGGGAAGCGGCTGCAGCAAGGCCCAGATACCCTTAGACGAGTCAGCCAAAAGACGTCGTATCATCTGGAACAACGACGCCGACGACCTGGCCGGCGTTGCCCAGGGTATGGGCCGCTCGGGGTGGCCCTCCAAATACGACTCCGTCCAGCAGTACCTGTCGATGCGCATGGAGCCCCTTAGAGGCAGTCACGTGAACGGCCTGGCCCACTGCGGATTCACGACTATCCCCCACTGGGATCTCCCGAAGGAGAACATCGAGGTGCTTGGACCGGACCCGGTCCAGCACGCGGTGCAATTTGCCCATGACAACCGGATGGAGTTCTTCTTTTCCCTGCGCATGAACGACATCCACTGCGCCGTCTATCAGGGAGTGCAGTACTGGTCGCCCTTCAAGGTGGAAAACCCACAGCTGCTTCAGTCGAGGATCGATCCAGACCGATTTCAGGAGACCTTCCTACCTTGGATCAAGGGCGAGAGCACGGACCATCCCCACACAGCTCTGCTGGAGTACTGGGGCAATGGCGGAGAGCGCACCATCGACAAGTTCCGAAACAGCTCCATGGGGCCGATCTCCTTCTCTTGGCCTGCTTTCGACTATGCCCATCCCGAAGTGAGGCAGCGGCTTCTGGGAGTCGTCGAAGAGGCGACTCGCCGCTACGACCTGGAAGGGATCGAACTGGACTGGTGCCGTCACCCTCTGATCTTCAAGTATGGACAGGAGCGCCGACACGTGCCGGTCATGACCGATTTCATGCATCAGGTCCATCAGGTTCTCGAAAAGCGTGGAAAGGAGCGGGGACGGCCCATTCACCTGTCCATGCGAGTGCCGGACTCCCCGTCACTGGCCCTTGGGGTTGGTCTCGATGTCGAAGAGTGGGTTGCCCGCGGCTGGGTTGATTTCCTGATCGCAGGCTTCGGCTCACTGCCGTATTCCTTCCCGGTGGAAGAGTGGATCCGTCTGGGACATGATCACGGGATTCCGGTCTACGGCGGTCTCAGCTGGAAACATGTCTTTAACCACGTCGAGGCGATCCGGGGAGCCGCATACCGCCTCTGGGACGAGGGCGTCGACGGTCTGCACACCTTCAACTTCCTTGACCCGGCCCGATTTCAGTCCCTCTCCGAGATCGGGGATCCCGACGCATTGGCCGAAATGGACAAGATGTACCAGATCGATCTGGATCGTAAGCGGGTAGGGTACATGAACGAAACGCTTTGGCCGGGGCAGCTACCGCTGTCTTTCACCACCCAGTCCGGCTCGGCTCAGCACGACCTCGGTATGAAGATTGCCGATCGCCCTGAAAAAGCCTCCTGGATCACGGTCCAGACGCGCTGGGACCTGGCAAGCGAATCAGACCGGATCTCCTGGCGACTCAATGGTCAGAAACAGCCCCACCCCCGGGCCGCGACCGGGGATCGGGCTGGATGGTTGGAGTGGGAAACCCAGGACCTGAAGAAAGGAAAAAACACCTTCCAAGTCACAGTCCAGCCGCCCGAATCCGGGGACGCATCTAAACCAGTCTCCCTGGAGGAGCTGAGGGTCTGGGTCCGCTATGGATGAGGTCCTAAGCCCAATTAGCTGTTTTGGCCCTGCCGCGAGCCAGACTCGGACGGAATGGAAGAGGAAAAGAGATCTTCAAAAGAGAAAGTTCGTCCAGTCACTCAGCTATCTCCTCGCCCTCCTACAGTAACAGTTTAATCAATGTGTCCTCAGAGCCAGGTGCTCGACAATGCTAGACTTTGACATCAACTTCCTTTCGATACAATATCTCGATCGTGGGGAGCATGTTTTCAGGTGCCGTGATCTTTGTAGGACGGGCACGGTAGCTATCGATGTCCTTGATTAAAGACAAGCAGAGTTTCTTTCGCAAATGGGGCCAGCGCTACTGGGATGGCAGTGAGCTGAAGCTAAGAGTCTCCTTTGAGATCCCCTCTTCGAGCCGAACAAAGTCGTCGCGAAGAAATGCTAGATCTCGCTTGCGCAGAGTCTCGCAAGTGGTGCGGTAGCCAAGCTAAGAGTTCATTAGCAAAACGTAGCTTCGGCCTCCTGGCCGAGCAGAACATCGATCTCCGTCTGTGCCCAACGTTAATCTGGGCCGAAGTTCACCGGATCGTACTGAACGGGTATGTGCCGACGCTACTGCAGCGTTGCGTAGTGCTCTGGAGTGTGTTGAAATGCCGAGGCAGTTACTGTTATCCCTCCAGTGCGTGGTATTGTTGACTCATGGGCGCACGGGAACAAGCGGATAATTTCTACCGCTTTGCCACAGAGTGCTTCGAAACAGCTCCTCAGAACTTAGCGTAGACGAGCTGTACGACCAGTGGCAGATTGAGAATCCGTCGTCTGCGCAACAGGCGGATGACCTTGCTTCCATCTATGTCTCTCTCGAAGACTTCAAACAAGGTGAAGGGGGCCGTCCGGCCGGTGAAACCACACAGAGGCTTCGCGAAGAATTCGGCATTCGTTCGCCCGAATGACCTTTCAGGTTCACGAACTCCCACGAGCTCAGGTTGACATCCAACACATCGTCCGGTGGCTTGCTCAAAGCTCCATAAAGGGAGCCTCGGCGTGGCTCGATGTCTACGATGAACTGGTTGCTCGCCTCGGTAGCACGCCGACTCGTTCGGAGCAGCTCCGGAACAACATTCCGCATTCGACATTAGGCAAGCCTTGTTCAAGACGCGAAAAGGAGGAGTCTACCGAGCGCTATTTTCCTGGAGAACGGCCACGTGTATCTGCTCCGAGTACGCGGCCCTGGACAGGAAAACGTTCAACCCGATGAGCTCGCACAACGCAAGAAACCAGCGCGAAACCATGTTTCGTCGAGAAGAGGTACCAGGTGGGAACCCGGCGCCCGCTACAAGAAAGTTTATAGTAGCGACACCAACACAATTCCGCTGATACCGAAGAAGAAGAGACCGCAAAAGACGACTCCTATGCGCATGAACCAGTTGGGTCGTACCTCCGGGGGCAGCAGCGTGCAGTTCACATACAGCGCATGAAGAGATGAGGCTCCCAGGCCCACGTTCATCGAGACGCCCCCGATCTTGAGTATGGTCAGGGGCTCCAAGAACATCAGGACCAGCAGTCCCCACACCCCCATCAGCGCCATGAGTCCGTAGTAAACATGCTTCACCTTCTCAGGGCCCAGACGACGGGCGCGGGAACTGGCCGTCCAGATGATGTCGCACCAGCGTCGGGGGATCGTGTCACCCGACAGGATCTGACCCGGGTACAAGATCAGAAAACCGACCAATAGCGTCACGAGCCATAAACCGTAACCGGGATATCGGTAGTCGATTCCCTCGGCCGTCAGGCCAGCCACTCGAATTCCTGAGACCGGGGCGTTGCGGATAAATTCCAAGGACATCATGCAGGGCAGCGCCATGCCGATGAAGCAGCACACCATCCAGATCGCGGCCTGGTCGCGAACGATATGCCGCATCCAACCCCGCCACCGACTCAGGTTTTCCTCAGTGGGACGGAACACCTGGCCTACGTGAGAGAGGGTAACGGTCCTACCCCCTACCGCACTGGCGATGGCGCCCACGTTGGCTCCCATTCCCCACCCCTTGTCCCGCGCGTAGTTGGAGAACAGGACGTTCGTGAGCCCGCCTGCCCCAGCGATCGCGGCGAAGGTCGCAATGATCGCCCAGTCCAGGTTTGGCAGCCGCCCCTTCTCGCGAATGTAGCCGATCAGCTGAACCCGGCGGATACCCTGGGTTTGGGCCAGTTCGCGTGCTTTCTCTCGTATCGCCTCGTCCGGTATATCGGCCAACTGTTGGTAGGTATGCTGGCCGCCCTGATCCCTCACAGAGACCTGCTCGAGAATCCAGCTGCGGTCGTTCTCGTCGATGTGCCCTTCGAGAATCAGGGCAACCTCATCTTCCACTTCTTCGACGAAGAATCGCTCCGGTTGAGCCAGTGCCTCGGCGTGGGCTACCATCTGCCGACGACGCTGCTCCTGTTGGGGGGGAATCTGGGCGCTGATCTTGTACACCTCTTCCCCAGCGCGAAACTCGGTGACGACCGTGCCGGTCGCTTCGACTGTGCCGCGCACGGTGTAGGAGACGTCCCCCTCTCGTTCGGTAAGCGTGAAATGCCGGCCATCGACGATGGTACTGGCCCTCAGGGGGATCTGACCGAAGCGGAGGAAGCCAGTGAACACTTCGCTCATCGCCCGCTCTGAAATCAGAAAAGCGCCCATAAAACAGAGGAAGATCAAGACGATGACCAACTTTCCGGTCATGATCCGCTCCAGCGTCTTGTATACCGTGCCGCCGAAAATGAGGGGGATGAAAGCGATCAGGAAGAGAACGCAGCTTAGAACATGCACGAATCCGCTGTCGCCTGCTCTTGGCAGATGCCCGAGCATGATGGCCGCAACGGCAACTGACGCGCTGGCGACATTGAAGGGCCAGATATGCCCGAACTCCAAGAGCGCGTAGAAGACGGTCCACACCTTGGGTCCCGGCTTGGTCCGAAGAGCGCCGACCTGAATCGGTTCGCCACAATACATCGCATAACGCATGAACTCCAGGTTACAGAACACCTGGGCCACGATGCTTAGGGTTGCCACCCAGAGCAGCGTGCCGCCGTACTGGGCCGTCACACCTGGTCCAGCTAGCCACTCACCAGAGCCGATCGAAGCACCGGCCATCAGTACGCCTGGTCCAAGTAGTGCCGTCCAACTGCGCCAACCCAGACTCGGCGGTTTGGGCAGATCACCAACCGTCCAGGGTGGCAGCGCTCCGGCGGGGACAGTCTCGTTTTCTTGAAATTTTTCCTGGCTCATGAAGACTCGGCTACGCGATGCGTTGAGTATAAAAGCCAGCCCCCGAGCACACAAGCCTTGCGCCCGCACCGATCGATGACGACTTGCCGTTCCCTAAAAAGGTGCAAACAAGCTCCAAATCACAAGCATCAAGTTCCAAACGATCGCCCACAATCACGTTCGGCGATCCGACAGAGCCGCGAACGACTTAAGCCGTTAGTAACATGAGGCCAAGTTCCGAGGAGAGAGCTGGACAACTCTTCCCCACGCAGTGCCGCACGATATCGCCTATCCTCGACCGAAGTTTCATTCTCGAATAGGGCAGCACCGCTGCGGGCCACTAAGCTGAAAACTTCATTTGTTTCCAGGTTCAGGATTCCCAACGGTGGCACGGCCTTCCAGGCTGTGATTGTCGAGCTCTTGGCTCGACGGATCGGTCATTACGGGCAGGGATGCCCGTGCCACTGTAGGAAACTGAGGTTTCTTTCTCGAATGGGGCCAGCGCTTCCTGGGGGGCAAACTGAACTGAAACTTTTCTCGACTTAGAGCTCGAGGACGTGGCTCTGGTCTGCAGGCCGAGGTCTTACTTTGTTCGAGCCTTTGGCTCGACGAACGGCGGCACGGAGGCCGCCGCCACGGTCCTGACCCAAAGTCATGGCAGGGATCGGATTCTACGGGTAACTTTGTAAACCGGTGCGGTGGCTCTCTACGAAATCCCAATCAATCTCGACTCCGAGACCGGGACCATCGGGTATGGGTACATTCCCGTTTTCGTCGATGGCGTCCAGATCATCACTATAGTTGGTGTAGAAAGGCGGCGAGGAGCTAGGGGCTTTGGGGTGGACCAGGCCTAGCTCGTAATAATTGGCATTGCGGATAGCCGCCAGGCAGTGCCGCTGGGCCGGACCCGGAGCATGGATTTCGACGTCCAGGCCAAAACCTTCGGCTGCGTGTGCCACCTTCATTGCTCCGGTTATGCCCAGATCATAGGTGGGGTTTACCCGCATGTAGTCGGTTGCTTCGGCCACAACCATATCGACCTTGGGCTCCAGGCTACGAACATGCTCACCCATCAGAATAGGCGTCTTGATCATCTGCCGTAGTTTGCGCTGGGCAAAGAAGGAGATCCCCCCATCCTTGAAAGGATCTTCATACCAGAAAAAACTAGCCTCATCGCAAGCCCGCCCGACATAAAGCGCATCGGCAAAGGTTTCATATTCGCAGGCCGGATCGAGCATCAAGGCCATCTTGTTTCCGACTTGTTGACGTACCGCCAAGACGTTATCGGCTTCCCGCTGAATGGGAGCGTTGCTCCAACCATGGATCTTGAAGGCTCGATAGCCCATATCGGAACATTGTTGGGCAAAGTCAGCAAAGGCTTCTGGGCTGTCCAGACCACCGTTTTCATCTCCATGGTAGGTGGATGCATAGGCAGGAATGCTTGTCCGATACCCTCCCAGCAGTTCCCAAACGGGAGCACTGTAAAATTTCCCGGCGATATCCCATAAAGCGATATCTACTAGCCCCATACTCATGCGATCCTGCTTGCGCAAGGCTCGTTTCACATCGGTGTAGATCAATTCGCGCCGTAACGGGTTCCGCTCGATGAGATAGTCGAAGAAACTTCTCATTTGTGCATAATCGCTGGAGCTGCCTCCGGCAAACTCTCCAGTGATACCCTCGTCGGTATGGATTTGCAGAATCCGCTCAGTCCGTTTCAGTCTGGCACCGGCCTTATAAACCAGATTAAAGCCGTTATAGTAATCATCCAGAGCCAGGTTAGGCGTTTCCCATTGGAATTCGTGAATATCGATTCTTGAAATCTTGAGCTGATTTCCCATAGTGTTGACTCAGTTCGTGGTGCTCGCGAGACTACTGAGGTAGGCCGAAAACGAGGATCAAGTTGCCGGCCGCGCTGAACACCCGCTGCCCTCCATCCACTTCGAATGAAATTGGATTGGTACGCACCGGACCACCCCCTTGAAACTCCCACAATGCCTTACCAGATTCGGCGTCGAGTGCGAAGATATTTCCCTCGTTGCTTCCTCCAAAAACCAGGCCACCAGCGGTTGACATGACCCCGGCCCAGAGGGGTGAGTGGAGCCGGAAATTCCACTTTATCTTACCCGTCAAGAGATCCAATGCCCTGACCGCGCCGTGAGCCTCGTCGCCCCCGAGTGATTGCTCACCTCCACCCAAGAAAGGCTTGCCGGGCTCATAGTCGGCCTGCATCTTGAAGTAGTACGCCCCCATCTCCCTGATGCCCACATAGAGAAGACCGGTCGCTGCGCTATAGGAGGGGCTGAACCAATTGGTAGATCCCTGCAGACTGGGATAGACCAGGGTTCCCTCTTCGGAGGGCTCGGTGTTGGGGAGGACCTGAGGGCGGCCTTCTCCATCCAATCCGTGGGCCCAGGTCTGCCGTGCGTAGGGTATTCCGTGGAGAAACTCTCCAGTCTTCCGATCCAGGATGTAGTAAAAAGCGTTCCGGTTGGCCATGACCAGGAGCTTTCGCCGCCGGCCCTCCCAATCAGCTTCGGCGAGCACCGGGATTTGATTAGCGTCCCAGTCGTGAACGTCATGGGGTGTAAACTGGAAATGCCACTTGAGCTCACCATTGGACGGATCCAAGGCGACCACGGAAGCGGTGTACAGGTTGTCCCCCGGCCTGAGATCTCCGTTCCAATCCGGGGCTGGATTTCCCAGGCCCCAGTACAACAACTTCAACTCCGGATCGTAGGAGCCGGTCAGCCAGGTGGCTCCGCCGCCCGTCTTCCAGCTGTCTCCGCCCCAGGTTTCGTTTCCTGGTTCACCCGGGGCGGGAATGGTCCAAAAACGCCATAGCCGCTTCCCGGTCTTGGGATGATAGGCGTCGATGAAGCCGCGAATGCCTGCCTCACCGCCGCTGATCCCGACGATAATCTTGCCGTCAATGGCCAGTGGTGCTGCCGTGATGGAGTGGCCGGTCTTGTTGTCGGCCACTTCGACATTCCAACGAACCCCGCCCGACTTCGCATCCAGAGCTACCAGATGAGCGTCCAGGGTCCCGACGAAGACGGTCTGATCCAGAATGGCAACCCCTCGGTTCACCTGCGGAAATCCGATGTGAAGGACCTCAGGAGGCAGTTCGTGTGCGTACCTCCAGAGTTCCCGTCCCGTTCTCAGATCGAGTGCAACGACGGTGCTGGGAGGTTCGGTGACGTACATCAAGCCGTCCACGACGATGGGGGAGGTTTCTATCATCCCCGGGGTCCGGCTCTGGTGAATCCAGGAGACCTTCAGCCCGGAGACGTTGCCGCGGTGAATTTGACTCAGCCGGCTGTATCGATGAGCAGAGTAGTTTCCGGAGTAGGTGAGCCAGTGCTGTGGCTCGCGATCAGCCGAGACCAGCCTCTCATAGGGGACCTGAGATTTCGCGGAGGCCATTGAGAGAACAAGAAGACCGCTAAGAAGCAAGGGTCTGAGAATCATTACTCTGCTCCACGGCTTGCCAGATAGGCGACCAGATCCTCAATCTCCTTGTCCGAGAAGACCCCCTCGAAGCTGGGCATCAGTCTCGTTTCCGGCTCCCGCCAAATCGCCTGGACCTCTGTCTTGCGAAAGGAATAGTAGCGGTTCTGCTGATCCCGTAATTGAATCGTAAAGCTGTCCTCGTTCACTCTGCGGCCCACTATCTCTTCGCCGCTAGCCGTTACGACGCGGACCGCCAGATTGAGGCGGAAGCCGTCGGGATCGATCGGAGTATGAGATTCCGGATGCAGGATTATCTGTCGAAGATGTTCGACGCCCCGAAGGGCGCCGACCGAGCTCAGCTGCGGACCAATTCCCTCACCCTCCCCGTCCAGGATGTGACAGTTGGAGCATTGGGCTCGCTGGTACACGCTCCGTCCCTGTTCCGGATCTCCCTTTATCGCATCGGCCGATTGACGTCCCAGGGAGAGGACGAAGGCCGCCACCAGGCTAACCTCTTTCTCCATGAGCATCCAGTTACGCGGCATTCCCGTCCAGGGGATGCCGTTGCGAATGACGTACTGGAGTCGCTCCAGATTGGGCGCGCGCCGAAGCCGTGGACTGACTAGGCTTGGCCCGGTTCCCCCCTTTCCTTCCATCCCGTGGCACCGACCGCAATGAACCGAAAAGAGTCGTGCACCTTCTCGCAGCTCCGCTGCAGATGACTCAGGCTCGATGGAAAAAGCATACAGAGGACCGAAGGAAGCCACCAATAGTAGGAAGGTCAGGTGTCTTCTCATGGCATACAGGACCCTCTTGGACGGGTAGAAATGAGGGGACACCCGCGCTCGATAGGAGACCATTAAATCGGCCGGGCAATCATAATGCTCGAGTTTTGATCCGTCAATCGGGCTCGCGTCTCGGAAGATTCTGCGGCCTCCAGGGAGAACATGGCCGAACTACCCAGGGGCTGATAGACTAGGGAAGTTTGGCTAAGATTCCTTGTCAGATTTTAATGAAGTTTTGGGCGTTAAGAAATGGCATCTGACAGAACGATGACCTGTAGGATGGGCACTCTTGCCCGTCAGCATCCTCGACGGGCAGGAGTGGACATCCTACAATAGGACACGCCGAGGCAATGCCTCACTGGGCAAAGTTTCCCGTGAGCGATAGCGCCGCCAAGTGGCCAAGAATGAAATAGATGACTATCACCAAAGAGGATCCCAGTGAACGAAAACGACTTAATCGGATTGGTCGGAGGTATCTTTGGCTGTGGACTAATAGCCCTTTTCCTTGCTCTGTTTGTAGCGGTCTAGTGGAAGCTAATATCCAAAGGTCGGGAATAATGGCGCTCGGGCACTCTTGCTCGTGATACCTTTCGCCAACCTGGTATTGGTGTTGTTCTTGGCATTCTCAGAATGGCCCCTGGAGCGCCGGGTCAAGGAGCTGGAAGCAGCGAGTTAACCTCCGCAGGTGAGCTGAGGCGTCTTTCAGCCGAACCCACACTGAAGTTACTGCTCCAGTGTGACGAGGAGACGAGCGTATGGATTTTGTTTTTCAGCGATCGTATCGAGGACCGCTGCAGGCCGTGATTCTCGATTGGGCGGGAACTACGATGGATTACGGCTGCTTCGCACCGGCGGTCGTCTTCAGAGAAGTCTACCAACGCAAGGGAGTTGACATCACGATTGAGCAGGCGCGCGAGCCCATGGGGGCTCACAAGAAGGTCCATATCCGGCAAATCTCGCAGATGAAACCGGTTGCCCAGAAATGGGAAGAAGTCCATGGACGCCGGCCGGACGAGGACGATGTCCAGGAGATGTTCGAGGACTTCGTCCCGCTTCAGCTTGACTGCCTGGCCGAGTATGCGGATTTGATTCCTGGCACACTCGAAGCTGTAGCCGACTTCCGCAGGCGTGGCATGAAAATCGGCTCGACAACAGGGTACACCGGAGAAATGATGGACTTGCTCTGCGGCGAGGCCGAGAAACGTGGATACGTTCCCGACGCTACCGTCTGTGCTACCCAGGTACCGGCCGGGCGACCTGCTCCCTGGATGTGCCTGCAGAACGCCTTAGACCTGCAGATCTCTCCCATGGAGGCTTTCGTGAAAGTGGGCGACACTCTCCCCGATATCGCTGAAGGTCTCAACGCGGGTATGTGGACGATTGGATTGGCCAAAACCGGGAATGAAATGGGCATGACCGAAGCCGAAGTCGAAGCTCTTCAGCCGCAAATCCGCGCCGCCAAGCTCGGGGGTGCCTACGAGCGCATGTACCATGCCGGTGCGCATTATGTCGTGGATGGCATCGGTGACGTGTCTCCGCTCGTTGACGAGATCAACACCCGCCTTGCTCGGGGAGAGCGCCCGTGAGGTTCTGTGCCTGAAACTGCGCTTTGATACAGCTTTCCGGTCGAACAGAGCTGCGAAAACCAGAACTGCCAGTAACATGAAACCAAATCCAAAGGAGCCGCGAACGACCTGGAATGGCAGTAGTTATGTGACACAATTCGTAAAGACGAACAAAGCCTTCCTTTACCATCAAAGACCTGAAAGGATTTCCCATGACATCCACACCGAGCGTAACGGCTACCGAAGTCACCCGAGAAAACGTCCAGGAAGAATGGGATCTTCGGGTCCAGCTCGCTGCGGCCTACCGAATCGTCGACCATCTGGGTTGGTGCGAGTTGATCTACGGGCACATCTCACTGCGTGTGCCGGGACCCGAGCACCATTTCCTGATCAATCCGTATGGCCTACGTTACGATGAGGTCACGGCCTCGAGCCTGGTCAAGATCGACCTGGACGGAAACCTGGCAGAGCCCTCCGATTACCCATTCAATCCTGCTGGTTTCGTCATCCACAGCGCCGTTCATGAACACCGAGAAAACGCACACTGCGTCATGCACACCCACACCCGTGAGGGGATGGCGGTGGCTGCCCTGGAGTGTGGACTGCTGCCGATCAGCATGAACGCGACCAGCTTTTATCAACAGATCGCCTACCACGACTACGAGGGCTCGTCACTGTTCCTGGAAGAGCGCGAGAAGCTGGCTCAGGACCTCGGTGCCGCCAACGCCATGATCCTGCGCAATCACGGGTTGCTTACGGCGGGTGAGACCGTGGCCGAGGCGTTCCTTCACATGTATCGGCTGGAGCGTGCCTGTCAGGTTCAGCTGGACGCCATGGCCTGTGGGCAACCACTGGTCACCCCACCCGAAGGGGCCCTGGAGCGTTCCGCAAGACAGATGCACGAATTCGCCCAAACCGCCGCCGATGTGGGGCAACTCGAATTCGACGCTTTAGTTCGATTGATGGATCAGAAGGACTCGTCCTTCCGTAACTAACGACACTTGATTGATTGGAAGGCTTGTTGGAGCCTATAGGTTCGCGTGTGACTTCCATGGCGATTCCCGATTCAGCAGGGAGAAAAGCCGAGGAGCACTCATTTTTACGGCTGCTGCTGCTCGCGCTGCTGATACCGACTGCGTGTTTGTTTTCTCAGTTGCACGGGGCTGAGATCTCTCAGGAAGAAACCGACTTTTTCGAAACCCGGATCCGGCCGGTTCTGGTCGAGAACTGCTACCTCTGCCACGGGCCACAGGCGGAGGCAACGGGGGGTGGCCTGCGCCTCGATCAGCGCGAGGGACTCCTCCACGGGGGGAGTCGGGGTCCCTCTGTCATGCCAGGAAGCCCCGGTGATAGCCTGCTCATCGAGGCGATCAGCTACCGGGACCCGGGCTTGCAGATGCCACCCAGCGGGAAGCTTTCGGACCAGCAGATTGCGGACTTCGTGCGATGGGTCCAAATGGGCACGCCAGATCCGCGCCAGCCGGATTGGGCAGAAGAGCAGGACCCTGGGCGAGGAATCGATCTGGAACAGGCGCGTGCTTTCTGGTCCCTGCAACCCATCAAGGAGCCTCCGCTCCCCGAAGTGGACAATCCGAAATGGATCCGCTCCCCCATCGATCGTTTCGTTCTGGCTCGACTGGAGAAGGAAAACTTGGCTCCGGCGCCAGCGGCGACAAAGAGGGTTCTCCTACGGCGTGTTACCTTTAGCCTCACCGGCTTGCCCCCTACCCCCAGAGAGGTGGAAGACTTCCTGGCGGACGAATCTCCCCAGGCCTATGGCAAGGTTGTCGAGCGATTGCTGGCCTCTCCTCACTACGGGGAGCGCTGGGCCAGGCACTGGCTGGACTTGGTCCGGTTTTCCGAAACCAGTGGACACGAGTACGACAACTCTAAACTGGATGCCTGGCGCTACCGGGACTACGTCATTCGCGCCTTCAATTCCGATCTCCCCTACAACCGTTTTCTGGCAGAGCAGATTGCCGGAGACTTGATCCCTGAAAAACGCCTCAGCCCCGAAGGTGACTACTGGGAATCCTCCATAGGTACGACCCACCTATGGTTCGGGGAGGTTCTCAACAGTCCGACTGACCCGGTCAAATCCCGGGCCGATGAAGTCGACAATCAGCTCGACGTCCTGGGGAAGGCGTTTCTCGGTCTGACCCTGGCTTGCGCCCGCTGCCACGACCACAAGTTCGACCCCATACCCACGGCCGACTACTATTCGGTTGCCGGGATCCTCCACAGTACAGAGTACGCCGAGGAGGTCCTTGATTCCCCCACTCAGATCGGTCGGATCGCCGCCACTCACGCCAAGATCGGGGACCTGAACTCTCAGATAGGCACATTGCTACAACCGCTGCCGATCAATCTGGCCGATCGGCTGAGTGATGATCTCCTGGCCGCGGCCGAGGCTATTTGGGCGCGAGGGGAGGAATCGGATTCTCACGCTTCGTCTCAACCCGAGCCGGTTCGTTCATGGATCCAGTACCTCGAGGAGGCAGCTGCAGAGCCGGATCACGTCTTCTACCCGCTAACGGCCGTCCTGACCTCTCTGCGAGAGGGACAGAGTTTCGAGCAGGCGTTGGCCCAGGTGCGAGACGAGCTAACTGATCTGGCCAGAGGCCTCGATCCGCAGTCCAGAAAAGGAAGCAGCATTGAGGAGGTCTTTGAGGACTTTGACAAACCTTCCTATGCGGGTTGGAGGACGTCCGGCCAGGCTTTCGGCTCGGCTCCCAGGCGCGATTTGCCTCCCAACCAGAGCATGAGGGGTGCTCAAGTCCTCGCTTTGGCAAGTTCGTTCGGAGATGGGACCAACCGGCTTATGGGCAGTCTGACCTCGGACTTCTTCGAGACTCCCAAGCGCTGGATGCACGTCAGACTGGCCGGGAGCAACGAGGGGGGAAAGGGTGAAGAGGCAAAGCTGCGCCTCAGCCTGGTCAACAGCAGACACAAAAGCTTGCATATCATGCCCTCCGGCAGTGGCCATTTCGAGTGGCAGTCCAAGTCCCTATCGGTCGATCGTAATCGAACGTGCCATTTGGAGATTGTCGACCGGGACCCGACCGGACATATCGTTGTCGATAAGATCGTGTTTTCGGATTTGGCGGAGGTACCGAAAATCTCCTCGCCTCCTAATCGCTATGTCGTCGAACTGCTTAACCGATCGGATCTAAAGTCACTTCGATCTCTGACCTCGGCCTACGAAGATATGCTCCGGTTGTCGAGGGAGTCCAGTACCTCAGATCGGCACAGTGAATGGCTGATCCGCTCAATCTTCCCCTTCAGGCGTATGGAGGACGCGGCATACCTCTTGGAGGCCGGTTCGCGCCACCAGGTGCAGTTATTGGCGGCGGCCAGGTCCAGTGCAGAGAAAGAAATCCCGCAGTCGGTCTTCGCGACCGTCGCCCTGGACCACCGCCCTCACAATGTCAGGATCCACACGCGCGGTGACCACAAGAATCTGGGTGAAGAGGTGCCAAGGCGCTTTCTCCGAGTCCTGGCACCAGAGCATCAGCAATCCGTCACCCAGGGCAGCGGCCGCCTTGAGCTAGCACAGTGGGTGATCTCCCCCGCCAATCCGCTTCCCGCCCGGGTCCTGGTCAACCGGGTCTGGAAACATCACTTTGGTCGAGGCATTGTGGATTCTCCGGACAACTTCGGAAAGACCGGCGACGGGCCAACTCACCCCGAGTTACTGGATTATCTGGCCAGCCGCTTCATCGACAGCGACTGGTCGATCAAGTCCATACATAGACTGCTCCTGCTGAGCAGTAGCCATCAGATGTCGAACCGCATCAGCGAAGCCGCCAGCAAGTTCGATCCCAGCAACAGGTTGCTCCACCATATCCCGATACGGCGACTGGAGGCCGAAGCGATCAGAGACTCGGTGCTTGCAGTTTCGGGTCAACTGAATCGGCGACTCTTTGGACCCAGCGTGACGCCTCATGTCAGCGAACACCAGCAGGGGAGGGGGCGGCCGGAGTCGGGGCCCCTGTTAGGCGAGGGACGTCGCAGCATCTACATTGAGGTCCGCAGAAATTTCCTGAGCCCAATGTTCCTGGCCTTCGACTATCCCCTACCCACCTCGACCCTAGGCGGAAGAGGAAGCTCTACCGTCCCCTCCCAGGCACTCATCATGATGAACAATGCCTTCGTGCGAGAGCAGGCGAAGTCCTGGGGGATCAGGCTGCTCTCTTCACCTGAGGCAACCTCGACCAAGATCGCGGGAATGTTTCTGGCGGCTCTGGGACGTCCTCCGAGTCCGGATGAAGTCGAGGATGCCCAGAGTTTTCTGCAGGATCAGAAGGAGCTGCACCTGAGGGAGTCGAGTCCCTACCAAGCCAAGTTGGGGGCGTGGAGCGACCTGGGTCACGTGCTCCTGAATTCGACAGAGTTCATTTTTGTTCAATAATAGGCGGCCAGGAATGGACAGACGTCCGCAATCTCGCACTGGGTCAATCCGGATATGTCGCGAAACCAGATCGATACTCTAGCGACCACAGTAAGCAGAAGAGAGTGGCTCTTCCGCAGTGCCAATGGCTTTGGGGGCCTGGCCCTGCTGGCGATGCTCTCTGACGCGGCTCTGGGATCCACTGCGCAGTCGTCTCGGTCGGTAGATCCTTTGAGGGTCCGGACGCCGCACCATCCGGCACGCGTCAAATCGGTCATCTTCTTGTTCATGGATGGTGGGCCCTCCCAAATGGACACGTTCGATCCCAAGCCCCGGCTGACCCAAGAGCACCTGCAGCCGATCTCGATGAAGACGCCCACCACCGTCTTCAACATCAGCAACAAGGTTCTGGCCTCGCCATTTCAGTTCAAACAGTACGGCGAGTGCGGGGCGCCGGTGAGCGACCTGTTCCCTCACGTGGCCACTTGCGTGGACGATCTGACCATCGTCCGCTCCCTGGTGGCCGACCATTCGGAACATACGGCGGCCAACTACTTCATGCACACGGGCTCCGGCTTTCAGGGACGTCCGAGCGTAGGTTCCTGGCTGACTTACGGCCTGGGAAGCGAATCCAGGAACCTTCCTGGATTCATCGTGCTAGAGAACGGACTGATTCCTCCCGGAGGTGCTGACGTGTTCGGAAACGGCTTTCTCCCTGCCTCCTACCAGGGCACCTTATTCCGAGCCGGAAAACACCCCGTAGCCGATTTGGAACCGGCCGAATCCGCTCCTGAGCTACAGCGCCGCAAGCTGGATCTACTTGGGAGGCTGAACCGAAGCGCGCTGGATCGGCTGGGCCCGAACACTCAGTTGGAAGCCACCATTGCCAACTATGAACTGGCCTTCCGGATGCAGGTGGAAGTCCCGGATCTGCTGGATCTGTCGGGTGAATCGGAAACTATCCGGAAGCTCTACGGACTGGATGAAGACGATACCGAAGAATTCGGCCGGTCCTGTTTACTAGCTCGAAGAATGGTGCAGCGGGGAGTTCGTTTCATCGAGCTGCTGACGCCCCTGAGAAAAGGGCAGGATCGTTGGGATCAGCATAGGAATCTGGAAGAAGGCCATCGTACCAATGCCCGGGCCACGGACAAGCCGATTGCGGGATTGCTCAAGGACCTGAAATCGCTAGGGATGCTGGACGAAACCCTGGTCCTGTGGGGGGGAGAGTTCGGTCGAACTCCAACTGCACAGATTGGCAAAAACATCGAGGAGGTAGGCAGAGACCATAACCCACATGGCTTCACCATGTGGCTGGCGGGGGGAGGCTTCAAGGGCGGACTCACCCACGGCGCTACCGACGAGTACGGCTACTATGCCGTCGAGAACAGGGTCCCCGTCCATGACCTGCATGCCACCATTCTCCACCAACTTGGCCTCGATCATGAAAAGCTGACCTTTCACTACAGTGGACGCGACATGCGCCTGACCGATGTCCACGGGAATGTTATCCGGGATCTGCTAGCCTGAAGCTTCGAAAACCGAAGGTACAAGATACAGGGTACAAACAAGCTCCAAATCACAAGCATCAAGTGCCAAACGATCACCCACCATCAACCCTCGGCGATCCGACAGAGCCGCGAACGACTCGACCCGTTAACAACATGAGGCCAAGTGCCGAGGAGAGAGCTGGGCAACTCTTCCCCACGCAGTGACGCAAATTTCCCCTTCCGACCGAAGTTTGGTTCCCGAATGGGGCCGGTGCACCCGCGAGAGGGATGCGGTGAAACTTGAATATTGCGTGAGCAGTACCAGAACGAGGTGAGCAGTGCTTGACGAATCCAGACTGGCTATTCACCAGGTCACCCTGCGTGAGCAGTGGTCTTTTCGCGAATCCGTGGAGGGATTGACTCGCCACGGCATCCACCAAACGGCGATCTGGCGCGAGAAGCTCCATGAGGAGGGAGTGCGGGAGGGTGCCAAGATTCTCCGCGACTGCGGTATGCGGGTCACCGGCTTCTGTGTCGGAGGGCTCGTCACTTCGCCCAACCCGCTGGCCTGGGAGGCCGCGATTGAAGATAACCGGCGCGTGCTTGAAGAGGCGGCGGCTGTGGGAGCGGATCACATCGTATGGATAGCAGGAGGGCTCGAGCCAGACTCGAAGGACATCGTAGGCGCAAGGGCGAGGGCCCTCGAGGCCTTCGAGCGGTTAGTCCCCGATGCGCGCGCAGCGGGCGTGAAGCTTGGCATCGAGCCGTTGCATCCCATGATCTGCAACAGTCGCTCCGTACTTTGTACGCTGGAGCAAGCAAACGACTGGTGTGACCAGCTTGAAGCCGACGACATCGTGGGAATCGTGGTGGACACCTATGCGGTATGGTGGGATCCGAATCTGGAGTCAGAGACCCGGCGCGCCGGCTCGCGAATCTGCGCCTTTCACGTCAACGACTGGCTGCCCAATACCGAAGACCTACGACTTGACCGTGGCATGATGGGCGACGGCGTAATCGACATTCCGGCCATTCGACAGATGGTTGAGCGGGTCGGCTATTCAGGTGCCTGCGAAGTAGAGATCTTCTCAGCTCGCAACTGGTGGCAACGCGATCCCGACGAAGTAATTCGAGTCATTTGGGAACGCTACCGGACTGCCGTTTAGACCTTCGTGGACCTGACCGAAGGATAAGGTGAATCTGACCTTGATCAGGGCAGATGCCATTCGCAAGGGCCACCTCAAAGCGATTTCCCAAGTGGAACAGACGGACTTGGTAGCAATCGTCGACACAGATCTCTGGGCAAAGGAAATCGCAGCAGCAGTGGGTGCCTCCTTGTATGCCACGACGGGAACAATGTTGAGGAGTCTGGAACCAGACGGGGTAATCGTCAGCACCCTTACCAATCACCATCTACAGCCGCTTATCAACTCCCTTCAGACGGGAGCACATGTCCTCGTGGAA
>Ga0310345_10001859_pt1 | contig 22484 bp, 19 predicted proteins | sample HC15DNA20500_MG_FD_204667 | JGI IMG/M metagenome (GOLD analysis project Ga0310345, IMG submission 204667) | Marine microbial communities from station ALOHA, North Pacific Subtropical Gyre - HC15-DNA-20-500_MG | ecosystem: Environmental > Aquatic > Marine > Oceanic | place: Pacific Ocean: North... | reverse complement strand
GTCGTTGAGTACTTGGTCGATCCGGTACTGATATTCACCCGTCCAGCGTGAAACAAGTCGGCGGACATCACGTCGTACCCGAATGAGAAATTTTGCAGCCGGGATGTTTCCAGAGTGCTCGGGGGCGTCGGAAAACAGTTTACGCAGGTCCCGATCGTAGAAATTCGGGTATTCGAGACCGTAGCGCTTCCGCTTCGCCACGTAGTGCTCTCGCAATGTCTTTCGTAGGCTGGAGAGTGGTTCTATTACGTGCCTGGTCGTCACGAGCGGGTCCTTGAGGGCGGTTTCCTTCATGAGCCCGTTGATGTACTCAAGTTTCTTTAGTGCGGGCCAATCGGCGTAGCGTTTCGCCCAAACCGAGCGCGGGTCAAGCCAAACTGCAAATGTTTCTGCGAAATCTTCGTCTGGGTGACTTTGTGCGTACCACGAGTCGAGGTGGAGCACAAAACTTTTACTATAGGGCTTTGGAGTGTAGTATTCCGGATAGGGAGTTGACGATAGCCCAAAAAGTTTTTGCCTTTTTCGCCGTCGTTGCAGACGGTACGCGTTATCGATTGCGTGTCCCATTTCGTGACGGAGGATCCGCATGCACCAGGCTTTGGTACCCCCCTCTACCTCGAGCAGCTGGGCGAGCTCAAGTCGCACGAGTCTGGGGTGGGCCAGGTAGAAGGGAACTGCCACGCCGGGAACATGATCAGGCGTGAACCATTCGTCGGAAAGCCAGAAATGTGCCCGAAAAGTAATACTTCGTGAAGCAAGTTCAGCGTTCAGGTCGCGGATGCGCCTCTCGATAACCGTACCCCCAATCGACAGTCCGAGGTCACACATTCGTACGTCAAGGAGCTTTTCGTCTGGCCATGCGGACCAGATCGGTCTACGCCGTGGGGCATGATGCCGGGATGGCGCCGTAGCTTTCCTTGGTCTGTTAACCGTAGATGACTTGGATTTGATGGACAGTAGTGCCTTATCGCTCCGAGACGTGAGTCGAGTCAACGTCCGAACACGTAACTTCGGTGTGGACGCCTCCGTAATCACCGGCTGGGATCCGGTCTTCAACTGTAATACCGAGGGTGAATCTGACATGAGGTAGACTGGGATGGTTTTCTCGAGCCGCAGGATATGCACTGCGCGTACAACGTGACTTTATCGCACTCTTCTACCTTCTGACTGCTGAATTCTAACTTGTGAGAGCACGCGAATGTCCCATCAATACATTTATACGATGAAAGGACTCGGTAAGTCCTACGGCTCTGGCCAGGAGGTCCTGAAGGACATCTGGCTATCGTTTTTGCCCGGTGCGAAGATCGGCGTGCTTGGGCTGAACGGATCCGGGAAGAGCACGTTGCTTAGGATCATGGCGGGCGAGCTCGGTGACTACGCCGGGGAAGCCTTCGTTGCGGGTGGTATTAGTGTCGGCTATTTGGCCCAGGAGCCACGTCTCAACCAGGAAAAGAGCGTCAAGGCCAACGTTGAGGAAGGGGTGGCCGATCACAAGGCTCTGTTACGACGCTATGACCAGGTCATTGCCAGTTTCAACGACGGCCTGTCTGGAGACGAGTTGCAAGACGCGATGGACGAACAGGGCCACCTACAGGACGAGCTCGAGGCGGCAGGCGCCTGGGACCTTGACGCCCGCGTAGAGATGGCGATGGACGCGCTGCGGCTGCCGCCGTCCCGTTCTTCGGTTGTCAACTTGTCTGGAGGTGAATGTCGTCGTGTGGCCCTGTGTCGGTTACTGCTGCAATCTCCGGATCTGTTGTTGCTCGACGAGCCGACGAACCACCTCGATGCCGAAACGGTCGGCTGGTTAGAACGGCATTTACGGCAATACTCTGGCACCGTCGTAGCGATTACTCACGACCGTTACTTCCTCGACAATGTTGCTGGGTGGATCCTTGAGCTCGATCGTGGCGAGGGGATTCCGTGGGAAGGCAATTATTCATCCTGGCTTGAGCAAAAACAGAAGCGGCTGGAGATAGAGCAGAAGAAGGAGACGAAGCGTCGTCGGACACTTGAGCGTGAATTGGAATGGATCCGGATGTCACCGCGGGCGCGGCAGGTTAAAGGCAAGGCGCGGCTCGATGCTTACGAGGAACTTTTAAACCAAGACTTAGCTAAGAATATTGAGTCAGTGGAGATCTACATTCCGCCTGGTCCTCGGCTTGGCAATGTTGTTGTCGAGGCTAAGAACCTTCGCAAGGGATATGATGACCGTTGTCTCATTCAGGATCTGAGTTTCACGTTGCCGCCGGCCGGCATTGTCGGTGTGATCGGTGCCAACGGTGCCGGCAAGACGACGTTGTTTCGGATGATCTCTGGGGAGGAGGCTCCGGACTCTGGCACGCTGACGTTGGGCGAGACGGTCACGTTGGGTTACGTCGACCAGAGCCGTCTACTGGATCCGGAGAGGACCGTCTGGGAAGAGATCTCCGGTGGTGAGAATGAGGTCGTACTTGGGAAACGGACTGTTGCGTCACGTGCCTATTGCTCGTGGTTTAATTTCAAGGGACGAGATCAGCAGTGCAAGATCGATGAACTCTCTGGCGGCGAACGTAACCGTGTGCACCTGGCCAAGTTGCTTCGCGGTGGTGCCAATGTCCTGCTGCTCGACGAGCCAACCAATGATCTGGATGTGGACACCCTACGAGCCCTTGAAGATGCGCTTATTGAGTTTGCCGGGTGCGTCGTGGTTATTAGCCATGACCGGTGGTTCCTTGATCGTATTGCCACCCATATCCTTGCCTTCGAGGGGGAGAGCCAGGTGGTCTGGTTTCGTGGAAACTACCAGGATTACGAGGCGGATCGACGTCGGCGGCTTGGTTCAGCTGCCGACAGCCCACACAGGATCAAGTATCGGCGGCTGACAAGGGTATAGGCGCGATTCTTTGGTCCATGGTTTCCGTTCACGGTAGCTGTTTAATGAAGTTAAAGCAGGACAGTGCCGCCGAGTTGACAATCGTACCTGGGGACGTGATGTTTTGGTTTAGGAGCGACTGGTAGGGGCCGTCTGGCTTTTTACGGTTGTTAGGCTACAAGTTTAGCTACTTCTTTGCCCAGTGGCAGGAGGAAGGTGGGGTGGGTGGTAGTCGGATAGAATTCGGATGGATGCGGTGGTATCTGAGTGTTGGATCTCTCATTGTCATGCTGGTCTGTCCCCTTCACGGCCAGGAGAGCCGTGGTCTCAGATTTGAGGTCGAACTCGAGCCATCACTGCCTGCACAGCCCCCAGGACGAGTTCTCGTTGTAATGGCCCCAAGCGGCCGAGTTGAACCCAGGGAGCTTATCGGTCGCACAGGCCTGGACGCTACGCCGACAGTTGGAGTAGATGCTCCGAGACTTGCCCAGGGAGAGAGTGTGATTCTCGATACCTCAGCCTTGGCGTTTCCAATCGAGAGTCTCGCCGATCTCGGAGCCGGAGACCATCACGTGCAGGCCGTCTTCAGCACTAACCGAGACATCAGGTCGTACAGTGCTCCTGGGAGCCTCTACAGCGAGCCACGGCGAATCTCACTTAATCCGTTACAAGAGGAGCCTGTTCGCCTGACGCTGAACCGGTCAATCCCAGATGATGTACTCCCGGCGGGCGAGAGGTACCTACGATTCGTTAAGATCCAGTCAGACTTGCTTTCAGAATTTCATGGCCGCCCCATTTATCTGCGAGCCGGGATAATTCTTCCCCGTGGTTACGAGCAGGAACCTAGGCGCCGCTACCCATTACGTGTTCATATCGGCGGTTATGGTAGTCGATACACGGAGATTCGCTCGATGATGCGCCCAGGTTCGTTGTTCAGTGACGCTTGGCTTGCAGACAACACGCCGCGTATGGTTCTTCTACATCTGGACGGTGCTGGTCCATACGGCGATCCGTACCAGGTTAATTCGGCGAACAACGGTCCATACGGTGAAGGGGTTACACAGGAGCTCATTCCGTACGTCGAACGTGAATTTCGGGGTGTGGGTAAGCCGTACGCCCGCGTCTTGGATGGCTGGTCCACTGGTGGGTGGGTTTCGCTGGCGCTCCAGATCTTTTATCCTGAGTTTTTCAATGGTGCGTGGGCCTTCTGTCCAGACAGTGTGGATTTCCGTGCCTTCCAGCTTCTCGATATATATCGTGACGACAGCGCATACGTCGACGGACAGGGAAACGAATTGGCCGCTGCGCAAAACCAAGACGGCAGCGTCCGCTTTACCATGCGTCACGAGGTCGAAATGGAGAATTTACTCGGTTTTGGGGGTAGTTGGACTACGTCAGGTCGTCAATGGGGCGCATGGAACGCCACATACGGTCCGAGGGGGGCGAGTGGTCTGCCGGTGCCGCTGTGGGATTCTGCTAGTGGTCGCATCGATCATTCGGTGACGCAACATTGGGAGAAGTATGATCTGCGCCTCGTAATAGAGCGGAACTGGGATGATCTTTCCACGAAGCTACGAAGCAAGCTTAATATCTGGGTCGGCGAAATGGACGACTATTACCTTAACACTGCCGTCCATTTGCTTGATGAGATGCTGCAGACGAGGTCGTCTATAGACGCGCGCGTTACTTATGGGGAAGGCCGCGGTCATTGCTGGGTCGGACTTTCACAAGGTGAGATTATCAGAGAGATAGGCGAACGGGTGTCGAATCCCTAGAAGTTTTTCCAAGGTGAAATGATGTCGCGAGTGTGTCACGGTTCGGACTTATCGCGACGGGTCACGAACACGGATTGTACTGGGATTCTCGGCGGTCTGTGGGCTGGGCGAGGGTTGACGAAGTGCGTGCGTGACTAACGGTGCGGATGCCTGCTTCGACCGATGTCACCGATGTGTCTCTGGCTATACGAGAGAGTCTGGGTGGGCGAGCGCGAACGAAGACATCGGGTAACTTCGTGGTTAAAAGGAGTGTGCGCGATGAAAAGGGTTGTGTCATTCTTAGCCTCCTTTCAATCCCAGCCAAACGACCGAAAATGCGAACCGGATGAGCTTGTGATGAAGGAATCTTGTTCTGTAGGAAGTGAGACATTATGTAAGGGTCCTATCTTGGTGGCCTCAATGAGGATCCTAGCCAAATACTTTCGAGCCGTGTTTCCTTCCGGTGTCTGGTTTCGCGGTGTGTGACGAGATGTTGTCAAGTTTTTTTATTGGGTGAGATCATGGATAAGTATTTCTAATTATTATGTTCTACGACCACCGAATTGCCGTGCTCGTGCCAGCATATCAGGTCGAAAGATGGATCCAAGACGTTTTGGAGGGAATTCCCGACTACGTCGATCACATCATTGTGATTGACGACAAATCGACCGACGCGACCTTTGAAAAAATCTCAGCCTCTTCCGACCCCAGGATCAGACTTTTTCGCCATGCGACGAACCAAGGTGTCGGTGGTGCCATGCGGACCGGTTTTCAAGAGGCGATGAAACTTTCCGTCGACATTTGTGTGAAGATGGACGGTGATGGGCAAATGGATCCTTATTACCTACCTGCACTCCTGTATCCCCTAATTCTCAACGAGTGCGATTACACCAAAGGTAATCGGTTTAGTTTTGTCGCTGACAATAGCTCCATGCCACGAGTTCGCCGGTTCGGGAATGGGCTTCTTTCATTTCTGAGCAAGGTTTGCTCTGGATATTGGCACATTTTCGATCCCCAAAATGGATATCTTGCAATTCGCACGGACTGTCTTCGTCGTTTTCCCGCGAAGTGGATTGACACCACCTATTTTTTCGAAAACTCGATGCTCATCAGTTTAAATGTCGTTGATGCTCGGGTATCGGACGTCTTGATTCCTTCCCGCTATGGAGAGCAAGAGAGTTCTATGAGTATCTCTTGGGTTCTGAGGTGGTTCCCGTTCAAGTTGGTTAGGGGATTTTCTCGTCGAATCTATTGGCGCTACATCTATCGAGACCTGTCCCCGGTAGCGATCATGTTTTCCTTAGGGTCATTTCTTTTCGTAGCTGGTGTTGGCTGGGGAGGATTGGCATGGTACCGCTCGTTTGTTGAAGCCGCAGAGGCTTCTGTAGGAACCCTCGCGTTGGGACTAATTCCCATATTGCTCGGCTTCCAGCTGCTGCTGTCAGCCCTTCTACAGGACGTTCAACTTTCGCCAGGTGGGATTCGGAAGGTTTACGATTTTTCGGCTGGGGATCTGAAAAGTATTGTTAGCCATTCAGCGGAACCGATGCAGGATTCCCTTGGCTCATAAACCGCTTCCTTCTGGAGGCTGCTACCTGTTTAGTGTTGATGTTGAAGATGTGCAAGACCGCTTGCCTTCTGGGGATCGATTCGGGAAGCGTGCTGGACTAATGCTATCGAAGTATTTGGAGTTCCTCGATCGGCAGAAGATGAAGGCTACATTTTTTGTGGTAGGGAGCTTTGCAAGGAGCAACCCTTCGCTGGTCGGCGAAATTATCGCGGAGGGACATGAAGTGGCAGCTCATGGCCATGATCATGTTTCGGTAGACAGTCTCGGCAGAGAGGGCTTTAAGCAGGATCTTCAGGAAAATCTTGATGATCTCAGGAGATGTGGTGCTGAGGCAGTTTTAGGCTATCGCGCGCCGTTCTTTTCTTTCAGTAAGGCAACTCAGTGGGCTTACGAAGTACTTGAAGAATGTGGCTTTCAGTATTCTAGTTCTGTTCTGCCGGCGCGTAATCCCCAGTATGGCTGGCCAGAATTTGGGACTGACATTCGAAGGCTCAATAATCTGTGGGAGCTTCCTGTTTCGGTGGCTTCGTTCAGGGGCCTCGGCGTACCGTATGCTGGTGGCGCTTATTTTCGTGTTGTTCCCTTCTGGCTGATTCTTTACCTCTGTAGGAGGTCGCTGCGAAGGGGGTATGCGGTCCGTGGTTATTTTCATCCTTATGACATCGATGCCAAAGAAGAGAGGTTTAACTTCCCAGGTATTGACTCTCGATTCTTTAATTACCTCCTCTACTACGGTAGGGATACTGTTCTGAATAAGCTCGCGATGCTCTTTGAGAAGACTAATTGCTATGTCGTTCCTTACATTGACTATGTTCGTCGACTTGTTCACGACGAGAAGGCAGACTGATGGGTAATCTTACCGATGAGGCGGGAGTGTTTCATCGGGTTCTTTTTCAGGAGCCGATGCCGACAGAGATAGTCAAGCGTTACGTCGAAGCACATGGACACGTTTTTTCGACGAGTGAACTGGCAGCCAGAAGACAAGAGGCTGAGACGATAGAGATTGTATTAAAGCGTCAATTGGATGTCGAAGCTGTCGAGATGGTTCTCAGAAGAAAGTCACCGCGGCACCTTCTCACGCAGAAGTTGCACATTGTTCTGTATCTTGTTGAGAGTTATGCGGAGTACGTGCCCCATTTCTGCAATCTGGAGCGGCGGCTCGTTCGTTCGTACCTTGTTTTGGGTTTCTTGGCGTTACAAACGATCTTTAAGTTTCTGAAGGGGATGTTTCTGATCTGGAAGTATCGTCTTGTTTGACGTGATCGTAATCGGTTCGGGGCCGGCTGGCATTTTCGCTGCCTTGCGTCTCCAAGGCCACAAGGTGCTGGTGCTGGATGTTGGAAATCAGCCTGGGTCTCCGTCTACGTTGGCGAGCCCTTTGTACCAATTTGGTGGCACGGTTGGTTCGCCTCATTTCGACGAGTTTATCGGACCTCAGTTCGAGAGTCTCCACAATATCAATAACGAATACCTCCTGCCGAAGCTGAAGTCTCCTCTAATGCGCTTTGTAACGAAGGATTCAACAAAACTGACACCGAGTACGTCCGAGACCTTCTCCCCGGTTATGAGTCTTGCTCAAGGTGGGCTGGCGAGCGCGTGGGGAGCGGAAGTGTACCGATTCACCGACGAGGAATTGTCGTTGTTTCCTTTCCGTGCTCAGGACCTTGAAAGATATTACGATTGCGTGGAGCAACATATTGGCATCAGCGGTGCGAATGATGACCTGAGCGAACTGTTGGGTGTCGATGAGCAGCTTTACCCACCTCTTCGGATGGGTCGGCTTGCCTCTGACCTGTATCGTCGCTATCAGGGCAAAAGAGCATCCTTTAACGAGAAAGGTGTTCGGGTCGGCTTGCCTAGGGTCGCCATTCTGAGTGACGGCCATCATGGGCGACCAAGCTATCAGTATGATGATCTGGAGTTCTTTAAACCTCCTGGTCCGGCGGTCTATTCGCCAGCATTAACTCTAGATCACTTGGTGCGGGATGAGCTCGTGGCATATAGGCCTGGGTATTACGTCGAGCGATATGAGGAATTGCCGAACGGGGTTAGAGTACGTGCGCGAAAGTTAGCTGACGATTCCCGAGAAGAATTCGAGGCGAGGCGTGTAGTGCTAGCGCTGGGTACCATGAACACAGCCAAGCTCGTCCTCGCGTCGAACGATGATTACGAAACACGGCTTCCACTCCTCGACAATGCCATTAGTTATGTGCCATTCGTCAATCCGCGGATGATTGGCGAGGCGCCAGAGCCACATCATCTACGATCGATCCAGTTAACTCTCGCCTATTCAGGAGATCTGGCGGATCAATGCATCATGGGATCATTCTATGCAATCCCTGGCATCCTACGATCAGATCTTTTTTTCAGATTTCCCTTCAGCTTACGTATGAACCGTGCAGCGGTTAAATACGTTTTGCCGGCTCTTCTTCTTCTTCAATTGTTCTATCCTGACCAACCCGTTCCAGATAGCTGGATTTCGTTGGAAGAAAATGGGCGGCTGAATATTCGGTACCAGAGGAAGTGTCTCGGGAGGGTTGAGCGGCATGTGTTATCGGTGTTTAGAGGGATCGGATATTGTGGTCTGCCTGCATTTTGCGATTACCCACTTCCAGGAAACAGCTTCCATTATGCTGGCTGTCTCCCGATGAGCCTGGATCGGGATGCACCGTATCGCACGACTCCTGAAGGATTACTCAACGGGACGCGGAACGTCTACGTGGCTGATGCAGCCGTTTTCCCCTCAATCCCGTCGAAGCCTCTGACCTTTACCATCATGGCCAATGCGATGCGAATCGCTGACCAGGTAAAAAGATCTCTGGAGTAGGTCCGGATCGACTCGGAATTCATGAAGGTTTTGATAACGGCAATTAATAGCTTCGTCGGCAATAGTCTCGGTGCGTATCTTGCGAGGCAGGGCCATGAGGTCTCTGGAACAATCCGGCGAGCACGTTTGGGCAGAACCCATATTCCCTATGCGGGAAAACTGTTTGCGTTCGACTTAGGGGAGCCGTTTAATGGCCGTATGTTGGACGATATCGACATCTTAGTTCACACGGCCAATGATTTCAGTGCGGGGGCTGGCGAACGAAATGTAACGGGAACGATTGCACTCAGCCAAGCAGCCAAGAGTCGGGGGTTCTCGCGCCAGATCTTTATCAGTTCGTATTCAGCGAACCAGGCTGCTCGTACGGAGTACGGTCAAACGAAGTTTGTTCTTGAAAGGTTCTTCAGAACCAATGGCGGGGTCAGTGTTCGGCCGGGTCTGGTTCTTGGTCGGGGCAGCGTTTTCTGGCGAATAGTCAGGATTATCAAATTACTTCCGGTGATTGCGGTTCTGGACGGAGGGGTTGGCAGGCTACCGATCGTAGGTATCAAGGAGTTGAATGAAGCACTCGGTAAGATCATAACCCTTGATCGGCCCAGGACTCTTTACAATTTGTTCAATGAAGATCTTGTAACGCTCAGAGAATTAATTGATGCAATCGTTAAAATACTTGGGAAAAAGAGATTATTGATTCCAGTGTCATCCGAGATGCTAATAAAGCCGTTACAAGTTTTCAATAGACTTGGGATCTCTCTTCCAATAGATGTGAATAACGTTAGAGCGTTTGTTGTCAATCAGGGGACACAGTATCCGTCTGATTTGGGAGATCTCTTACAAGAGAAGGCACCCAGTTTCAGGGACACGCTCAAGGTGGTACTACTTTGAAGGTGTTCCTCCAGTGACGTTTTATGAGCCCAAGTTGGAGGGTCTTCGTCCTGGTTCCCGTGCATACTTCGAGGTGCAGCGGAAGTTGATCAACGAACGCCCATTGGTTCGCGCGTGCTACGAAGCATGGTATACGAACTTTCTGGAGGACGAGGCGACTGTTCCTCAGGAAAAGAAAGGGGCTCTTTTAGAGATTGGTTGTGGGGCTAGTTTTCTCGGGGAAATGGTGGATGGATTGGTCATGTCAGACATAAGCGAAGGTCTGGCCGACTGTGTCATGCGGGCGGAAATGATTCCTTTTAGAGATGAATCTGTTCGCGCTATTTTTGTGGCGCATGGGTTGCATCACTTTTTTGACGTGCAAAGCTTTTTCGAAGAAGTCGCGCGAGTCCTCGTCCCGGGGGGGGTTCTTTGTTTGGTGGAGCCAGCTCACACTCTCCTGGCCAGATTTTTTTTCTCGGAAGTGTGCGTAGACGAAGGCTACGACGATCAAACGAAGACCTGGAATCCTGGAGATGTCGGTTGGAGGGATGCCAATCAAGCGCTTTCATGGGTCGTGTTTTTTAGGGATTATGAAGACTTCCGGCGGAAGTTTCCAGAACTTCGGCTCGAGAAATCCAAGTCCCTACCGTGGTTTGGCTACAGTCTCTCTGGAGGGGTTACCAGGAAGAATCCGATTCCAACTTCGTTGGTTCCCCTTGTGTGTCCGATAGAGTTCATGCTCAAATTGGTTGCCCCGTTGACGTCTTTGCACTGGTTCTTGACGGTTAAAAAAACAGAGTGAAATGATTATCGAGCGCTTCGTATGAAGGCTACGCGCCAGCGTAGGCGGAGCGAAACCTCCGTCACCGGATCGATCGAGGTGAAGGAAAGCTCGCAGGCTTGGCGGTTCTTCGTCTTGATTCCGAAATACCCTCCCCAATGGTTGTGAGCTTATCCGTCCTTAGCTGTGGAAAACGTTGTTCCAATATTTCTGACATAAAGCTCTAGGCCAAGGGGAAAGTGGCCTCGTGGTCTCCAAAGATCCGAGATTCTGTATAGCTTGGGTCCGCCTAGTTGGTGCTCGCCAAGGGCCAGTTGCGTCTAATCCACGTCAGTAGCAGACCAACTATTACAATGGCGGCTAATTTAACGGCGATGGTTTGAAACAGTGATGATTCAACGTCAATCTTCATAATCAAGAGGCTCGCGGCGATAATAAGAGAAATCGTCAATATTTCAGAAGCAATATCCCACCTAATTCCTTTGAGTCTTCCAAGAAGTGCTAATGAGAAGCAAAAAGTCACGGTAAAGGTCAAAATAGATGCTATGGCCGCGCCGTAAATACCTAGCGAAGGAATTAAGAAGATATTGGCCGAAATGTTCAGGCCTAGGCCAATCATGGCTATGTAGAATTCATACTTGGTCCTGCTAAATGCGTGGAACACGGTATTAATAAGAGTCTGCGAGCCTCGCAGGACACTACCAACGACAAAAAACGGGATAATCGTGTGAGCCGGAAGGAAATCTACATGAAGTATCGTTCCAACAGCCTCCCTACAAAATATGATGATTAGTGCACCAGCGCAAGATAGGGAAAGTATGAAACGATTCTTAAGAGCCAGTATCCGTCGATTAAAATCTGGACGGCCGAAGGAGGCAAACATCTCTGGTTCAACTGCCATGTAGAAGGCCCTGACGATGACAAGGAGCCCCGTCCCCAGTGTGCATCCAATAGTGTAAATACCGAGCTCAGAGAGTGAAACATGGCGTTCAAGCCAGATTCGGTCAAAGGAGGACATCATCATAGCGGCAAAAGCCGCAGGGAGGAGCGGAGCCGAAAAACGAAAACCCTCCCTCAGAAATGTTCTGTTGATGGACAGGGGGACGTGCCTGAAGATAACGGAAGCGTACACTAAAAATGAAAAAATAATATTTGATACAAGGACTCCGTAATATCGACCCAGCACACCCCACTCAAAATGAATGACGAGGATCAGGCCTAATATAAGTGCAAGAAGGGAATTTCCTACCGTTGCTGCAACAAAAAGTCTAGCCTTCCTCTTGACGCGTAGAAAGACCAGTGGAATAGAGAATATTGACTCAAAGAAAGAATTAATGAGAGCGATGAAAAAATATGGGTAAAAAGGAACTTGGATGCCTAAACTCCGAATAACGATAGGGGCGAGAAAGAGTTCAAATAAGAGAAGACTCCCACTAAAAGAAATGACAAAAATCAGTACTGTTCCGATGAGTGTATTACGGTCGTTATCATTATTTAATTTGAAGTAATGACGTAGTACAAAAGAGTTTAGCGACAAAGTGGAGAATACCACGAGGATAGATTTAATAGAATTAGTGTAATCAAGAATTCCATATTCCTCAGTACTAAGATAGCGAGTGAAAATTGGTAGGAGAAGTAATGCAATACCCTGTGAAGAGAGATTCCCCAGACTGTAGAGTGACGTATCCCTAACGATTTTGTTCTCTTTTATTTTCCGTATGACGGAGAATCTCTGCAGAAAAGAGCGCATGAGAGTCCTGTAATGAAGGACAGGGGGTATCTTAACGGTTTGAGGACCTGAGGTCTTTTTCCATATCCTCATAGAGGAAGTTATATGCTTTATTTGTCTGGTCTTAGTGAGGCCGAAGGATGTAGGCGACGCCAGCTGGGAGGATTTGTTTTACCTTTAGGGACGTTGTTCTGGCCATTTGAGGGCAGTTTAGAGGACGTCCAGAGGCTTTTCCTGGGAGGAGACCTCCTCAGAAGTAGTAGGCCAACCTGTCATTAGTTGTCTACGAGACCATCATTGTAGGCCAATAGGGTGGCGTCGTTAACTCCGTCTAACGCGCTCACTTGATCAACGATTTTCATCCCTTCTCGACCAAGCCTGAGCTCGACAGTCAGTTCAACAGATTGACCTCTCGTGGTTTTGCTCTTTATTGAATATTTTCTTACTTCCCCTGATATCTTCTTAATAACGTCACCTTCGACAGCTCTATCATACTGGACGATCAGAATGTGAGGGATCGATCTATATTTCATACGGCTTATCACGAAGATCACGATAGCCAGAAATAGAGTAGAGGTGAAAGACACACGTATATTTGCCACGCCATTGGCAATCCCAACGGCGATAGCCCAAAAAATAAAGGTGATATCTAATGGGTCCTTCACTGCGGCCCGAAAGCGTACGATTGATAATGCCCCTACCATTCCTAGAGAGAGAACTAGGTTCCCTGCGATAACCATGATTACAGACGTTGTAACTAGTGAAACCATTACGAGAGAGATGTTAAAACTTCTTTGATAGAGAACGCCCTGATAAGTCTCTCTATAAACCCAGAAGATTGTTACCGCGCATAAGAGACTCGAGATGAGTCCAACAAGAACGTCTACTATAGTTAGACTGGTGCCAGATCCAAGATTCATGACACTGGCATCAAGTATCTCTCTGAATGTTAATGATCCACTATTATCGCCCATAGATCATGTCGCTCCAGAATATATTAGCCTTATAGCGTTGAGATAAAACGTATTTGCTTACAGCAGCTCGATCAGCTGAGACGGAACTAAGGATTTCCTTAATGAACGTTGGTAACGGAATACTAAATTTCACCTCTACAACTTGCACATTATTCAGAAATAGCGGAATCGAGACGCGTCTTAGGTCGAACAGATCGGTATGTGTATTGTATGTCCGTGAGTTTAGATCGAAGGTTATCCTTATATTTCCGTAAGGTAGTGTGTAAGCTTCACGGTCATACTCGACGATACCTACGGGTCGGTATCCGCGACTAGTCATTTCGGCCAAACTTCTTTTTAGAGAATAATTTTTAGGAACTCTTAATTCGCCATATCTTCCAGCGATCAAACTCTTCGCAGATAACACCGAAAGTTGATCAGACCGTTTCTCTATTACATTGTTGATTTTTGTTTTTGTTTCAAATTTAATTACGTCAATAGTCTGATTATAGATTCTTAGGCGATGTTTTGTTCTTGCAGAGATCCCAGAGAGTTTGTCATTAAGATCTTCTGAAAAAGGAGTGTCAAAATAGAGACTAGAAACGATGTAACTTTTCTTTTTTCCGGTCAAATGACTATCAAGCTTCATGACTCGCTTCAGAGACTGTCTTAGGATCGCAACCCCACCAGAGTTGACATAATATTTGAATTCCTGTCGAGCTAGGCCATCACTGGAGTGCGTCGAATCTGGCAAGTATTTCCTCACGATCTAAGTAAGTTACGGCTCCTTCGGAGACTTCTAGGTCGGTGATGATTTCCTGTTGTTCGAGAAAGAGAGATGGTTGAGAGAAAAATGGTTTTTTGACGAATACTTCGTAACTGGTCAGATTCTTGTCGAAGATGTTGTCTAGCGAGAAAGCGGCGGAGCCGTCCTTGACGGCGATGGCGTTATTGTTGGATTGGAAATGGTTTTCAACGATTAAGGTGACGGAACGCTCTCCGACGCTGACTCCTTTGTCTGGATTTCGGCGAAAAACATTGTTCCGGAGAACTACTGTGGTGCCACTGAGATCCAGGCCGTCTCCGTCTTGATCGTGAGACTGGCTTTCAAAGAAACTCCTCTCGACTAACCCCAGACAGAAATCGAGATCGACTTGGTCGACCTGATTATTTCTAAAAACTGACTCACTAATTGTTACATTGGCACCCCTAATGTTTAGTCCGTCATCACCGCGGCTATCACTGATCGTTACATTTCTGAGTGTAGCATCGGCATGATGTACAGATAATTGGCCAGAAAAGGTGACTCCCTGGATCACGCTGTCACTCCCCCCACTCAGCGACAGGTGCTCGAGAACTACCTGGTCGTTATGCGTTTGACCCAATACGGCAAACGTACCAAACGGTTCGTCCTCATTCTTTTTAATGAGGATAGGCTCCGTAGTGGTTCCAGATGCTAAAAGGGTCCCCTGTATCAGGACTGAGACGTCTGGAGACAGCAACAACGCCGTACCGGCTTGTATCTCAACGGATGCTCCCTTGGGAGTAATGACATCGGAATCGAGGTGATAGGTCCCTCTCTGGATAGTAACTTTGTTATCCTCACGGATGAACTCGATTCCATTTCTCTGTAACGTTTCTAGCGATGCAGTCTCGTCTAGAAACTGAACGGCGGTGGCGGTATTGATGTATATATCTTTGCTATCAACCAATTTTGAGGTAATTAGGTTTCGAACAATCAAGTCGCTGATGGGCGAGCTCTCTGGTAAATCTATCTCCGTCACCTTATGGTCTAAACGGAGTTCAGCATTCAACGAATGGGAGGGTATTTCACGTTGAAACACGGTCGTTTCGTGCGGCTGCTTCTCAAGAATCGCACCTTCTAGGGAGACTTTGTGGAATGAGTCGTTTAAGATGCTCGCCGTTAATTGGCCGTTCTTGACCACCTGATTAACAAATATTTTCGTGTAGTTGAGATAGTTTTCAATGGTTTCAAGATTTCTGTTTAGTGTTGCGAAAGCGACATCTCTATCGTGATTGTACCGACGGCGCGGTTCGCTGCTATGGAGGATGACAGGGTGGTTGCGCGCATACACGCTTCGCGCATCTTTTGAGATAGCGTCTCCTGCCTGGAGGATATTATGTAGTTCTTGATCTCTCAAATGTCTGAATTCAGCATCCTGAAGAAGTAATCGGAATAACTCGTGAGTTTCCGAATCCCTATAGTCAATTGGAGTATTGAACCAGGACGAGTTAAAATCCTCTACCGTCGAAGTTAGAGGTAGTATGGTGTCTTCGATCCTAAAAAGAATACTGAACTCACCTGTAGAAAAATCATAAATGTAGCGCAGATTATCTCCGGTGATCGGATGGCTGTTGTTTATTAGAGCACCAAGCGCCATAAATTTTGCCATGTACTCTAGATTTAGTAATCTCCTTATTGTAGAGAGGTCGTTGCCTAAGATCGCCTCCGTTAATAGATTAAAGGCGCCTAATGCGACGTCGCTATTAATGGCCGTGCCGGAAACCTCTTGATTTCCTACCCATAAATCGAGAGCAGATCGATGATTGTTGCTCTTCTTGTCCCAGTCATCAATGGCTTTGATGATGGTGTAATTCGTGATGCCGTGATTCCGTTCGAGGCGTTCGGCCTCGAGTTCTTCGACCATCATGTACAGTCCTAAGTCAACCCCATTGATTCGAAAGATGACCATTTTCCCGTGCGGAGAAATCAGACCGATGTTCTCGGCTAATTGGTTGATCCAGATCGTTGAGATGTCAGCGTCGTCTTTGGAAGTGATGAGATTATAGCTACGCATTAACTCGCGATAATCAACATCTTCTTCGTGCCGAATGCGGAGCGAAAATCCACCACGACGCAATGGTGTCACGCTAGTGCCATGGAAACGGTAGGAAATTTCAACAGATTTACCATCGAGATGCATTGCGCCTTTACGCCAGCTCTTAAATCTGTCTGGTATATGGCCATATTGGATAAATCGATCTATCTGCCTTGTGATGTATTGGACATCAGATCCAGACAGCTCCAGATTGACGTAACTATTTGCCGGCAGTGGCGATCTTTGAAAGATTCGGAAAACGTCAAACTGGTTGACTATGCTATCTGCTATCTCGAGGGCGATAACACCAGATGGATGTCTCAGTAATTTTGTATATATTCCGTTACTAAAATAGAGAATTACGAACACAGTTATTATAATTGCGATACTCACACAAGCCGTGATTAGGTAACGATGTCTTAGGGAAAGCATTTTAATCTCTTAGCCAGCTTGAGGAGTCGTCTCAAGTAACGACGAGTTCGGTCCAGGTAGGCGTTGGTGTAAATGGCGTTTGATGCTACGTGGTTGATACACTGCGCCAGCGACTGTGTTAGCTTTTGAGGTCCCAGCCTCCGCGGTGTTGCAGCAAGTTGGTTCAAGGAAATGGTTGGTGATACCGTTAGCGTGGTTCCTCCTGCGACGGATGAAGTCGAATAGTAGCAGAGCTTTCGGTATTCGTTGAACTGTGGCGCCGATATGTTGCCGCCGCGGTTTGTCGGAGAGGACTTCTGGGATAGACGTTTCCATGGATCGCTCCGACCCGAACCGGTGTGCGGCAGGTTCGTTTCGGTATCTTCTCTCGTTATAGTTCGAATGTTTAAATGGCAAGTCGCAGATGTCGGCGACCAGGCCCTGTCTAGGTTTTCTTGAGGAACTCATTGGTTCTGGGGTGTAGAAATCATCCAAGTTAGGGGGGGGGCGTGTAGCTGCTCGGCTTAGGGTCAACGATGGGTTCCCATCGGGCTATCTAGAATCCTGAACGTTCATACGCTGACAAGCCTTTTGCGAGGACCCGCTGACAAGAACATTTATACACTGATAGTCTCTTTGCACGGGCACATTTCTTTGTCGCACGTCCCTCGAGTCCGGACCCTCGTTTATCGAAGGGCGCTTCGATATTGACAGTGACTAGCGCCTTGTGTCGTCTTTATAAGCCGTTCTCTATGAGACTTAAGGACGGGTAAGGTACAGGATATGAGGGAGCCCAGCTTTAATTGACACCTCACTTGAAATCGTTGAGAATAAAGGGTTAGTCAGCTTGGTGTTTCTTTAAAGGGCCCCTCGGGGTGTTTCATTGAGGCGAGCCCTTTGCGGTGTAGTTTGCTGTAGCTGACAAAGCGGAGCTGTGCAAAAATTTGACCTAAAAGCCAAGTTTCCCTCGTTAACGGGTTCGGTAGTGAGCTATTTTGTTTGAGAACAACTGAGGCTATGTCACGAACCATGTGGTTCCATGTGTCGGCACCCATCGAGCTGGACCCGAGTCGGTCGTATCGGACAGCGTGATAGTGCTTTGATGTCATCTCAGCCATTCTTGTCCTCCGAATGTTTTTAATGCGTAATCGCTACGTGTTTCTGGCTGATGTTGTGGCCGTCGGTAGTGCGGCCTTTGGCGCTTTCATCCTCTATTTTGGGTGGTTGTTCTTCGAGACTCATTCAGAAATTTCTCTTTTCCTTCCGGTCGGGCTCTTCATTAAGCTGAGCATTTTTTACTGGTTCGGTCTGTATCGCCGCTACTGGCGTTATGCAACCGTTAACGATCTTGTAGTCGTTGTGTTTGCCTGTGGTGCTGCGGCAGTGGCGATGTCGCTGTTTGTAGGTCTCGCACTGGCAAGTGGGTTTCTTCCACAATTCTCGCGGGCCGTCCTCCTCATTGATAGCCTCTTGACGTTGCTGGCCGTGGGCGGGGTCAGGATGGGGATTCGCGTTGTTTACGAACCGCGTGTCGGGGCGAGTAATGGGCGTTGGTTCTTTGGTCATGAAGAGGCCAAAAAGGGTAGGCATGTCTTGGTCGTCGGTGCTGGTAATGCTGGCACGATGTTCGTTCGAGAAATGCAACGAAACCCGCAACTGGAGATGAAGGCTGTGGCCTTTCTCGACGATGATCCAACGAAATTTGAGAAGCGGATCTATGAAGTGCCCGTACTCGGAAACACCAAATCTCTGGAACGTGTTGTTTTGAGCAGTCGAATTGAGGATGTGGTCATCGCCATGCCGACGGCACCCGGTTCGGTTGTTCGTAGGGTTGTTGAGAGCTGCCAGGCACTGGGGTTGCGGTTTAAAACGATGCCCGGTGTCTTCGAACTGTTGGACGGAAAGGTCAGCGTAAATCGGTTGCGCTCCGTCGAGATCGCGGATTTGCTACGACGGCCCCAGGTCTTAGGCAGTGCTGAGAGTAGCAGTTATGTGACTCGGCAGACAGTGCTCGTTACCGGAGCCGGTGGCTCGATCGGATCGGAGTTGTGTCGGCAGGTGGCGCACAGCCGACCTACACGGCTGGTCATGCTTGGGCACGGTGAGAATAGTCTATTTGAGACGCACGCGCGGCTGAGCGCGGCCTACAAAGACTTGCCGATCCACGTCGTCATCGCTGATATCCGCGATCGTGGACGAATCGAGCGAACCTTCGAGCAGTATGCACCAGATATCGTCGTCCACGCGGCAGCGCATAAACACGTGCATCTGATGGAAGAGAACTTCGAAGAGGCAATCTCGAATAACGTGGTGGGGACGAAGATCCTGGTCGACGCGGCGCTACAGTCTGGCACGAAACGATTTATCGCCATCTCGACGGATAAGGAGGTTTCGCCGCGTGGCATTATGGGTGCCTCGAAGCGGATGGCGAGCACGATTGTGTGGGATGCGGCCGACCGGTCGGGTCGGCCGTTTCTGGTGGTTAGGTTTGGTAATGTCCTTGGCAGCCGGGGAAGCATCGTACCGTTCTTTAAGTCTCAGATTGAGCACGGTGGGCCGGTCACGATCACCCATCCGGAAATGAAGCGTTTCTTCATGACCATCTTCGAAGCGGTCCACTTAGTACTGCATGCCGGCGGCATTGGAAAAGGGGGTGAGTTGTTCGTCCTAAACATGGGCGAACCGGTGCGCATCATGGACTTGGCTCAGGATCTCATTCGTCTCTCGGGCTTCACGTCAGAAGATATTCCTGTCATTACGTGTGGGATACGACCTGGCGAAAAACTTGAGGAGAAGCTCTGGGAGAATGCCGCGAAAGTCGAACCTACTTCGCACCCTGATATCTTGAAAGTGACCGAAGATTTTCAGGAATCTAGAGATTTACAGTCGACAATAAGAGAGCTTGAGGATGCTGCGGAAGCGGGCGATCGGATTCGGATCGAAGCTATTCTTTGTGAAAAGATTCCGACTTTCCTGCCGTCGTTTTCTGCCTTACCGTCCGGAGGTAAACAAGAATCAGAGTCACCGACACGTCCACTATAAGACTTTGATCTGGCCTGCAATCGCGAACCGGCACGGCTGATGTTCGCTTGCCTCGCCCAGTAAGCCGTGGGCTCAATCGGCAGAGGAGCTGCCCATTCTTAGTTGGACCGGTGTGTTGAGTTGTGATTGAGATCGGGCGTACCGTAAGGTGACTGTTTTTGCACTTCACACGGTTCACTAACAGTTGCTTCTTTAACATACCATCTGTGAAAATTTAGACCATTGTGGACGTTCTAGGGCTGTGGAAATAAGAAGAATTGTCGGTTCTAGGACGCTGGTTTTACGGTTATTTGTGCGAAAACTGAGGTAAAGGGAATTTTGGGGACTTGGCGAAAGGACCACGGACGAGTTCGGTGACCGGCACCTCTGTACTCAACGAATGCGATGTGACTGCGGCGGTCATCGTAGGCCTTGGAGGACTCGGTCGTCGGCATGCGCGCAATCTTAAGCAGCTGAATCCTTCGATCCGGTTGACAGGGTGTCGAACGCGGTCGACTTCCGTCGAGGATTTAGGGGAGGACGGCGACCTCTTTGATCGGATCGAGTACGGCATCGACCGTGCGTTGGTTTCCAATCCTCAATTTGCGGTCGTCGCATCGCCAGCTAGCCAGCATATCAACCATGCACTCCAGTTAGCACGAGCCGGCGTTGATCTGCTTATTGAGAAGCCGCTCTCAGACACGTTTGAAGGAGTTCAGGAACTCGTTGATGAATGTCGGCAACGTGCGGTCAAACTTGCTATTGGTTATAACCTCCGATTCGAACCGTCGTTACAGGCTGTTAAGCGCGCGGTTGACGAAAAGCTTATTGGCCGCGTGTTAGCAATTCGTGCCGAAGTAGGACAGTACCTTCCGGACTGGCGTCCTGGGCGTGATTATCGTCAGACGGTCAGTGCGCAGGCCGCACTCGGTGGCGGGCCGCTACTTGAACTGAGCCACGAGTTTGATTACGTGCGGTGGCTCGTTGGAGACGTGAGAACGGTTGTGGCGAATGTCGGTCGCGTTGGCGATCTCGATATCGATGTTCCAGATGTTGCCGATGTGCTGCTGGATATCGAGAACGGAGCCTTAGGGACCGTTCACCTAGACATGCTCGATCATGCTTCTATTCGGCGGTGTCGTGTCGTTGGCACTGACGGTACCGTCGCGTGGAATGCTTTGGAAAGATCGGCTAAATTGTTTTCTCACGGGTCCAGGGCCTGGGTAGACTTGGCGGTGCCCGTGGGGTCTGAAACAGACACCTACCTAACAGAAATGGAGCATTGGCTGTCATTTAGCGGGGCGAACAATTCCCCTATTGCTAGAGGAGAGGACGGTCTTAAGGCGCTCAAGATCGCCTTGGCGGCCGCAGAATCTGCGGCGACCGGCCGCAAGGTGGCTTTGTGAAGCCGTACATCGTCGGTGCAATTTTTGCCCGTGGTGGTTCGAAAGGACTTCCGCGCAAGAACATCAGACCTTTGGCCGGCCGGCCTCTCATCACCCACGCGATAGAAGCAGCGGCTGCTACGCAGTTGCTTGATCGCGTGATCGTGTCAACCGAAGACACGGAAATTGCAAATATTGCTCAGGAAGCTGGTGCCGAGGTTCCGTTCATGAGGCCAATGGTGCTAGCACAAGACGATTCTCCAGAATGGTTTGCGTGGCAACATGCGATCCGGACTCTCGCCGAATTAGATGGGCGCATGATAGACGTGCTCGTTTCGGTGCCGTCAACGTCTCCCCTACGGTTGCCGGCCGATATCGATGCGTGCGTGAGCCGGTTACTCGAGAGCGAGGATGACATTGTGATAACTGTGACGCCAACTAGCCGTAATCCGTACTTCAACATGGTCGTTCTTGAGGACGGTCTGGCGCACCTTGTGGTTCCTCCGCTTGAGACGATCGTCCGGCGGCAGGACGCGCCAAGAATTTTCGACATGACGACGGTCGCCTATGCGGCCAGAGCTAAGTTCGTGTTGGAGGCGACTTCAATGTTCTCTGGTAACGTCGGCGCGGTTATCGTTCCGCAGAACCGATCGCTCGACATCGATACTGCATTCGATCTAGAGGTGGCCGAACGACTCCTTGCTTCACCCAGTTCTTCCACGCAGGCTGGTGAGTCGGAGGTCGTTTGATGAAGTCGCTTCGGGATCTAGGGAATCTTAGTGGTCGGGTTGCACTCATTACCGGTGGGACAGGTCATGTTGGGTCGGTAATTGCTGATGCACTCGCCGAGGCAGGCGCCGCCATTGCTGTTCTTGATCTTGATCCCGATTCATGCGCCAGCACCACGCGATCGCTTCGGGAGCGGTACGGTGTGTCGGTTTTGCCTCTGGCTATTGATCTGGAGAATGAAGCGGCGGTGCGGCAGGCTCCTCTTACTGTTACGGGGCAGCTTGGCCAGCTTGACATCCTGATCCACTGTGCCGCTCTCGTCGGGACTTCATCAGATTTGCCCGGATGGACGACACCACTCGAGCAGCAACATTCGGCGACGTGGCGTCGCGCCCTAGAAGTGAATCTTACGTCGGTTTTCGTCCTAACGCAGGCAGCGGCCCCATTGCTAGCTGTTTCTGGTCGAGGATCGGTGATAACCGTTGGATCACTCTATGCCATGGTCGGACCGGATATGCGACTTTACGATGGTACGTCAATGGGCAACCCTGCGGCGTATGCTGCAAGTAAGGGCGGCGTTCTTGAATTGACGCGGTGGTTCGCGACTGTACTGGCGCCAGAAATTCGGGTGAATTGCGTTTCACCTGGTGGCGTTTGGAGAAACCAACCAGAGGCTTTTCACCGGCGATTTGTGGATCGTACCCCGTTAAGGCGTATGGCGACGGAAGAGGATCTGAAAGGCGCGTTCGCGTATCTAGCGAGC
>Ga0310345_10001858_pt1 | contig 22488 bp, 21 predicted proteins | sample HC15DNA20500_MG_FD_204667 | JGI IMG/M metagenome (GOLD analysis project Ga0310345, IMG submission 204667) | Marine microbial communities from station ALOHA, North Pacific Subtropical Gyre - HC15-DNA-20-500_MG | ecosystem: Environmental > Aquatic > Marine > Oceanic | place: Pacific Ocean: North... | reverse complement strand
GGGGCTCATTTCGTCCACCTATAAATATATCAGGAAAGCCATCATTATTAAAATCGTATACGGCAACTGCTGATACATTCATCCCGGTATTAGGAAATGCATCTGTTTTAATGGTAAAGTTACCCTTACCATCATTCGTATAAAGGCGCAATTGCATTTGCCGGGTATTGGAAGGTTGTGCATTACCTGAAGGACAGACCAACAAATCCATATCACCATCATGGTCATAATCTAAAAATGCTACTGCACCATCTTCAAAATCGCGGAACTGATTAAAAACAGGTTCAGGCTTCTGAACAAAAGTGCCATTAGACTGCTGCAAATAAATTTGTCCGGGATGACCAACGGTACCGCCTATATATATGTCGGCTAAGCCATCACCATTAACATCGGCTACTGCACCCTTAGGACCTTCACGTGATAACATTTTAGGAATATTGCGTTCGTAGTTAAAATCAATATTGTCGTCTTCTACATGGCGAACAAAAGCAGATTTAACTGAATCGAGCAAGGGGGTAACCGTTATATTTTCTTTTTTGAAGTAGGTATTAAAAGTATCGGGTTGTTGATAATGATACACTGTATCAACAGCAGGTGCTAAATAAGTTGTGATACCGAGGTTTGGCCAAATAATGCGTATAGAATCAATATGTGTAAGCTGTCCTAAACCAATAATTTGTTTATAATCCATTGACGATTGAAAGCCACGACTTGGAAAAACATCGCGACTCATAATTTGTCCATTGGCATACACTTCAATTTTACTGCCAATGGCAAAAGTGTTTTGATTCGTACCCTTTAGCATAAAGCCCAAATAATGATTATGGTTTAATTCTCGGCTGTTGTTTTTATACACAAAAGCTTCCATATTTTCATTATTTACCACTAAGTCTAAATCACCATCATTGTCTAAATCGCCATAGGCTGCTCCGTTTGAAAAGGAAGATTGCACTAAGCCCCATTCTTTTGCTTTATCTATAAAACGCAAGTCGTGTTGGTTTTGAAAAGCCTTGTTCAGTAATGGATTTTGTGGAATTTTTAATAATACCTGGTCTACATTATCTTTTTTACCTGTGAGTACCATTTTCTGTATAACATCATTGGCAAAAAAATCAATAAAGTCTAGGTCAGTAACATCCCGATTCACCCCGTTGCATACGTAAATATCATTATAGCCATCATTATCCATGTCGAACATCAGTGCGCCCCAACTCCAGTCTGATGCCGGAACACCGGCATAATTGGCTATTTCAGAAAACTTCCCATTTTTATCATTTAGCTGCAAACAATTTTTTACGTATTGATAATAAAAGCCTGCTCGCAGCTTGCTTCTAAACAAATCAATATTATCGAATGCACCGGTAGTTTTTAAACGATAATCATCATCAGGCAGCATATCGGTATTAAAAATATCAATACAACCATCATTATTTATGTCAGCAAAATCACTACCCATTGATGAGAAACTGGTATGCTTAATACGATCTTCAAACTCATCTTTAAAAGTACCATTACGTTGGTTTACATAAAGATAGTCCCGTTCATAAGAGTCGTTTGATACATATATATCGGGATATCCATCTCCATTAATATCCCCTACTGAAATACCCAATCCAAAACTTATTAAACTGCTGTGCAGTCCTGCTTGTTGGGTAACATCCACAAAATGACCATTATCATTGCGCAATAAATGGTTACCCCCACCTTTTAAAAAGTCGGCAATCTTCCAGGCGCTATCCGGTAAATCGCGATTATTATTAAACCCTAATTGGTTAACCGGAATAGGACTATTATCAATAATAAAACAATCCAAATCACCATCTAAATCATAATCAAAGAACGAAACCTGCGTTGTATATCCTTTATGGTCTAAGCCATATTTATGTGCTTCTTCAGTAAATGTATTATTATGGTTATTGATATATAATTTATTACGACGGTTTCCATTGCTCATGTGCCCCGAATTACACACATAAATATCTAACCAGCCATCATTATTAATATCAACAAATACTACACCGGTACTCCACATACTATCCTGTTTGAAACCTGCAGTAGCAGTAATATCTTTAAACTTAAAGTTGCCTTCATTCAAATACAATTTATTTTCACCCATGTTAGAGGTAAAGAAAACATCGGGCAAACCATCATTATTAATATCACCAATAGCCACACCTCCACCATTGTAAAAATTTCTAAATAAAAAGCTATTTTCCAATCTTCCATCGGTAACATCATTCCTAAAGTGAATGCCGGTATTGGTCATTAAAGTATACAAAGTATTTTTATTGCTTTGGTGGCATGCTGCCAACAAAAGCAATAGAGAAAAACCATATAAATATTTCATAATAAAATATACTTATCAAAAGTAGTAATTGTAAAATAGCAACATAATACAATTACTTAATACAATATTGAATGATTGTAAATGTAAGTACTTAGTGCGAATACTAAGTGAGGATGCAGGTATAAAAAGTCATTGAAAAAAATTAATAACATCATTTTAAAGTATCCATTTATAGCATGCCATACTTCAATAAAAACCCAACGACCGGATGAAACCGGTCGTTGGTTGATTGAATGTCAATATGAAGGGGTTGGATTAATAACCCGGATTTTGTTTCAAGTTAGGATTAGCTGCCAACGCTTGTGTTGGGATGGGATAAACTAAGTTTTTAGGATCATCATTAGGCTTATATTGCCAAGGTGTTAAGAATACACCAAAACGAATTAAGTCAGTTCTTCTATAGCTTTCCCAATATAGTTCACGGCCTCTTTCTGCTAACAAAGTAGTAGGATCATCCACATTTGCCGGATTTACTAAAGTTAAGGAGATTAAAGGCGGTGCATTTCTGGCTGCACGCAATTGGTTTACTAAAAGCAAGGCTTGGGTGGTGTTACCCTTACGCATTTGCGCTTCTGCTACCATTAAAACCACATCGGGATAACGCATCAGCACCAACCAGTTACCTGAGTTAGAGGAATAATATTTTCCGCTTGCATCTGTGAAGTCTGGTACATATTTCACTACACGGATACCGGTTACCTCTAAATTATTACCGGTTTCTATCATGTTCGATGCAATAGTAGGCGTGAAGGCCAAGGGATTGCCCTTTCTGTCTTTTTCAGGATTACCTGCTGCATCATATTGTTGACCAACCAACATACCAGGTCTAATGCCGGAATATGGTGTTACATTTGAATTATACCTTAAGCCAATACGGGAATCCAAAGAAGAATCTGTCATGGAATAAGTTGTTGAAACAGGCCCTAAAGCATTTACACCAAAAGTATTATAAAAATCACTCATGGTAGAAAATCCATTCCAACCGGCATTTGGCGCTTGTGCAGAATAAGAATTATAGTGCAAAGTCATCATCCAACGTGCCTGAATACCTGAACTGTTCACTACATTACCGGAAGAATTAGGATATGCAAAAATAATTTCCGGTGAATTTCCATTATTTGCTTTAAAATTATCGAAATATTCAGTTGAATATGAATAAAGGCCACTATTTATAATTTGATTACCATAATAAATAACTGAATCCATATCAGTAGAAGCAAATGTTGGGGCAGCTCTGTTCAAAAAAGCACCTCTTTGTAAATACAGGTGCATCAATAAAACCTTAGCGGCATCTTGCGTTGCTACCTTTGAACCTGCTCCCCCTGTAGAAGCTGGTAAATTAGGCAGTGCACTGGTTAATTCACTGATAATGAAATTAACTGCTGGTGCACCACTTAAAACAGTAGGAGCATTTAATAAATTATCGCCGGGATTTCTAATGGGATATTGCCCGTATAAATCCAACAAATAATACAATGCATAAGCTCGTAAAAATTTGGCTTGTGCAGCTTGTGAAGGTGTGGGAGTAAATGACAATACGTTGGTAGCATCAAAATTAATTTTGTTCAAGTTGTTGAACACATTTAATATTTGCTGGTGATCTGCATTCCAAGTATGGTTATGCACCACACGCCAAACACCATTATCATCCCAGTCACCGCCACGGGTGGGTACTAAAGATTCATCAGTTGAATTTTCTTCTAAAGAAAATACCTGGTCTTGACCATTAAATGGACCTGCCAAGTCAACATAAGCCGCATTCAACAATAACTGCGTTCCGTTTGCACCCAATGCATTAGCTGCTTGTGAAGCAGTAAGCGAGCTTTTTAATGATTGGTCCAGTTTTGTACAACCCACCATCATCCCTAACAATGGTATTGCAACTGCGAATATTTTTTTATAAGGTAGCATAGTTATAATTTTTAATAATAAACTTATAAAGAGAAATTTACACCAAATGATACTGTACGTTGTGTTGGATAAGGTAAATATTCAATAGACAATGAAGGATAACCGGCATTACTATGGTCTGTATTTACCTCCGGATCAAACCCTGTGAATTTCGTAATCACAAAAAGGTTATTTCCGGTTACAAATGCACTCATATTTTTAATGTATTTACCTACATTCCCAACTTGGTAGTTGATGGTGGCATTTCTCAATTTAAAGAAGTTACCACTTTGCAAAAACCGTGTTGATGCTCCTACTGCAGAAGTAACACCTTCCGGAGAATTATAAGCAGCCTTATCTATGTTTCTTCCTGCAACAATTCCAGCGAGGTTAGTGATGTTAGTAGCAGTATTACTATAAATTAAATAACCCCCTTGGCCGCCTCCATTAATGGTTAAGGTAAACTTCTTATATCTCAATTCGGTACCAACACCATATACCGTTGTTGGATTTGGATTACCTGCAATGATTGGATTTGCCCCTATGATTTGGTTGCCATTCGCATCAAATCCACCAAATGGTTTTAAATAAAACGCATCAATGGGCTGATTGTTCGTCATAATTTGTGCTAAAGTTCCAGATACACCCTGACCGGTAATTTGTCCGGTTAAGATTTGTAAAGGTGTAGTAGTTCCTGGTGCATAAAAGTCGGTTAGCTTGTTTTTGTTGTAAGCCATGTTAAAGTTTACATTCCAACCAAAGTCTTTATGATCAACAACCACAGCACCTAATGTTAATTCAAAACCTTTGTTCAAGATATGACCGGGTAAGTTAATCCAGTAAGTGGCTGCAGGAGCAGGCTGAATAGCATTGCTTTGGAAAAGAATGTTGGTAGTGTTTTTGTCATAATAGTCAAATGAACCAAACAACCTTCCATTAAACAATCCGAAATCTAAACCCAGGTCAGTTTGTGAAGTTTGTTGCCATTTTAAGTTAGGGTTATAAACATTAGACTGTCCGATATTATTATAAGAGTTAACACCAAATGACTCTTGTGAAGCAGAAGCAGGAAACTCCTGACTACCTGTAATACCCCAAGAAGCTCTCAATGCTAAGTTGGAAATGGTTTTATTGTCTCGTAAGAATTTCTCATTACTCATTACCCAACGAGCTCCAAATGCAGGGAAATAACCATATTTGTTATTGGCACCAAATTTATTAGATCCATCTGCCCTGAAAGATGCATCCAGAAAATATTTGTCATCATAACTAAATCTACCCCTTACAAAATAAGATTGAAGTGAGGTAGTTGGATCTACATAAATGCTGGGGGGGTTTTGCGTATTTCCATTTTGAAGGATGGATGTATATGGTATATCAATCAACTTAGTTTGATCCAAGTTCGTATTAAATCCGGTTGCACTAAAACTTTGGTTGGAATAATCTGAAGTCCAGTATTCATAACCGGCAACTGCATTAAGTTTTAATTTCTTGGTAATGTTTGCATCGTAATTTAAAGTATGGGTAAAGGTTTGAGAAGTTAGAATAGCACCGGAAATAGCACCGAATCCTAAGCCGGATAAGCCGCTATAACCTTGTATGAAACCATCAATGTTAGTCAAACGGGTTCCGGTGGCATGATTAATTGCATATAAAAATTTATAACTTAAATTATTTGCAAGTTTATAAGAGGCACTAATATTTCCTAAAAATGTATTTAAGTTTGAGTTATCTGAATAAGCTGCCAATAATGCCATTGGATTACCCGAACCGTTAGTAGGATAATTAAAAGTACCATTTGCATTATTGAATGGCAAAGTGGGGTTCCAACTCAGGGCTGAACTAATTAAATTACCCTGAGAACCTGCTGTATTAGAAACATTGGGTAATTCATAAGTAACATGTCCCGCTATCATATTAAAGCCTACTGTTAATCGCTTATCTAACATTTTATATTCGCCACCAAAAGAAGCAATGTACTTAGCAAGGTCTGTATTTTTAATAATACCGGGTTGATTAGAAGCCAAGAAAGAAGCTCTGAATCTTCCATTTTCATTACCCCCACTAAAAGCTAAATTATAGTTTTGAGCAATGGTATTTTGTTCAATAGCTTTAAATGGATCTACAGTTACACCCCCGTCTAAACTACTTGGCAGGTTATACTTAGTTAATGCTTGTCTAAATTGAGCAGCATTTAATATGTCATATCTTTTCATGTATCCGGCATTCACACCATAGGAAACACCTGCTTCTACTTTTAATGGTCCACCGGTAGCTTTTTTAGTGGTAATTAAAATTACACCATTAGCACCACGAGAACCATAAATTGCTGTGGCAGAAGCGTCTTTTAATACGTCTACCTGAGCAATATCATTCATATTAATGAATAATAAGGGGTTATCATCAGGCGTAGTTCCAAAACCACCGGCATTTAATGTAACAGAAGGGCGAGCAGTTCTACCATCCAAAGGCACTCCATCAATTACATATAAAGGTTGCTGACCGGCTATTAATGAACTGTTACCTCTTAATTTAACAGTAGTAGCAGTACCGGGCTGACCACCATTTGATACAATTTGTAAACCCGCAACCTTGTTTTGCAACAATTGGTCGGGTGAACTAATAATACCTTGGTTAAAGTCTTTCGCTTTAACTGAAGATAAAGCTCCGGTAAGGTCATTTTTACGGGCAGTACCATAACCAATTACTACCACATCACCCAACTGATCGGCAGAGGGCACCAATGAGATATTGATGGGTGAACCGGTAATGGCAATTTCCTGGGTAACAAAGTTCAATGAACTAATTACCAATGTTTTTGAATCGGCAGGGGCATTCAATTTAAAAGTACCATCAGCACCGGTTTGCGTACCATATTGGGTACCCTTTACCACAACAGAAGCGCCGGCAACAGGACTACCGTCTTTCGAATCGGTTACCTTTCCGGTAATTACTTTTGTTTGGGCAAATGCTGCGGTGGAGAACAAAGCCAAAAATAGGTAGAGCATACCTTTGGCAAGCGTTTTTAAGTTCATAAAGCTAGCGTTTAGTTAGATTAATGTGTTAAATTTACACCTTTCATCCATTTAAGAAAACTTTTTGTTAATTTTCTTAAGACAATGTGTTAATTAGACATCTAAATTATTCGAATTGTTGCATGTGTCTATACTTTATTCAGAACAAACCTGCTGCAAACGTTTGCGAAAATGTTTGCAGGGGAAAACTTCTTTCACATTTAATTCACATTTAAGCACCCCGGCATGAATAACACTACTTTAAAAAAAATTTCAGAAGTGCTAGGCATTAGTATTTCAACGGCTTCAAGGGCATTGAAAAACCACCCCGATATTTCTGAAAAAACCAAAGCCAAAGTAATTGAACTGGCTCAAACACTTGATTATGAACCCAACGCCAATGCTATCCACTTACGAACCAATAATAATCGACTTTTAGGGATTGTAGTACCTAATATTTCTAATTTTTTTTACGACGCATTTATTGCTGCTATTGAAGAAAATGCACGACAACAAGGCTATTCTGTTATGATTCTTCAATCGGGTGATAACCCCGAAGTAGAAGCCAACAACCTTAAACTACTACGACAAAATCGTGTTTGTGGGGTATTTGCCTGTATTACACCTACTACAACGCAAATGCAACCTTTTGAAAAAATAACGGCTATGCAAATTCCGGTAGTATTTTTCGATAAAGTACCCGATTATGCCAATTCAATCCGCATTTCCATTGCCGATGCCGAGGCGGCAAGTATGGCTGCCACCGCTTTAAATGAAGCAGGTATAAAAAAAGTTCTGGCCATCTTTGGTAATCCCGCTATGTCTATCACTAAAAAACGGATTCAGGCCTTTACCAACACTATTCAATTTCCTAAATCTTGTAACCTTTTATATGCCCATAGCTTTAATGAAGCTTACACTTTAACCAAAACACATTGCAGCCATAAACTTATTCCTGAAGCTGTGTTTTGTATGAGTGATGAAATATTAACAGGTACTATGAAGGCAATGTTGGAATTAGGCTTGCAAATACCCAAGCAAATAAAAGTAATTGCATTGAGTAATGGATTCTTCCCGCAATTGTATTACCCCAACATCACCTATATTGAAACCAGCGGTTACCAACTGGGCAAATTATCATTCCATAAAATGATGGCTTGTATTAATGGCGATACAACTGCTGCGGAATTAACTGTTCCATGTTCACTCATTAAAGGTGGCTCTTTATAAATATGCAAATGTTGAATTGCAGAAAAACATCAACCCATAACCGATTATTATTGCGCATTACCGAATATGATACGGCCTCAATGCTTTGTTACTGCAACTTTGCAACGTATTTACTCATTTCTATAATTCTTTCTGTATGAAATACGTTTTGATGGTTTTCCTAATTCTGTTGATTGCTTCTACTCCACTACAACCTTTTGCACAGCCTCATCGGTACGACCCACCTTGGAATACCCCTCCTAAAAGTGCCTTAAACTTCACCATTCAGGGTGTAGACAATGTACCCGATTTATATGGAGACATCAATAATGCGCAATTAGTCATCTTTTTTGCCGGCAATCAATACATGTGTGTGGGCGATTTAATTGATGCTTTTAAAAGAAAATACCCACAATACCAACGCATATTTGCCGAAACATTACCACCGGGCATTTTAGCACAACAAATTGAAGGTGGGTCTATTACCATTGGCAACTTACGCATTACTTTACAGGCCGATGTATATACGGCCGGTAAAAGCCGTATGCTGCAAATGCTACCTTATGTATCCGATACTGCTACTTATGCCTTTAATAAATTGGCTATTATGGTGGCAAAAGGCAACCCTAAACATATTCACAACCTAAACGATTTAGGAAAGGCTGGTGTAAGGGTAAGCATGCCTAACCCCGAATGGGAGGGTATTGCCAAACGTATTGAAGAGGCTTATATTAAAGCCGGCGGCGATGCTTTAAAGAAAACAATTATGGTGCAGAAAGTACAAAACGGATCTACTTATCTTACTCAAATACACCACCGTCAAACACCCATGCGCATTATGTATGGTGAAAGCGACGCAGGACCCGTTTGGTATTCTGAAGCATTTTACCAACAAAGCATTGGCCATCCGCTTCAAATGGTTACACTTCCCGAATCTCAAAATGTGAATGCCATTTATATGGCCGGATTATTGAAAAAAGCACCTCACGCACAAGCCGGTAAAGATTTTTTGCAATTCCTAAAAACAGATACCGCTAAAGCTATTTATCGAAAATACGGATTCACAACTCCTTAAATATTCAATTCATCCTTTTAACAAAAAGCCAATGCCGTTAGGTTATTGGTTTTTTTGTGCAGTTAATAAAAATACGGGGTATTTGTTACCATTATTTCTTTTAATAGTAAAACAAGTTTGATGTTGCACATGATTGAATCCAAGCTTATTTAGTTGCTGCCTCAGTTCATCCGGATTAAACCCTTTATGCACCTGCATGCCCGGCTCATGAAAACTACCATCTTCTGAATATAAGTCGGCAATTGCTAAGTAACCTTCGATATTTAACAATTTATGAAAAGTTTGAAATATAGCCGGCACATCCATAATATGGTGTAACACCATTTGCGTATAAATAATGTCAAACTTTTCATTATAAGTCCCATTTTCTAAATCGAGTGCTATGGTACGAATAGGTGGTGTTTGGTAATAAGCTATTTTTTCTTCACATACTTTCAGCATCTCAGCCGAATTATCCATTAATACAATTTCTTTAAAAGCATCTTTTAAAATAAAACTTAGTAAGCCGGTACCGGCACCATATTCTAATGCTTTCCAATTGTTTTGCAGTGGTATCATTTGTTGTAAAGCAGCAGCAATGGCCATCGACCGTTCCTGATGCATTTTATCCTTATCCCACTCTTTCGCTACTGTATTAAAATGTTGCTGGCTATCTGTAATCATTTTTAAAAAATTAAGTAGTTTTTAATAAAATAAATCTGCATTTACTAACTATTGTCAAATGCAATTTTTATTTTGTTTGACAAATATTTTCAACTAATAACAACTAAAGCATTCTTTTGTTAATTAAAGCCCTTTTCTAATTCCTGTTTAAAAACCAACTGACCAATTTCCTTTTATCTTTCTTTTACTAACCAAAATTATTTTGTTATGGAACAACCATTGGAAGAAATACGCGACAAACAAAAAGCTTCGTGGAACAAATTTTCGTCCGGCTGGAAAAAATGGGACATGCTTACTATGGATTTTTTACAACCCATCGGCGATACCATGATTGCTTACATTGACCCTAAGCACCAGTTAATGATATTAGATATTGCCTCCGGCACCGGAGAGCCCGCCTTAACCATTGCAGAACGGTTACACAAAGGCAAGGTAGTTATGACAGACTTGTCAGATAAAATGTTGGATGTAGCACGAGAAAAAGCTGCAAAAAAAAATATTCACAATGTAGATACTGTGGTGTGCGATGTATGCGAATTACCCTTTGCCAACAATGCCTTTGATGCTGTTACCTGCCGATTCGGATTTATGTTCTTTCCCGATATGCACCTAGCGGCAAGGGAAATGATAAGGGTATTAAAACCCGGCGGCAAATTGGTAACGGCCGTTTGGGGTGTACCCGAAAAAAATATTTGGGTTACAGCCATTGCTAACGCCATTCAACAACACCTGCAATTACCTGTACCTCCTCCTGAAGCACCGGGTATGTTTCGTTGTGCTAAAAAAGGACTGCTAAAAAATATTTTTGAGCAGGAGCAATTAAAAAATGTATTTGAACAGGAAGTAAACAGCCAACTGCACAGTGGCACCGCAGAAATGTATTGGAATATGATGACCGAAATTGCAGCCCCATTTGTTAGTGCCCTTAGTAAAGCCGATGCAAACACAGTTGCCACCATTAAAAAGGAAGCCATACAAACAATTGAACAACATTTTGGCAAAGTAAATGTAGCCATTGATGCATCAGCCCTTGTTGTTGGCGGAGAGAAGTAACAATCTGCAAGGTAAAATGGTACTGTAAGTTTAACACCAAGATTACTAATTGTATCATTTACTGTGTGAAATTTGCCTATCACTTAACCACAAAAAAAGGCATTATGGAATACGTTCGTTTTGGCAATACCGGTTTAAAAGTTTCTAAAATTTGTTTGGGTACCATGACCTATGGCCGCCCTACAGAACGTTGGCCATGGGCTTTAAACGAAACCGACAGCATCCCCTTTATTAAAAAAGCTTTAGATTTAGGTATTAATTTTTTTGATACTGCCGATATTTATTCCTACGGTGCCAGTGAAACTGTATTGGGCAATGCTTTAAAAAAATATACCACCCGCCACGAAGTGGTGATTGCTACCAAAGTATTTAACCCCATGAGTACTAATCCTAACGATGGGGGCTTGTCGCGAAAGCACATTATGCATTCTATTGATGCCAGTTTAAAAAGGCTACAAACGGATTATGTAGATATCTACCAAATTCATCGCTGGGACTATCAAACACCTATTGAAGAAACCATGGAAGCATTACACGATGTAGTAAAAGCCGGAAAAGCCCGATATATTGGCGCGTCTTCTATGTATGCCTGGCAGTTTGCCAAAGCTTTATACACAGCCGACTTACATGGATTTACACGCTTTGTTTCCATGCAACCGCATTATAACCTTATTTACCGGGAAGAAGAAAGAGAAATGATACCCCTATGTATGGACCAAAAAATTGCTATTATACCTTGGTCACCATTAGCGCGTGGTTTATTAACCGGAAAACGCACTGCTGCCCGCAATGAAACATTACGTGCTCAAACAGATGAATACGGTAAAAAATTATACCAAAAAGAAAGTGATTTTGCCATTGTGAATGCAGTAAATGCTTTAGCAGAAAAACGTGGTTTACCGCCTGCTCAAATAGCATTAGCCTGGGTACTTAGTAAACCTTACATTACAGCACCTATTGTGGGGGCCAGCAAACCCGGGCAATTAGAAGATGCCGTAGCAGCTTTGGAAGTTCAGCTTTCACCAGAAGAAATAAACAGTTTAGAAAGTTTATATGAGCCCCACACCGTATTAGGGCATCAGTAAGCTTTTATTCGGGCATTAATTTTTCAATACCTCTTCAAAAATTTCACGCAACATAGCTGTGTAAAGTTCCAACTCTTTTTTGGTGCAAGGTGGAATCTGAATTTTTTGTAAAGTAGTTTTAGGGAAATAAAAAGTACTGCCGAATTCTTTTACAATTTCATCCTCATGCACCTCTACCTTATATACCGTATTGGGGTACGATATTAGTTCTGTAACCTTTGCAATATTGCTTTTACCGTTGTAATGAAAACTAATGGTTGTCATAAGATTTTAATTTGCTTTAAAGAATTTGAATGGGTCATTCCGATTCTAAAAAGTAAAGGATGCACTATTAAATTCAAGCGAATTTACTTACACAAATTTAAAAAAGCCGATTTTAGGACTTTTACTACATCGTTTTCAAGGTACAACTACAAGTACGTTATATAACAAAAAGTAAAATAAAGTTCGAGTAATATGATTATTTTTCGGAAATGAACTTAATTTTCTAATGAATTACACTTATTGCTTTTTCTAAAACAAGATCCCTTCCTTCCTGAATACTAGTTGAATTAAATGGAATGAAAACATCCGGTGGAAATCCTATATCCTCGTATATTTTATTGTTTATAAATTTAAAACGAGCAGAAGATAATTGTACACTCATAAAATCCGGGATTGTAAAACTTCCGCAATTCATCGAGCTGTCCTCTACTATTGCACCTGTTGCACCAAATGTATTTTCGCCTATCAACAGACTGTTAGGTAAAGTTTTAAAAAACATTACGAAAGCTTCAGCGGTTGAAGCAGAAAAATTATCTGCAAGAACAATCATAGGCTTAGCAATATTATTATAATTATCATTTGGATTAACTAAAGCCGGTAACCACGTAGAATAGCTATAAATTCCTTCACCTATTTTATATTGAGCATAACCATAAAGATGTTGATGATTTACAAAATGTTTTGCAAAAAAATTCAAATCATTTAAATCTCCGCCTAAATTACTTCTAACATCAATAATTAATCCTTTAATAGTATCCGATAAATTATTAAGCATTGCAAAATATGATTGCAAAGCATATTTTATGTAATAACCATTTGGACTAGTGTAGCTTTCGGATAATGAGCAATGATTAAAACTTATGTACAATATTTTATGTTTGATTGTCCCACATAAAACAGTTAAAGCCTCACCGTTGTTGATGAAATCTGTATTTTTAGCCATTAAATACCCTTTGTCTAAATAATTTGTATCAATTTTCCAATAAGGATAAGGGGGATGAAAAGAAATTAATTTACTTTTTCGGTCATAGGCAGGAAATATAGCAGAATCAGTTAATACAGGATTTAGGAAATTAATACTGTAATGATTATCCAATAAATTTTTACATATGTCTCTAAAATAAGAAACACTTTTTTTAATATCATTTTCCTTATTTAAATCTAAATTATTGAATAAAGGATCATATTTGTTAAACACAGCTCCCCAATTGATTGTATCTAAATCCCAATAAGCGTAGTTACTTTTCATTTTCATCCAATAGTTTTCAAAAACATCTTTAAATCTCTGAGGATTATAGGAATAACTAAGTGCTGAATTTCGATAACATGAAACTATTAAAGAAAAAAATACAAATAAACTTATTAAAGAAAATAATTTTTTAAAGTTTACCATTTTTTAAAAAATGTTTTGCATGTTTCAACTCTATTAAAACTCCACTTTCAATTACAAAGGTTTTAAAATAACCATAAAGTTGAAAATTGCCCTTGTTTTTTTCATTATTTGTAATGGATTGAAAATACTGACCTTTTAAAGCAAGGTAAATATTTCGATTTATAAGATAATGAATACCAATTCCTGTGTTCCACCCTAATCCCCATTTATTGTCAGCATCTGAAAAAATATATTTCACCTTATATTCCGTTAGTCTTGCATACTGTGTAATATTCCCATTTGAATTCAAGCTATCAATACTGTTATACACATTTGGCAAGTCCCCATTAATATGGCTTTGTAGCCAATAACTAACAAATCCACCCCTGAAAATGGCAATTGTAATTTTTTGATCTCTGAAAATATTTAACCCAAGTGAAACAGGTAACTGTACATAATTATTATTGAATTGCTGAAATATTTCATTATTATCTAAATACTGAACCCTATAATTTTTACTTAAAAAATATTAAGTCAGTTTCAATAAATGTATGCTTTTGAGAATAAATTATACTTGTATTAAATACATATCCATAAGATTTATTTATTATTAATTTTTGGCAATTATTCAATAAATAATTGTGTGAAAAACCAACATTTGAACTAAAACTAAATTGACAATAACTTAACAAACCAAAACTTGAATATATAAGAAGAAATATGAAAATCTTTCCAATATAGGTAGTTTTCATTGTAATAACAATTAAGTTACTTTTTACTTGAAATGAAGCGTAAGACAAATAGGTTGTGTGCCATCCACTACATCTATATTTCCCACCTCATAGCTATCAAGATAAATTAAATTATAAACATCATAAGTACCATTAATACTTATAAAACCATTTTCTATATTCCAATTTCTACCATAATCAATAGGAATAGGTGTTGCAGGAAAACCGGTATTATCGCTCCAGCAAATTACCCTTTGTACATTATTTGATTTGATAACATTTAAAATTTGAGCAGTTATTTGGTCTGCACTGGTGGGGGTAATGACAGTTTCCTTTTTACATGCAGAAAAAATGACAAATACACAGAAAATAGAAATAATTTTTTTCATACATTATCAATTTTAATTGTTTACAACATTAGCTAAGAAAGTTTTTACAATTAAAGGGCCGTTACCACTGCAGCCAGGAAATTTTACGTTAAAAGAAATCCGGATGGCTGCGGTTGGTGAGTATCTTGCACCTACAAATGAAGGAACTGAAAGATAATTGGTTTGAAGAGCAGTAATATTACCAATCGTTTCTAACTGTGTACTATCAACATAGGGAATAATTGGAATAGGATTGATTAACACAATTGATTCGTTGTAATTTGTGACATAACTGCTTACAAGTGGGTTAAATATTTTACTAAAAGAATTATCATCGATTTTAAAATTAAAGTTTGTAAAAGTGTTATCAATTGTTTGAGGAGTTCCAGTTGAATAGGTATTTTTAACTAAATGTACTGTTGGTTTCGCAGAAATATTAAAAATACCCATAGGTAGTTTATACGCTGGAACAAACCCATCTTTAGCAACATCGCCTAAATTAGTACCAGGTATAAAAAAACCTAAACCTGGGTAAGGAATAACTCCGCCACTTTCAGATAATGTTCCAGACAGTTGTATTTGGGTATTCAATGTTAAGTTTACCTCTTGCAAATTTGAACTACTACCTCCGAAAATAGCATTGAAAACATTATTTACTACACCAGATAAACCAGATGTTAATCCTTTTTCAGCTGCAGAAAGAATTTTAGATGTAAGACCTATAGAATCTGAATTATTTCCATATTTATTAATTTCAGCTATCCCTAACGCCTCAAGAGCCCCCTTCGTTAATAAAGAAGAAAAATTTGTAGGTTGATTTGGGGAAGAAATTGTGCCATTTATTGTACCCATTTGTTTTCCATTAAGATCAATTTTGGTGATTTCTGTCCAATTAAAAAACCAATTTGCATTTATTTGATCCGTTGTGCTTGATGTTATATTTGGGTCATAAGCAATTTCAAATTGAGTGGCATACCAAGTGTTTTTTGCAATTTGTTCTTGAGCAATTTTTGTAACCGTCGTATTATTGTTGCTTACATCAATAATATCTTGACCAATAAAATTTAACATAGATGAGTTATTAGCATTAGGTGCTAAGGTTAAACCATATGTAAGAAAAGTAGATGTAACAGTAGTCAAGTCGTCAATGTATATATAGAATCGTAATAAACCACGATATTGGTTATAAAGAGCAAACCATGGATTGTGTTGTAAGATATTTGTATTAAAGGTATTGTAGACCAAAACCCATCCATCACTTTGTTTAATGTCATATAAAATGTCCGTAGAAAACCCTCTAGCAACTCCACTAGCCCATGGAGATGAGATTTGTATTCCTGATGGAGTTGGCATAAAATCTAAGTTTTCCCAGTTGTCTAAAGGATAAGTATGTATACTATCTTTAGCGTTAACAGAAATTAAAGATGAACTGCGAAAATCTTTTTTACAACCACTTGTTACCATGAAAATAAAGGCAAATAAAAGAAAGCAAAAGTTTATCAAAAACTTTTTAGGCTTTAACCATAAATAAATGTATTTTTTTTCAGGGGGGGGGATTTTTTTCATAAAAATTGAATTTATTATTCAAATTTAAAAATATATTTTAAAAAATTAAATTAAAATTAACTTAAATAAAATTGTTAATCTTTTATTGGAAAGAACGCCTCATTGCATTAAACAAAAAATCAAATATTTTCAACATTTATGTTCCCTCTCATTTCCGATCAATTGCACTACGCACTTTATTTTCAAATATTCCGGTGTTGCGTACTTCTAAAACAATGTTGTACGATAAATTATCAGTTGTAGTAGTGTTGTTGGTAGCATTGGCGGTTTGGCCAAAACCTGCAATGCGGGCATCGGTATTGGCTAAGTTTATTTGTAAATAAGTGTGGTTGTTTTGTTCGTACAAATGCATCATCCATGCACCATTTAAAATGGAAGGACGAATAGTAGGTTGTACCATTGTCCAATCGCGGTATTTTGAACATACCACATAGGCTAAACTATCGGTGGGTGCATCATTGGCATTTTCCCAGGTGTAATGTTTTAAAAATGAAACCTTATCGGTTATAAGAACGCCATCTGCTTTATCCAATGTTTTCAATCCAATTCCTTCCCGCGTAAAAAAATTAATTAATGTATCCCATGCTGCTGCTTTGCTCAATTCGGTTGAAAAAGTATAACCGGCTTTACGATAAGTACCTTTAGTGGAATCACATGCATGGCACAGGAACTACATAAACAGAGCAAAAAAATAATACCGAGGTTTTTTATAAAAAAAATTTAATATTTTACAAAATTGGCATAATAATTTATGGTTAGGTTATTGGTATTTATTTTCAGTTGCAGGCTAACTGTGTTTAATTGCGTAATTAATAAACGGGCAGTATCGGTACTTCCCATTAAGATTAATTGATTATTGGTTACTTTATAGGTAGTATAAGTAGTTCTTCCACCTAAAATATAATATGCCGTATCGTTGGCATTAAACTGTAACGAGTCAGCAAAATTGGCCACCAATGCAGCATCATATACAGTGTGGGAATTATACAATTTACCTGCCGAATTCAGGGTATCAATTTGACTATTTTGATAACGCCAATTACCTACAATAGCAGCAGTATAGTTCACACTATCATTTTTCTTACAACCAATTACAATCACTACCATCAATACAATGAATAATACATATTTCATATAATCTACAATTTAATGAATGGGTGTTTTTAATTGATTTACATAAGCTGTATCGCGGTAATACACGCCGTTATAAGTAGTAACAAATAGGTATTTTCCTGCTCTTGTCAGAGAAGTAATTCGTGAATTGTTCGGAATGCCGGTATTATTCAGTTCATTCAAATAAAAATTATTCCCATTCATGCCCACAATAAAAAGTTTATTGGAACCCATAAGGGTAGCATAAAGTTTATCATCAATATTTCTGAAAACATAACTTGAAGCATTTGGGTAGTTGGAAATAGTATTGAATTGTTGCCATGTTTCGCCCTTATCGGTTGAATAGAAAATTTTGCCGTAGGAATTAATGAATAAATTATTACCAATTGTAAACATATTATAAAATTGGAAGTTATTTCCTACGGTTGGGCTAACCGGGTTATACCCAAATGCCTTTACGTTACCCAATGTATCAATGCTATATAACTGGCTATTATAATAAACAAAAAACTTGTTGAAGAATGTTGCACAATAATAATAAGAGGTTGCGGCTAGTGTTCCGGCTGCCGGCGATACACTAACCATTTTTACGGAAGACATATTGGGATGTATAGGTATGCCGGGCGAACCAATAAAACTTGTATCTAAATTTACTAGATCAAAACGAACTGTTTTATAATCAGCTGTTTCCACCGGCGACAGCATATAATGGCCGCTATTCAATGGATAAGATCCTACCGGATAGCATTGGTCAGGCGAAGCGTAAAGCTGGCTGAATATACTATTTAAACCCGGCGTATAATTGGGCACATAAATAAACTGAGAAAACTGATTATTATAAGGTATATGCAAAATATTGATGGTATTATTGGTAGCGTAATAGATGCAGTAATTATTATAAAAATTTATGGCAGAAGTGGCTTGTAAATTAGCATTAACATTCAATAGAGGGGTATATGCTCCGTTCGTATAGCCATTTGGACCAATATTCATTACAAAGTAGTAGGTACCATTGGCAACCACTAATAAGCTATCATTAAAACAACCACTATTGTAAAAATTGGCCCCAATAAGATTTACTGCATCTAAAGATTGCCATGTATTATTGGTATTATTTGGTGCGGACTGCACTATTTGTGTAACCGTTTTTTTGCAGGCAACCAAAAATAATAGGCCGGCAACCATTATTGCCAATGCCTGCATTGCTTTTCTCTCTTTCATAAGCAAAAAATGTTATTCAAAAATAACCGAAGTGATCTATAGAAAAAAACGTATTTCTACGTATTATAAAATGTATTTTTTTAATTTGTAATCTTTTTTAAACTGAGTATATACTACAAATGCAGGCAGATAGACATTTTAGAGGGTTTAACCCAAAAAGATAGCATTGCATTAAAGAATCATTAAAAAGCTAGTATTTTTAAAAATCTATATTCTGATAATGCTGTTTTACAAAATGAACGCAAAAAAAGCAGCTTGAATAGCTGCTCGCATTGTTAAAAAAGATGGCTGTATGTGGTCTCACCAAGAATCGAACTTGGATCTAGAGTTTAGGAAACTCCTATTCTATCCATTGAACTATGAGACCATGCTCTTTTCAAGTGAAAAAAGGCCCACAAATGTAGGCGTTTCCTTTGTAAATTGTAAAGCAGTATTGCATAAAAATTCATCTAAGCAGGTTATACTATTATATTCAGGAAAATTGGTATCCTCCGGCAATTTAAGGCACAATCAAAGCAGTATTATACGGTTGAGTTAAATACAAATACTATGTAGGAATTAGGGAAAACTATTAACAGTGCTTAAAATAATAAGAAAAACCACCTTTTCGATTGCCTTTAATAGGGCAGTTTACCTATTTTATACAGAATGATAGTATATGCTTTTTGAAACACAAATTTGCTGAATTATTGATCTCAACTCAGCAATCTGTTGCATTGTAATACCTGTTAAACTAAAACTTTTTTGCTTCCCATTTTTTAATTCAAACAGGATTGATGCATATTGGAATTGAATTTTATTAATTGCTGACCAATTTAATTAAGTGGCCCCTGAAAGTATAGAACGTTTCCACATTATTCCGGTGGAATTTATAGTTAAGGGTATCAAATCCCTAATAACTGGATAATATTGTCAAAACAGTTTTACTTTTTTAATGCGAATGATATTCAAAGATATCCAGCTTTTGGTTAATAAATATTTTATCCACCAAACGGCTCACTTCAATTTTAAATGATTTTCGTTCGCCGTTTGTGGATAAAGCTGTGGTACTAATAATGAGCACCGGTTCTTTATTTATTTGTATTAACCATTTATTCCATTGTTGTTTGGAGGTAATCTTTCCTATTCTCCCATGCACCCTACGTTTGTTATAAAATATTTTCCATCGATTAAAGGTATCAATAGCGGTTTGTAGTTTTTCGAACTGTCGAGGCTCCAATACTTCCTTTTCAACAATACTGTGATAGGCTTCTATAAAACTGTTTTCCTCCGGTGATGCCACATGAATAAATTCTTGTTTTATTTGTTTTTCATGCAAGCCATTCATCTCTACTTCCTGGATGATTTGCAGCTTCTGTGCTTCACTCCATTATCTTTTGATGTTACTCATATTTTTTAAATTTAGTGACTTTTTAATGAGTCAATCTATTTCTAAAAATATCTCCAGCCTTTTAGGGGGTTAATACAGTTTTAGAAATGCCGTAAGCCAACAACAAATCATACAAAAAATTTTCTCTCGAGAAATGCTCTATGATTCGCTTTACGTTCGGTTCTATTTCGTGACTGTTCATAGCTAAAACTTCAATTTTTTAAGGTGTCGTTGCACTTCTCTTTCCACTTGGTCAAAGTCGGGCAGGTCTTTTATCTGTTCTCCCATCGAGTTTTTCCAGCGGGCTTTATACTGTGGCAAACGTTCTGCTAATTTTTTAGGAAAATCTGAATGTTTTAAATTCTTGCTGCTACATTTTTTCTCAAACTCTTTCATATGGTATGCAGCATCCATGTCATGCTGCTCTAATAAAAACCAGAAGTCGTAAAAATCCCTTGCCTGCATACGCTGCATAACAGTACGCATTTTTTCAACCAATACTTCTTCTAAAGGATAACATAAAAGCTGATGTGCTTCCAAATCGGAATAGCCGACAATTACATCTTTCATCACTGGGGCATATTCCATTTGTTCGCTTCTTGATATGTCAACTTTCACCCTTTTGTTATTCCCCTGTCCTCCCAATGGGCCGGTAAAGCTGATATAAAAATTAATGCCCCCATCTTCATGTTCGTTGTTGTCAATGATTTCAAGTGGAATGTTGGCTTCTTCTCTGATGAATTCAAATGTTTGTTTAAACCATTCAAAAATTTGTTCGTAGGTTGTTACGCTATTCAGCAGTGTAAAATCGAGGTCTTCCGAAAAACGATAATCTTCAAAATAAACTTTCTTCAAAACAGTTCCACCTTTAAAAACAATTGCTTTTGTAAGTTGCTCATGTTTTGCAATACCAAACAGAATCCATGAAAGAATGTAATCCTTTTCAATCTGCTGGTCACGAACCCCTACTGCACTTGCTTTTTGCTGTATTTCTCCGGGTTTAATCATGTGTAAATGGCAGATTTAATGGTTTCCGTTTCCAAATTTTGTTGAATACTCCAACGGCTAATTCGTTTTCCAGTCTTAGGCAATTCGGTGTCGAGTACTACATACGATGCGGTTTTCATTTGTTGTAGTTCCTGAATAATTTTGGTATTGATTTCTAATATTTCTAAAACAAAGCCCAAGCGTTTTATTACTGCTTGCGAATCAAAATTTTTAGCGTATTCCAGAAGTGTATCGTATTTTATTTTGTCTTTTGAGGTGTAAATTGCTCTTGCCACTTCAACAATTCCACCGGCATAATCGGGTTTAAATAAGCAATCAATAATGGTTTTTTCCAAGTCGGAACACATGACTTTATTAAAGCTATCAATCCAAATTTTCTTTGAACCAAAAAAATGCTTGTCGTTGTGATAGATGAATTGAAAAGGAACTTCCTTGATTTTTATTTCTGATGGTCGTATCTGTTTTGAAACAACGATTTGTTCTTTCAGAGATGGTTGCGTGATGAGGTTATGTATTTGTAAAGCCGAATAATAGCCGATGTAATGTTTGGCATCATTCACCAAATGCTCTGCAACCAAATGCCAGTCGGGCATAAAGGTTTCCGCATTTTGTTCATAGGGTATAATGTAATAAACACCTTCTTTCAATCGCATCAACAAACCTCTCTTTGTCATGTCGCTTAGTAGCTCTCTTACTGCACTTGCTTTAGAGTCGGGCAGGGCTTTGAAAGCCAAAGAATAGTCAAAGCAACTTCTGTTCTGTCCGTTGAAATAGGATAGAAGCTCGTTTGATTGAGTTGATATGTATTTATTCTTCATAGTAACAATGTCAGGTTTAACCTGACAACAATGATACGAAAGATAATTGAGGTAATTGTCAGAATCTGTCAAAAAAATTATTGTTCATAGTATAATAGTTAGGATGAACCTGGCAATACAGATATGAAACATCATTTTTAAGCAGTGCGTTGGCAGAAACGGCTCTTTGGCTTTTGCCTGAAGGGTTGGCTTGTGCGGATGGGGCAAAAGCAAATGTGCTGCATTAGGTTGGCTTTGTGGTTGGGAAGCAGGTCTTTTGATTTTGCTGAAGCGTGGGCAATTTGTCTATCTTTTTCTGTTCGTTCATAGTTCATCATGTCGT
>Ga0310345_10001854_pt1 | contig 22519 bp, 5 predicted proteins | sample HC15DNA20500_MG_FD_204667 | JGI IMG/M metagenome (GOLD analysis project Ga0310345, IMG submission 204667) | Marine microbial communities from station ALOHA, North Pacific Subtropical Gyre - HC15-DNA-20-500_MG | ecosystem: Environmental > Aquatic > Marine > Oceanic | place: Pacific Ocean: North... | reverse complement strand
TTGTTCCAACTAAACCATCTAAAGCAGAAGTTAAAGCAGCAATCGCAGTTGAACAAGGAACTATAAATGTTGTTAAAACTAAACAACTTGCAGCAACTAGACCAGAAGCAGCAGCAGCAAAAAAAGCAATCGCTGTAGCAACTAAACCAATTACTACTGAAGGTAAAGCGACTATAGTTAAAACAACGAATGGACATGATTGGGTGCATCAACATTTAGTTGATAAACACGGATATAAAGAAAAACCAAAAGCACATAGACACACTGGTGGTCAAGAATACAATACTGATGGTGGTAAAGGAACTTATAAATATGATTTTAGTCATATTCATGCGAATGATGAAGCAGGACATACCCATAAAGTTGGACCAAATGGAAAACCACTCCTTGCTAAACCAGTTGTTGCTATCAGACCAGAAGATACTAAAGAAGCAAAAGATGCTATTAAAAAAATTACAAAACCAGAAGATGCTAAATCAGTTGTAGAAGCACTTAAAGCAGCAAAACCAGAAGATGCTAAAGCAGCAGTTGAAGCATTAGTAAAAAAACCAACTGATGCAAAAGCAATTGCAGTAGCACTTCAAAAAGCAAAAGTAGAACAACTTAAAAAAGAAGAAGCAGCAACAGATAAAAAAATGGCTGATGCCCAAAAAATCTTAAATGATCCAAAAGCAACCCCAGCACAAAAAGCAGCAGCAAAAGCATCACTTGAAGTAGCTAAAAAACAAAAAAATGCAATTGAAGTTAAAAAAGCAATCATAGCAAAAGCACTCTTAAATAATCCAAATGCTACTGTAGCACAAAAAGCAGCAGCAAAAGAAGCATTATTAGAAGCAGCAAAGAAAGGTATTGATACCGATGCAGCAGAAAAAGCAGCAGCAGCAATAAAAGCAAAAGTAGCAGCAACAGCAAGAGCATTAGCATTATCAAAATATAAAAATGGTACTATCCTTCGTCTTAAATCTTCCTTTAATAAATATGTCGGTTTAGATAAAAATGGTAGAAATGTTAAAGCAGAAACTGACAAAAAAAACACCGAACTTGTCATTACCCGTATTCGTTCTATTGCCGATAACGCAATTGCTTTTTACAATAGAGTTACTAAAAGATATATTAGAGCCCGTAATAACAGAAGAATAATTGATCAATCTGGTGTCAAATCTGAAGATTATATGGCAGTTCCAAAAAATTCTTTACTTATTTTTTATATAGAACCACTCGCAAATAATAAAGTTGCTTTCAGAACTTCCCATGATACTTATCTCCAAATGGATAAAAGATTCAAAGTTCGTCAATCTGGGTTTGTTTCAAAAGGAAAACAATTACCAATTAAATGGACTAGAGAAGTTTTTACTCCAATTCATCTTGGAAGAGTGGAACAAAAAGTTGATATGGTTCAATTTGACAATGCCCTTATTCGTCTTCAAACCAATAAAGGAACTTATGTTACCGCTCACGAAAATACTGGTCATATTACTCAACATGCAGCAGATACCAGAGGTCTCTGGAGAAGTACTCTTATCAAAAAATTTGGATATAATTGTATTGCTCTTACTTCTCCAACCACTAAAAGACTTCTTCGTGCTCACAGAAATAAAAGAGAAATCGATCAATCTGGTGTTGCTAGAGATGATGGTTCTATTCCAGAACATTGGGATTGGGTTAGATTTTACGTCCAAAAACAAGATAATGGAACATTTTCTCTTTTAACTCAACATAAAACTTATATGACTACTCCAAATGATAGTTTATTCATGGCTCAAAAAGAAGCAAACAAAGTCGGAGGACAAAGACCCGCAGAAGAACAATATACTATTGTTTTTGAAGAAAAAGCAAAACCAAAACCAGAAGCAGTTAAAGTTGAATCAGAAGGTGCATTAAAAACAGAAGATGCATTTAACTTATTCGGAAAAACTCTAACTGAAGGTTTTGAATATATGGCAAAATTCGTTAATGGTGCTGTCATTAGACTTGTTGCTGGAAATGGAGAATATGCAAATATTGCTAAAGATGGAAAAATTGGTATCTCTAAAGAAGAAATTGGTTCTACTTGGATTGTCAAAACATTAGAAAAACAAGGAGGAAATATAATTGCTTTATATAACAAAGATTCCCAAAGATATATTGCTTCTGATGCTGATAGAAAAACTATTATTCAAAGTAAGAAAGTTAAATCTTACAACGATTCTAAAAAAATTAAAAAACAAATTCAACTTGCTGTTGGACAAACAGGACAAGGTTTTACTTTAAAAACTAAACAAGGAACTTATATTCAGGCAGATGGTTCTGTTATAAATCAATCTGAAGTTGAACGTAAAGATAGAACACTTTCTAAAGGTTCTAGTTGGAATGTCAAAGTTCTTGGAAGAGTTATTCAAAGAATTGATGTTGCTAAATTTAAATACAGTCAAGTTCTTCGTATTAAAACTGCTGATGGTAAATATCTTAGTATGTCTGACGATGGTTCTAATACTAAAAAAGAAGATGAAGAAAGTGAATATAACTTATTTGAAATTATCTTCATGAAAAAACATGGATACAACTGTATGGCTTTCTATAACAAAAAGACTGAAAGATTTTTACGTGCTCACAGAAATAAGAAAACATTTAGTCAAACTGGAAAACCAGATAACTACAAATCTGTTCCAGATACTTGGAACTGGATTAGATTCTTTGTTGAAAAACAAGATGGTGGAAAATATTCTATTAGAACTTCTCAAGCAACTTATATATCTAAAGGTAATCCAGATGAAGCAAGACAAGCTCAACCAGGTAAATTAGGAGGACAAAGACCATCTGATGATCAATTAACACTTGTTCTTAAACTCAAACCAGTTGTCCCAGAACAAGTTAAAAAACAATTACCAGCAAATTGGAAAACTGGTTCTAAACTTCGTTTAAAAACTTGGAGAAATACTTATATTTCCGTATCTAAAGATGGTTCTTCTAAACAAGGTGGTGCTGGTGCTTATGAAACCTTTATTGTTAAAGTTTTACCACAATTTGGTGGTAATTGCGTTGGTCTCTATGGTTATCACAAAAAATTCTTACGTGCTAATGCTGATAAAAAGAATATGGACCAATCTGGTATCGTTGCTAATCACGATCAATATCCAAGTGGATGGACTTGGGAAAGATTTTTTGTTGAAGAACTTAAAGATGGTAAAATTGCTCTCAGAACTTTTCATGATACTTATGTTAGAGCAAATCCAAATGGAATGCTCGATCAAAGTAAAGTTATCCAAAAAGGTCTTACTTTAGATAAAATGGAAGGTGAAAATAATAAAGGTGAAAGTTTTACTGGAAAAGGAGAAGATTATAGAGGAGAACAAACTAAAACTATTACCGGAAAAACTTGTATGAACTGGACTAAACAAGATCCACATAAACATGGTAATACACCTGATAAAAAACCAAATAAAGGTCTTGGTGATCATAATCAGTGTAGAAATCCCGATGGAAATAAACAAATCTGGTGTTATACTAATGATAAAAATTCAAGATGGGAAAATTGTAATCCAATTGATGTTGATAAAGAAGAAAAATTCACTGGAAAAGGAGAAGATTACAGAGGAAAACAGACTAAAACTATTACCGGAAAAACTTGTATGAACTGGACTAAACAAGATCCACATAAACATGATAATACACCTGAAAAGAAACCAAATAAAGGTCTTGGTGATCATAATGAGTGTAGAAATCCCGATGGAAATAAACAAATCTGGTGTTATACTAATGATAAAAATTCAAGATGGGAATCTTGTCAACCTCTCGGAAACAAAAAATGTAATGAAGATCTTGTTGGTGATGGTTCAACTTACAGAGGTTGTCAAGATAAAACTGTTAATGGAAGACTTTGTCAAAACTGGAGTAAAGATACTCCACATAAAAAGAGTGACCAAAACGCAAAAGCATTAAAAGAAAAAGCAGCTGGTTTAGGAGATCATAATTTCTGTAGAAATCCAGATGCAGAAAAAGAAATTTGGTGTTATACTACCGATAAAGATAAAAGATGGGAAAAATGTAGTCCAATCCCAAGTGGATGGGTATGGGAAAAATTCACTCCAGTTTGGTTATATGTTCCAGGAAGTAATACTACTCCAGTTGGAAAACCAATCGGACACTTCGTTGCATCTGAATATAAAAATGATAAAAACTGGAAAAACAAAGTTACAAATGGAAAACCTGCCGTTCAATGGCGTGGTAGTGCTCAAGTCCAAAATCAACAAAATGGTAGTACAAAATTTCAAGCAATTAAATTTGAAAAAGATGATGGTGTTAGATTTCCACCAGAAATGTCTGCTATATCTTGGAGTGTTGTTATTGTTGCTAGAAATAGAAGAAATGGTGGTCGTGTTCTTGAAGGTACAAATAATAATGTTCTTGCTGGTTGGTGGGGAAATAGAGTTGGTGTTACTCATCAAGGACACTGGCAAACTTGGAGAGATTATGCTTGGGGTCTCCCAACACAACATCAACAACGATATAGAAATTCTTGGCATATTATGGCTATAACTAATAATGGTAGAGTTTATATTGATGGAAGCAATGTTTCCTGTGTTGAATCTAAAGGTAAAACTCCGGTTCAATGGGCTATTAACTCTGGTGAATATGTCAAAAACGAATGGGTTCAATGTGATGTTGCTGAAGTTCTTTTCTGGGATCTTCATTTAAGTCATGAACAATTAGTTCAAGAATCTAATAGAATGAGTTTTAAATATGGTATTCGTTCTTCTGCTGCTCCAATGATTATTGAAAAAATCCAAAAAGCAACTATTGATGGTTCCCCAGTAGGTCATTTCACCGCAGAAAGTTTTAATAGAAATTATAACTGGGTCAATCTTGTTGGTGGAAAACCTAATATTACTGAATTTATTGGTGCTCCAGTTGTTGTTGGTCGTAAATACCGTGGTAAAACATTTAAAGTAGTTAATTTCAATAGATTTCAAGGTTGTAGATTACATAAAGATTATATTACTAATAATTTCACTTTAATTGTTGTTGGTAAAAATAAAAGAAATACTGGTCGTGTTATTGATGGTACTAATGCTAACTTCCTTCATGGATGGTGGAATGGTAAAACTGGTGTTTTCCATCAAGGTCGTTGGATTTCTCGCCCAGCATCTCAAGGTGATAAACATGGATTCCATATTATGTCTGCTACCAATAATGGTGATTGCTGGCATAATGGTATCAAAGTTACTAAATGGAAAAGAAGAGCTGCTGCAAACCCAAGACAAATCAGTATTAACTGGGGGCAACTCTGGCAGAGTGAATGGGTTGATTGTGATATTGCTGAAATTGTTGTCTATAATAGAAATCTTTCTGAGACTGAAGCAGCAACCATTCATAGAAAATTAGTTGAAAAATATGCAATTGATAGTCTTATGGATGTTCCAGCAATTATGACAAAATTCATTGATGGTGCTAAACTTCGTCTAAAAACTCATAGAGGAACTTATATTATGATGCATGGTAATGGAGCACATGTCAAACAAGGTGGTGAGGGACAATGGGAAATCTTTGAAGTTAAAAGAGCACCACGACAAGGGGCTTCTTATGTTGCTTTATTCGGTTATCATGGAAGATATCTTACTGCACATTCAAATAAAAAGAATATGGTCCAAGGTGGAAGAATTGCTAATGGAAGATATAATGATTTTTTCAAAAAGAAATCAACTCCATATTGGGCATTATTTAAAGTTGAAGATGTTGGTAATGGTAAACTTGCTTTTAGAACAGCTCATAATACTTATATTAGAGCACATAACAATGGTTGGACCGATCAATCTGCTGTAACACAAAACAAAAAATTACCAACTCCATGGAAATGGGAAAGATTTACTCCAATGTGGATGAATCCAACTTATATGGATATCTATTTTAGAGAAGGAAACCAAATTTCTCTTAAAACTTGGAAAAATTCGTTCGTCCAACATCTTAACGGAAAAGTAGCAAAACATTCTGATAAAGCAAAAGGAACTCCTTCTTCTTATGTATTTGCAATTAAAAGATTACCACAATTTGGTTTGAACTGTATAGCTTTATTTAATACAGGTGATAAGAAATTTATTGGTATGAATCCATCTGGAAAAGTTTATCTTAGTCCTCCAAAGAAAGATTATAATGATTTCCCATTAGGATGGGCATGGCAAAGATTCTGGGTTGAAGAAACCCCAGTTAAAGGTAAATATGCTTTCAGAACTTATCATGATACATATTTAGCAGCTCATCCAAATACCTCCATGACTGGTACTGAACTAGTTCATAAACTCAGAACTCCTCCAATGATTTGGCAATGGCACAGATTTGAAATTTTAGCATTAGGTGGTGCTATTATGTCTAAATTTGAAAATGGAACAATTCTTCGTTTTAAAACTTGGAGAGGAAATTACATGCAATTACACCAAAATAACACAGCACGACAAGGTGGGGCAGGTGTTTGGGAATTATTCAAAGTTAAAAGAGTACCCAAAGCAGGAGCAAATTGTATTGCTTTATATTCTTGGCATAAAACATACCTATGGGCTATGGGTGATAAGCGTAGAATTGGTTCTAATGGAGCAAAACGTAAAGATTCCGATGATTTCCCATCTGACTGGTACCACGAAAGATTCTTTATTGAAGATATTGGTAAAGGTCAAATTGCTCTTAGAACTCATCATAATACTTATCTTAGAGCACATTCTAACGGAACAATGGATCAATCCCCACAAGTTCCAGTAGGAAAACCAATTCCAAGTAATTGGAAATGGGAAAAATTTACCCCAGTCTTTGTCAAAACACCAAAAGCACAATATGTTCACGTCCAAGCATCCCCAGGACAAGTTCTCCATATTAGAGAATTCAGAGTTATGGATTTCAACGTAAATGTTGCTTTAAAAAAACCAGTTAAAGGTTCTGCAACCGCACATGGAGGACATCACAGTAAAATGGTTGATGGTCAATTCCCAGGAGGATGGCCTAATTCTAATCATACCCACGCAAATGGTTGGGCTCAAATTGATTTAAAGAAAGAATATCCAATTTATGAAATTAAAATTTGGAATAGACCCGATTGCTGTAAAGGAAGATTAGGTGGTGCTGTTGTATCTTTGAAAAACAGCAAAAACAAAGTTGTTTGGAAACAAACACTTACTCCAGATTATTACCAATGGTGGCAACCAGGAAAAGTTAGATGGAATCCAATTGCTGCTTTCAATAATGGAAGAAAGATTTCTTTATATACCATCTGTAATAGAACTGTATACGCCCACTCTAGATGGAATTGGGTTAGACAACATCCAAGATATTTCAGTTGGTCCACATTCACTGTTAAAACTTTACCAAAATATGGTAAAAATTGTATTGCTCTTTTCAATAATTCTCATAGAAGATTCCTTAAAGCAGAAGGTAATAAACGTAATATTACTCAATCCCCACAAAGAGCACATTTCAATGACTTCCCAATGGGATGGCAATGGGAAAGATTATGGGTCGAAAATGTTGGTAATGGAAGACTTGCTTTTAGAACAGTTCATGGTACTTATATTAAAGCAGCAGGTTGTGATTGGTTAGGACAATCCCCTGTAAGACCAAAAGGACAATCAATTCATCCAACTTGGGAAGCTGAAAGATTTCTTATTCACTGGCGTTAAATAAAAATAGGATTTATATCCTTATCTGTTTAGGATGTTACCACTGATATATTTTAAAATTATTTTTTTTTATAGGTAGAACATTGTATTTTTAGTATTTAATAAATTATATCGTAATATATCAAAAAATTATATTTTGATATAATATAATATATACATAAGAATGGTAAACAACACAAAAAGGGAATTTGAAAGCAAATATGGACAGTTATTTAATCCATTCACACCCCTTGTTAGGCGTAAACAAAATGTATCAAATAGTGGCGATGATAATACAATCACTGTAGTTCATAAACACATCCATACTCGTAAAAATAATCTCTATCGTCAACAAAAACAAAAGGAAGTACAAGCCAAAGTAAATATAGCCCAAAAACAAAATAATATTTCCAATGCTACTAAAGATATTATTGGTTTATTGATGAAATTAAAATCAGAGGCTAGACAAAGACGTACAGTTTTGGCTGCTATTTCTGATGCTGCCGATATAGGAGACCAACCAGGATTATCAGAAATTCAAAAACAATTAGAAGCAAAGGTTAGACAACAACTTGCTCAACAAGAAAGAATTAAACCAGTTATAAAAAATAGACAAAGTGATTTAGATGAATTAAAAGGTATATTAATTACTCATAAAAATATGATCTCTGCTTTATCTCAAAAAATTGATAGTAATCAACAACTTAAAAATAATCGTCGCCAAAAACAAGCATTTCAAGGTAAAAACTTTCAAGTAGTTGAATCAAAAGCACTTCCAGAACAACAAATTATCGAAAATGAAGAAGCAAGAATAGAACTTGCGAAAGCGAAAGTTGAAGCAAGTAAACCCGAAGCAGGCAAACCCGAAGCAGTTAAAACAGGCAAAGCAGTTAAAACAGAATCCGCAAAATTAAGTAAAGATGATATTATTGATAAACGATTAATTAAGTATAGAATTGAAATGAATCAATATAGAGTATTATTCAAAGAATATAGAAAATTATATAAAAATGGTATCAAACAATTAACAAATTTAAGAAATCAATATATCAAATCTATTAAAGTTATGAAACAAGCACAAAAAGAAGTCAAAAAACCAAGTTCCGCAATTGTAGCAGTCAAAAAACAACCATTAGTAACTGGAGGAAATAAATTCTGTAAAGTTAATGATATTAGAGCAAAAAATGCAGCAGTCAAAGCAGCAGCACTTAAAAAACAAGTTGCAGCAAAGGCAATAAAAGAAGTTAAAAAAGCACAAGTTGAAACTAAAAGACTTATGAACTTAGCAGCAAATGCAGCACTCGCAGTCAAAAAGAGTTCTATTAATAAAGAAATTTCCAAAAATAATCAAATAAAGAAAAATGCACTAGCAGTTTTAAAAAATCCAAAAGCATCCGCTGCAGATAAAGCGGCTGCCAAAAAAGCATTAGAAGCAGTAATTAAAAAAGAAACTATATTAGCAGCAAAAAAAGCAAAATTAGCAAAAGCAGTTTCTTCTAAATTATCTCAAGAAAGAAAAGAATCAAACAAAAATGCTAAAAACAAAAAAGTAGAAGCATCTCAAAAAGAAGCAGTAGCAAAAGAAGCACAAAAGAAAGTCGCGAATGCTAAAACTAGCGAACAAAAAAAAAAGGCTCAAGCAGAAGCTGATAAAAAGAAAGCAGAAGCAAAAAAAGCAGCAGATGAAGCAAGAAAAGCAGAACAACAAAAAAGATTAAATAATAAAAAAGCAGCAGACGCAAAGAAAAAAGCAGCAGCAGCAAAAAAAGCAGCAGCAGTAAAAAAAGCAGCAGCAGCAAAAAAAGCAGCAGCAGCAAATAAAGTAGCAATGAAAAAAGCAAGAGATGCAGCAAAAAAAGCAGCAGCAGCAAAAAAAGCAACTGCAAAAAAAGTAGCAGAAGCAAAGAAAGAAGCAGCAAAAAAAACAACAGAAGCAGCAAAGAAAGAAGCAGCAAAGAAAGAAGCAGCAAAGAAAGCAGCAGCAAAGAAAGCAGCCGCAAAGAAAGCAGCCGCAAAGAAAAAAGATAAAGTTGTTTATAAATATATTGGAAAAGAAAATCAAAATCTTAAATGTGATGGAATGGTTAAATATGGAGCAAAAGGAAAATATAAATATAAAAGAATTACAGGTAATTTTAGATGTGATAACAAAACTTTTGGTGGCGATCCAATTGGAGGAGTTGCTAAAAAATGTTATTGTAGTCCATATAAATATATTGGAAAAGAAAATCAAAATCTTAAATGTAATGGAATTGTTAAATATGGGGCAAGAGGAAAATATAAATATAAAAGAATTACAGGTAATTTTAGATGTGATAACAAAACTTTTGGTGGCGATCCAATTGGAGGAGTTGCTAAAAAATGTTATTGTAGAACACTTAAACCAGTAAATAAAATGGCAAAAGGTCCCCTTTTAATTGGACAAATTACTTATAGAGTTTCTAGTTCTCATGCTAATGGAAAAAACCGCCATTTTACTCCTCAAATTAATTCTCCCCAAGGATGGTCAGCAGGAAGTAAAGTTAACCAATGGATTAGAATGACATTTCCAAAACAAAATGTAAAAAATGTATTAACTCAAGGAAGATTCAATGGTGCTTATGGTCAATATGTAAAAGAATTTGATTTATATTATAAAAATGCGTCAAATAAGTGGGTATTACTAGGAAGAAAAAAAGCAGGTGTTGCCAATAATATTGTACAAATACCAGTAAATAAAGTTACACATCAAATTCAACTTAATATTAAATCTTGGTCCGGGCATATTACTATGAGAGCAGGTGTTGAATTTTACAAAACACCAGTTACTCTTTATGAAAATGGTCAGTATAAAGGAGTAGCAAAAATGTTTCAAGAAGGTATGCATAAATCGGTTGATTCATTAAATGATAAAGCAAGTTCTATTAAAGTTGCAAAAGGTTTTTATGCTATTCTCTATGAACATGCTTCTGGACTTGGTAAGAAAGTTATTATTACTAAAGATGAACCAGATCTTGGAGGAAAAATCGGTATAAATGATAGAGTTTCATCTATCAAAGTTGTTAAAGGTCCATATTGTAGTGAAAAATATACTGGAAAAGGAGCAGATTACAGAGGTTGTCAAAATAAAACAATTAATAATTTAACTTGTCGGAATTGGACCTTTGATGGTGATGAAGAAGAAAGATTTAGTGGAAAAGGAGAAGATTACAGAGGAAAACAAAATGAAACAATTTCTGGAAAAACTTGTATGAACTGGACTAAACAAGATCCACATAAACATAATAATACTCCAGAAAAGAAGCCAGGTAAAGGCCTTGGTGATCATAACTTTTGTAGAAATCCAGATGGAAATAAACAAATGTGGTGTTATACTACTGATAAAAATAAAAGATGGGAATCTTGTAAACCTCTTAATGAAAATTTTACTGGAAAAGGAGAAGATTACAGAGGAAAACAAAATAAATCAATTTCTGGAAAAACTTGTATGAACTGGACTAAACAAGATCCACATAAACATAATAATACTCCAGAAAAGAAACCAAATAAAGGTCTTGGTGATCATAACTTTTGTAGAAATCCAGATGGAGCAAAACAAATGTGGTGTTATACTACTGATAAAAATAAAAGATGGGAATCTTGTAAACCTCTTGAACCCAAGAATAGAAGTAGTACAGTTAAAAAAGCACTTGCTGATAAGAAATTTGGTCTAGGAGATCATAATTATTGTAGAAATCCCGATGGTGGAGAAAAACCTTGGTGTTATACAACTGATAAAAATAAAAAATGGGAATACTGTAAGCCAAGAGTTCAAGAAAACTTTGCTGGTAATTTAGAACCATTAGAAGAAATTGAAGGATTTGAAAATACTCAACAAACACTTAGTATCCTTAAACAAAAAGCAATAGAAGCACAAAAGAAAGCATCGGCATCAAGAGCAGTATTAAAAGCTAAATTTGAAGCAGCATCTGTAGCAAAAATGGCAGCAAAAAATGCATCAAGAACAAGTGAAATGGCAAAAGCAAAATGTAGTGGAAAACCAATGCCACAATTTAAAACTGGAGTAGCAGCAAATAAATTAGAAAAACAACTTCAAAAGATCAGTAAATTAGAAGCAGCAAATAAAGAAAATTCTAAAGTTATCAAACAATGTAAAGCAAAAAGAAAAGAATTAATCGCACAATATAAAAAAGAAGAAGGGGTTAGAAAAATGAGAACAAAAAAAAATAAAATGAGAGATGCAAAACGTAAAGCGGCTGAAGATAAGAAAAAAGCAGAGGAAGCAAAAGCAAAAGTTAAAAGAGCAGAAATTACTGAACAACAAAGAAAGAAACTTGAAGCAGAAAAGAAAGCTTTAGAAGAAAAAGCAAAAGTTCAAAAAGCAGAAAAACTTTCTGCTAAAACTAAAGAAGATGAAGAAATTGCAAAGAAAAAAGCAGCAGAAGAAGCAAAAAGAAAGAAAGCAGCAGAAGAAGCAAGAAAGAAAAAAGAAAAAGAACGCAGAGAAAAGAAAGAAGCAGCAAAGAAAGCAAAAGAAGAATTAAAGAAACAACTTGAATCAAAAAGAAAAGCAAGAGAAGCAAAAAAAGCAGAAGCAGCAAGAAACAAAGCTGAAAGACAAAGAAAAGCAGCAGAAAAAAAAAGAAAAAAAGAATTAGAAGCAAAGAAAAAAGCAGAAGCAGCAGCTAAAAAAGCAGCAGCAGCAGCAGCAGTTAAAAAAGCAGCAGCAGAAGCAACCGCAAAAGCAGCAAGAAAAGCAGCAGCAGCCGCAAAAGCAGCAAAAGAAGCAGCAGAAAAAAGAAAAGAAGAAGCAAGAAAAGCAAAAGAAGCAGCAAAGAAAGCAAAAGATGCCGCAGAAAAGAAAAGACTTATCGAAGTAGCAAAAAAAGCAGCAGCAGCGGCTAAAAAAGCAGAAGAAGAAAGACAAAAAAAAGCAAGAGAAGAAGAAGCAAAACGTAAAGCAGCAGTATTAGCAGCTAAAAAGAAAAGAGAAGCAGAAGAAGCAAAAAAAAGAGCAGAAGCAGCAGCAAAAAGAAGAGCAGCAGCAGCAGAAAAAGCAAGAAAAAGAGCAGAAGCAGCAAAGAAAAGAGCAGAAGAACAAGAAAGAAAGAGAAAAGCAGCAGTAGCAGCAGCAGCAGCAAAAGCTAAATTAACTCGTCAAACAGTTACAGGTTATTTTAAAACAGGAACTGTTATTTCTTTACAATCTGGTGGTAAATTTGGATATTTGCGTCCATATAGCAGTAGCAGAAGTACTTTAGGTCAAATTTCCGAACATAGTCGTTGGAGAGTAGTTTCTTTAGGTGGTAACTGGTTCGCTCTTTGGAATGAAACTTATGAAAGATATTTAAGAGTTCAACCAAATGGAACAACTGATTTTGCTTACCATCATGGACCATGGTATCATTTTCCTGGTGGATGGCAATGGGAAAGATTTACCTTTAATATGCAACCCGATGGTAGAGTTATTATTAAATCCAAACATGGACATACTTTATATGTTAATGTTAAAGCAAGGAAAAATCAAAGAATTAAATCTGATAAAAAGGCAGTCAAAGGATATACTAGTTTATTCAGAGTTACTAAATTAGGTCAAATTGGTGCTACTACTAAAACTCCATCTAGACATGGTTCTGCTAGAACTGCTCCAAAAATTAGAGGTGGTTTAGTTGGTCGTTATATAGCTGAAGACTTTTATCATGGAGGTGCAAAATGGGATGGTGAATATCTTGGAGGAAAAATTGGAAAAAATTTTAAAGTGAGAGGTAATCCAGCTATTAAATGGCGTAATATTGGTGGAAAATGGGTTAAAGTTATTAGATTTAACAAAAATGATGGTGTTATATTTGATAGTAGAGTAATTTCTTCTACTTACACTATTTTCGTAGTTGGTAGAAATCTTAGAAATAATGGTCGTGTTGTTGATGCTGTAGGACAAAATGCTCTTATTGGATGGTGGGGTAATAGAACTGGTGTTTTCTATCAACATGGATGGCTTACCCATAAAACTAGAGGTGGTAATACAGCATTCCATGTTATGGCTTGTACTAATAATGGAAAAGCATATATGGATAGTTTCAATGTCACCAAAGATTTCAATAATACTAAAATTAATGGTGTTACTCCAAAACAATGGAGTATTAACTATGGGGCTTATCTTAAAAATGAATGGTCTACTTCTGAAATTGGTGAAATTATGTTCTATAACAAACATTTAAGTGATGCTGAAATTGTTTCAGTTTCTGATGCTCTTCGTTCTAAATATAAGATTCCAAAATATTTTGGTTGTGGTGCTACCAGTACTTCATGGAATGATGAAGGAAAGGGTAATGTTGTTTATTTAGATCGTCACAATCTTAATTGTAAAAAACATGGAACTGTTGGTCTTTTAAATAAAGTTCAATTACAGAGAGATGGTAAAGGTAAATATAGATTACTTGGTAATTGCTGTCCTGATCCAAATAATGCTGAAGTTTTACAGCGATATACTAAAATGAATGATGATGGAAAGGGTAATATGGTCTATCTTGATAGACATAATATTGATTGTAAAGGTGGATTAGTATCTTCTCTAAAACTTGTTAGAGGTGGTGGTGCTAAGAAAATGTCAATCAAATATGGCTGTAAAGCGTGTGGAGCAAGTAAATGTACTAATCATTCTACGCCATGGAGAGAAGATGGTAAAGGTAATACTGTTTATCTTGATAAACATAATATTCAATGTCCAGCAGGAAAAGCACTTAGAACTTTGAAATTACATAGTAATGGAAAGAATATTCAATGGAGATATCAATGTTGTTTCCCAGGTTCTGGAAGACATCTTCCAATGCCACAAAAGAAAATATTAATTGGTGGATTACATCATATGAAAAATCAAAGAAAAATTCCAGGAGGTCAAATTCCATGGTCTAATCCAAGTCAGTTTACTATTTCTTATTGGATTAAGACTAACCCTGCTAGCGGACATTGGAGAAGTATTTTCAGATGGGGTAATAGTGGTTCGGCACGTGCTCCAGCAGCTTGGTTATATTGTTGCAGACATTCTTATAAATATCACTTCAGAGTTAGAACTGAAAGATGTTGTGGAACTAATATTTGGGCTCATGGTGGTAATGATGGTGTTGATTCTTATAACTTAAATCATAAAGGATTTGGATATTATAAATGGAATCATATGCTTACTACTTGTAATGGAAGACATATTAAACATTATGTTAATGGTAAATATCATAATCAAGGATGGTTACCAGATCATCCACAACAACTTAAAAATGATACAATGTATATTCCAGATTGGACCGGTGATCATAATGGAACTTATCTTAGAAATATGTGGTGGCATGATGGAAGTGTTAATGATCGTCAAGTTAGAGATATTTATGCTAAGAGTAAATTCTCTGGATGGAATGCTGCAAGAAATATCCCATACAAAATATTAATTAATGGAACACATCATTTATATAATCAAAAGAAAATCCCAGGAAGTCAAATTCCATTAAGTAATCAAGAACAATACAGTATTATGTATTGGGTTAAGACTAATCCTCCTAGCGGTTCCTGGAGAAATATCTTCCGCTGGGGTAATAGTGGTTCGTCACGTGCCCCAGCAGCTTGGTTCTGGTGTTGTGGAACCCAATATAGATATCACTTCAGAATTAGAACTCAAAGATGCTGTGGTTCAAACATCTGGGCTCATGGAGGTAATGATGGTGTTGATGCTTCTTCTCTAGAGAGAAGAGGTTTCAGATACGATAAATGGAATCATATGTGTACTGTTGTTAATAGAAAACGAGTTACTCATTATATCAATGGTAGATATCACAGTGCTGGAAACTTACCACATTATCCACAAGCACTTAAAAACCATACAATGTATATTCCAGATTCTGGAAACAAAAACGCAGAAAATATTTATACTTATATTCACAAAATGGTTTGGTTTGATGGTTCATTAAATCGTAATGAAATTTCTCAATGGTATAATAATACTAAACCAAGCGGATGGAATAGTATTCATTGGAGACAAAGATTAAGTGGAAGAATTAGTAATATTTTCAGAAATGGAGCATATGTTGTTTTACATACCTTTCATAAAAAATACTTAGGTATGCATGGAACTCGGGTTAGATCATTAAATATTACTGTAAATAATGATAATGTCTTCCAAGTTAGAAGATTACCAGGTAATCAAGTAGCATTATGGAATATTGTTAGAAAGAGATATTTAAGAGCACATGCACACGGAATTGTAGATCAATCCGGTGCTAGAAACGCGTACCATCATTTACCAGGTGGATGGTCTTGGGAAAGATTTGAAATTGAAGATGTCGGTCGTGGTAAAATCGGATTATTTACTTATCATCGTCGTTATGTTACCGCACATTCAAATACTTGGACTTATCAAACCGGTCAACGCCATAGAGAACATAAAAAACCAAGGGGATGGACTTGGCAAGAGTTCCGTCCAATTAGCGTCAGAAAATCAGGAAATAGATGGTTATATCATAACCCATATGAACAAAAACCAAATCCCGGTTTTGCAAAGAACAAGCCTTTTACTTTTACGAATTGTGGTCAAACAGGACCTTATGGGCCTACACTTTCACGATGTCGTTCTTCATATTCTGCATCTTGGACAGATAGTACTTCCTATTTTAATGTAAGTACGAGAGGGTATCAGTTATGGACTGTTCCAAGAACAGGAAAATATAGAATTGATGTTTATGGTGCCCAAGGAGGTAGTGGGGTTGGTCGTGGTGGTTATGGAGCAAAAATACGAATAGAACTAACCTTACACAAAAACCAAGTAATTGCAATTTTAGTTGGACAACAGGGAACAGTGAGAGGTCGTAAAGGAGGCGGCGGTGGTGGAAGTTTTGTTTGGCTCTGGGGAAGAAGCGTGCCGTTGGCAGTTGCTGGCGGAGGTGGCGGAAGTGGAATGTCTTCTAGGTGTACCAGCAATGCAACGTACTCTACTACAGGGACAGGAGATACATGTAGACACTATAAGGGTGGTAGAAATGGTTATGGTGGTAAAAGGGGATTTGCTAGTACTGGTGGAGGTGCAGGATGGAGAGGTAATGGTGCCGGCCTCGGGGGGAAAAAGATATTTCGCTCGAATGCAAGAGGTGGTACTGGTGGAAACGGAGGCTACGGAGGATTTGGCGGTGGCGGTGGTGGTAATTCTGATAGTTCGGGTGGCGGAGGTGGCTATTCTGGCGGATCTGGAGGATACTATGGTGCCGGCGGTGGTGGATGTTATGGCCGTAATATGGAAAGATTAGGTATCAATAATACAGGCCATGGCAAAGTTATAATAACTTTTTCACCCAAACCAGATTCTAGTTTTCCAAAGAACAGGCCTTTTACTTTTACTAATTGTGGTAAAACAGGAAGAACTGGGCCTACACTTTCACAATGTCGGAGAGCATATAGTGGTACATCATGGACAAAAGATAGTAATAAATTCAATGTAATACAGCGAGGATATCAGTTATGGACTGTTCCCCAATCAGGAACATATGATATTGATGCTTATGGTGCGAGTGGAGGTGATAATAGGTCTAATCAGAGAAAGTATGGTAAAGGACAAAGAATAATAGCTAGATTTTCTCTTAGAAAAGGTGATAAATATATGATATTAGTTGGACAAATGGGAACAAAGTCAAACCATCAACATCTTGGTAGTGGTGGTGGTGGAGGAACATTTATTGTGAAGGGAACTAATTATCGTTCAGCAAGGTCATCTAATGTAATACTTGTTGCTGGTGGTGGTGGTGGAGCAGGTGGTAGTGCATGGAGAAGACGTGCCCATGCTGTATCAACTAGCACAAATACTGGCTCTACATCAGGTGGTCAAAGAGGTGCTTATGGATGTGGAGGTGGTGGCGGTTTCTCTGGTAATGGTGCAGGCGGCCGTGCTCATAGGGTTGAGTTCTTAGGGGGCAAATCTTTTAAAAATGGTGCGAAAGGTGGTGATTCAGGTCCAAAGCATCATTCTTATGGTGGTGGAAGAGCCCATGGTGGTTTTGGCGGTGGCGGTGGTGTGTATGTCCATCCCGGAGCTGGTGGTGGAGGATACCAGGGTGGAAATGGTGGTAAATCTGGCAATATTGATGGAGGTTATGGTGGTCGTTCTCGAGTGTATAGGGGATCAAGACGTCATGCTAGTTCATCACACGTTGGACATGGTAAAGTGATTATAACTAGAAGATAGGTTCTGGAAAAGAACAAATTCTATTAAAATTGTGCCAGGATATTACTGTATCATTTACGAACATGGTTTCTTCAGAGGAAAACACAAAGAATTAATCGTAGTACTAATGTTTTACATTCTTCTTCATTTTGTTTTAATGATAAACTCTGATTTCTTAGAGTTTATAAAAAATGATGGATTATCATAAGTCTTAAAGTAGTATTTAATTTTTAATGTAACAATAAATTCTTTATTTATTATATAGTAGTATCAATGATAACACCATATAATGATATCACAATGACTAATAGAATTGATCTGGGTTCAGAACAAGGAAGACTTGCTAAAAGAATTTTAAGAAAACATACATCACATCCAGATAGAATACGTGAAACATTAAAAAGTGGAAATCCAAATAGAGTTCGTAAATATATGAATAGTGAATTAGAACAAAATACGATAAAAATTATTTCTTTAATTGAAACTTTAAAAAAAGAAGGTCAAGAAAGACGATATATGTTAAATAAAATAAGCAAAATTGCTGATTTTAGTAAGACACATAATATAAAATCAAATAAAGATAAAACAAAGAAAATTTCTGATATTATTTGGAAAGAAGTTATGGGAACTTTACAAGAAACAGAGAATAAGCAGAAACAAACATTAATAATTTTAGCACATAAAATCTATAAAGTTGGTGGATTAAAGAATCAAGTTCAAAAAAATAATGCAATAATTGCTAATTTAGATAAAGAGGTTAGACCAAAAACCATTGCTGAATTAATTAAAAAAAGAAATTTAAAAGTAAAAATCAAACAATTACGAACTAGGGCTCAAGATATTAAAAAATTAAATGAATCAGTTAGACAAAATGAAGAAATTATTGTTAAATTACAAGAAATGATTGCCCCATTAGCAAAAAAACATAATATCAAAGTAAAATCCGAAGACACAAAAAGTAATGAAGCATATACTAATGAATATAAAAGCATATTTAAAAATGAAATAAAAATTAATAAAAGTAATTAAATAAAATATTACATAGATGAATATAAATAATAAAATGTTAAGAGTTATTTGTGAGAATGTATATAATGTAGTTAAAAATGATGATGATAGAGTTCATAAGGCAGATTTTATTGATAATTTAGAAAAAAGGGGTATTTTAAGAGATGATCCCCGTATTACAGAATTTATTAATTCTATAAAAAAATTTCATGGAACAGTTGATAAAGAAACATTTATCAATTGTATTTCAAAGAATATTTCCATTATTGAAAAGGCCTTTAGTGATAAATCTATTATTCCTAATTTTGAAGAATTTACTGAAGATATAAACAATATTTATAATAATTGTTTAGATGAAAAAGGAGGAAATGTTGCGGATTATATTCCTCAACTTGCTAAACAAAATCCAGAGCATTTTGGTGTATCTATTTGCACAATTGATGGGCAAAGATATCATGTTGGTGATACAAATGTTAATTTTTGTATTCAATCTTGTTCAAAACCAGTAACATATAGTTTAGCTTTAGAAGAACATGGAAAGGAAAAAGTTCACAAACATGTTGGTCGTGAACCCAGTGGTTCATCATTTAATGCTTTAAAATTAAATGATAATGGACTTCCCCATAATCCATTAATTAATTCTGGTGCAATTATGTCTTGCTCTTTAATTAAACCAGAAGAAGAAGCAGCAGATCGTTTCGATTATGTTCTTAATATGTGGAAAAAATTAGCAGGTGGTAAAAATTTAGGATATAGTAATTCTGTATATCTTTCTGAAAGAATGAGTGCTGATCGTAATTTTGCCCTAGCATATTTTATGAATGAAAATAAGGCATTTCCTAAGAAAACTAATATTGTAGAAATATTAGAATTTTATTTTCAATGTTGTTCATTAACTTTGAATACAGATATGATGTCAATTGTTGCTGCGACTCTGGCGAATGGGGGAGTTTGTCCTCTTACTGGTGAAAGAGTTTTGAAGGCAGAAACTGTAAAGAATGTTTTATCTATGATGTATAGTTGTGGTATGTATGATTATAGTGGTGAATTTGCTTTTAAAATTGGACTTCCTGCTAAATCTGGTGTAGCAGGTGGTATTTTTGTAGTTATTCCAAATATAATGGGTGTTTGTTCATTTTCACCTCGTCTTGATGGTTTTGGAAATAGTCAAAGAGGTGTAAGATTTTTTACTGAATTAACTAATAAATTTAATTTTCATCTATTTGATAATATTGAAAATAATGACAAGAAAGATCCAAGAAATATTAAAAATAAAAATGAAATTACTACTGAACAGGTTATTAAATTTTCAAGTGTTGGTGATCTAAGTGCTTTAAAAAGAATAAGTATTCATGAATGTGATTTTCGTAAAGGAGATTATGATAATAGAACACCTCTTCATTTAGCAGCATCGAATGGTCATTTAAATGTTGTTAAATATTTAATTGAAGAATGTGATATATTAAATATAAATCCAGTTGATCGATGGAATGGAACTCCATATAGTGATGCTATTCGTGAAAAATTCGATGAAGTTGCTGAATATCTAAAATCGATGGGTGGTAGTAATGCGAAACTTATAAAATCATCAATTAAAAGTGATACTTTACCTTAGTTATGATAAGATGCTTATTAAATAATTTTTATAGCCTTTGGTCTGGTGGCTGATAAAGTGTTAAGTTTCAAATAATTTAGATATAGATTCACCAGTAATGATTCTTTTAATAACTTCTTTTATTAAATCAGAAATATCAAAAACTTCTAATTTACTTATTAATTTTTGATTTTTTTCTTGTGGAAGTGTATTACTTACAACCATTTTTGACATTTGAGAACAATCATTAATTCGTTTAGATGCCGGCCCTGATAATATTCCATGAGTAACTACACAAAGAACTTCCTTTGCCCCATTTTCTATTAACAATGAACAACATTTTGCAAGTGTTCCACCAGTATCACATATATCATCTAAAATAATAACAGTTTTTCCTTTTATTCTTTTTGGATCACCAACAATTATCATTGTATTAATTGTATTAGCAATTTCATAACTACGATCTTTATGAATAAAAATTGTATTTAATTTCATACTTTTACCAAATTTTAAAGTTCTTTTGATTGCTCCAGCATCTGGTGCGGCTAATATATAATTATCTTGTATTTCCTGTAAATTATAATTTTTTAAAATATTTTCCTTAAAATATTTTATAACTAATGGCATTGAATACAAATTATCTACAGGGACATTAAAAAATCCTTGAATTTGTGGTGCATGTAAATCCATCACAATAATTCTATCAATACCAGCATTTTCTAACATATTTGCAACTAATCTAGCAGTAATTGGTTCTCTTGGTCCTCCTTTTTTATCTTGTCTAGCATAAGGATAACAAGGCATTACTAAATTTATAGTTTTTGCCATTGATCTTTTACAAGCATCTATTGTAATTAATGTTTCCATTAAATAATCGTTTATACTATTATTTTTATCAGTATTATATGAACCAGTTTGAACTATAAAAATATCTTTATTTCGAATGCTTTCTAAAATTTCAATTCTTATCTCTGTATTACTAAATTTTTCTGTTATACATTTACATAAATGTACACCTAATTTTTCTGATATTTGTTTTGCCAATTCAGGATGTGATGTCCCAGAGATGATTTTAACATTATTCATACTTTATATAATTATAAAATGTTATGTATTACATAATCTTTTATTATTTAACTAAATTTGAATAATAAATATTCCAGCCTTATTTAAAGCACCACCAAATCTATCTGATTTTAACCCTGACGCCATGAATTTGAACATTCTACGCAAGTAATAAAGTTAGTCATACCTTCGTCAGCACTTCTGATTTGAACGGAAACATAAGTACATTTCTTCGATTTACATTTAGGACATTTAAATTGGTCGGTGGTTGCTTGTAGTGATAAATCAACAACTTCTTTATCGAGTAATTCTTGTTTCTTGATATATTCTTTCCATCGTTTTGGGTGAAGAGTAACTGGTTTCATATTAACTAATTCATTAGGAGAAATAGATTTGGATTTAACTTTATCTAGTAATTTTTTATTTTTAATATATTCACTATTAGTGTTAAGATTAGAAATAATTGAATACACTTTTGGTTTATAAATTCTAATAAAGTTAATATTATTAAGTTTAGGATTAACTCCTCTTAAAGAAGCACTTTTTAATGAATGATTCAAAATTTCATTTTCAATATCTTTACTTAATTTACTATCTTGAATATATTCATCAATAAGTTTAACAGTATTTTCTCTAATATTCTGATCAATTATGACCTGATTATTTTTATTTCTTTTGTTACTTTTTTTAGCAGACATTTATTATTTGCTATTATATAGATTAATTCTATTTTATATTTAATTACTTTAGAATTTGTATTTCCTCCTGCTCCAGAAAATAAACTAATAGCATTAATTTAATTTATATTATTATACTCTTAAAATTGATTTACTAATATTTTGATTAAAAACAATTTTAATGATTCAATTTAATTCTCAAGAAGAGATGGATGAATTTCTGCGTAAAGTAGCAGAACATGAAGAACGTATTCGTTCTCAATATACCCCAGAACAAATTGAAAATTTAAGAAAACAACAAGAAGATGCTATGAATACTGCTTTTTGGTATGAAGTAAAAAAGAATTGTATGTATTTTGGATTTTTTATCCTAGGGACAGAATTA
>Ga0310345_10001853_pt1 | contig 22555 bp, 20 predicted proteins | sample HC15DNA20500_MG_FD_204667 | JGI IMG/M metagenome (GOLD analysis project Ga0310345, IMG submission 204667) | Marine microbial communities from station ALOHA, North Pacific Subtropical Gyre - HC15-DNA-20-500_MG | ecosystem: Environmental > Aquatic > Marine > Oceanic | place: Pacific Ocean: North... | reverse complement strand
GGATATGTAGCCGAGCTTTCGAGCGCAATGCTCGGAGCCGAACTGGGCCTCCCTGTCGCCCACCTCGACAGCCATGCGAGCTACATCGAGCACTGGCTCAGGCTGCTCAAGGATGATGACCGTGCCATCCTGACGGCGGCGGCCAAAGCCGAAGAAGCTGCCAGTCTCCTGCTGAAGCTGGGCGGTCGTGCCTTGGCCGAGGAGGACGATGATGGACGCGGCGGCGACACTGCCGACGCGCTGGCAGCCTGAGGGGAGATGTGCGATGGGACGTTCTGTCAGCTACCCCATGGGTGCGGTCGTCGCATTCCAGGTTCTGGAGACGGACGAAGAAGCCGACTGGGACTTTGAATACGAGTGGCTGTGTGATGATTTGCGCGAGCGGGCCGCAGCCGTTTTTCCCTCGCTCATTTCGCATGACGGATGGCGCGGGCGCGAGGACCGCATCCTCATGCGCAATGCCTACGCCGACTTCGGTGTCTCGACCTACGGCAGCCTCGTTGCCGTCTGGATCGCCGAGCGCGACGACAGCCCCTACTGGGAGAGCGACTGGCGCCACCCGCGAACTGGTCGCGCTCGGCGTTGGCTGATGCAGATCGCGCCGCGGTTCGAAGCGCTGTTCGGCGAGTACGAGTGCCTCGGCCATATGTCGAACGGCGAGGGCGTCTATCGCAAGCGTGCCGCCTAAGGGCAGGGGTATACAATTGAGTGAAAATAGCTTATATCCATTCAATTGAAAGGATGCGCTCCATGGCCACCAAAGCCGCTCTTGCTGCCAGCGACGCCGAGGTCCTCACTTCGGCGATCATCCGTATTGCCAAGTTCTGGAACCTGTCCAACGCCAAGCTCGGCATCGTGCTCGGCTTGTCACAAGCCACGGCGTCGCGTCTGAAGGCAGGGACGACCCTGCTCGATCCCGCTTCCAAGTCGTTCGAGGCGGGGCAATTCCTGCTGCGCTTGTTCCGGGGGCTCGATGCCCTGCTCGGAAGTGATGACGAGGCGGCAAAGTCATGGCTGGCGACGCGCAACCTCGATCTTGCTGCACGTCCGATCGATCTGATCGACAGCATCCGCGGCCTCATCACCGTTTGCGATTATGTGGACGCCCACCGCGCTCGCGTCTGAGGCCTCGTCCTGGCGCGGCGAGGTCTGGCGCGTGGTCGAGGCGCAGCACCGTATCTCGACCGATCGTCTGGCGGATACGCGCGAAGCGCAGGAGCGGCTCGAGCAGCTGGCCGAGGCGGTGAAGCCGCAGCTTCCCGAGAGCGCTGCCGGGCTAGATTATCTGCTCGCCTCGCCGTTCCGTTATGGCCACGGCAGCGAGAGCCGGTTCCGGCGTGCGAACGAGCGGCCGGGCATCTTCTATGCGAGCGAAGTCGAGGCAACCGCCATCGCCGAAACGGCCTTCTGGCGTCTGCGCTTCTATCTGCGCTCTCCGGGCTTTGTGCCGCCTGCGACGACCACCGAGCACACCAGCTTCACCGCCAAAGTCAAGACCTCCCATGCGCTCGATCTGACCCGCGAACCGTTTGCACGCCATGAAGCGCTCTGGACCGATCCTGCGGACTATACTGCCTGCCAGGACCTCGCGTCCGCAGCCCGCGCGGCAGGCATTGCCCTGATACGGACCCTTTCCGCTCGTGATCCCCAGCGCCGCTGCAACATGGTTCTGCTCGATCCTGCCGCCTTCGCCTCGCCAAAGCCGTCGATCCGCCGGACGTGGCATTTGCGCTTCGAGAACGGCCGCCTGTCTGCCCGTGCCGCGCTGCCATCGCAGGAGCGGTTTGTGTTCCGGCCTGAGGACTTCGGGCTGGCCTGACCCGAGGTCACAGCTGTCCGACCTAAAGAGGGTGCTTCCGCCTCGCTGATCAATTCGCATCGCTTCCGGGATCATGCCTTGCCGCCGCGGCGAGAGAGGCCCTGGGCCGGGCGTCTGCGCACCGCAACCCGGCTTCGGCAGGCCCGTGTTGGCGTGCCTGCAGCACGCCCGCCCGCGCCAGCCTGCCGAAGCGGGTTCCCGCCCCTTCGGGGCGTGCTGTGCGCGCCTTGCCCGGCCCTGACGGGCTCTCGCCGGCGCCAAGGGCATCTTGCTCCTCGCCGGTCTTGCAACCGTCAGGAGGTTCACATGCACACGTCATTTGCCGACCAGCTTTCCGGTCTCGATCTATCCGGCTTCTCGATCGGTCCGGCCCCGCTTTCCACGACCGACTTTCCGTCGAGCGAAGCTGCTTCGCAGACCCTGGAAGCCGTCTGGTCCGATCTCTTCGCGCTTGTCACCGGCACCGCGCTCGAGGCCGATGCTGAGGATCTCGGCTGGGCCTTCGTGAACCTCTTCCACCGCGCCGCAGAGCGCAAAGGCACCGCGCTCGACCGGGCGACCGACGAAGTCCGCGCCCTCGTCGCCAGTGCAGATGGATCCGAAGTCCACACCCACGATCTCGAGACCCAGGTCGAACGGGCGCAATGCGCCGAAAGCGCCATGCTCGCCTTCGAGGAGATGCGCGAGATCGCCGCAAGCCTCTATCTCAACGAGTTCGGCTCGTCCTGGAAGCCGGTCTCGAGTTCGCGCCTCAACCACGGGGTGACCCTCACTTCGGCGCTCGTCCAGGGCCGGGATTTCCTCCGCGCACGTGCTGAAGCCAAGCGCCGGGCAGCCAAACCTGAAGGCACGCCGGTGGTCTTTGCTGGCGGCCGGATGGGGCGCACCAGCGAAGCTGATGCACTCGCCTTCGCCGACAACATCTGGGCGACACTCGACAAAGTTCGTGCCCGCGTTCCTGACATGGTGCTGGTCCATGGCGGCGACAGCAAGGGCATCGACCGGCTCGCCTCGTCTTGGGCAGAGCGTCACAAGGTCCCGCAAGTGGTGTTCGCTCTCGACATGCGGCTCGGGAGCTGCGCCGGGTTCCAGCGCAACGAGCGGATGCTCAGCCTCGAACCCCGCTACGTGGTCGCATTCCCCGGCAATGGCGTGCTCGAACGGCTTGTGATCGAAGCCAAGGCACGGCGGATTACTGTCGTCGATCGCCGCGGACCGCTGGGCACATGCCCGAAGTCGCAAGGTGGTGGTGTCACCGGCTGATAGCTATCTAGCGATGCCAGCGCCCTAACGGATGCTGGCATTGCGCACTTGCCCGACGGCCTACATAGACCTATCTTACTTTCGTCTTACATCTGGGGAACATGCCGTGGGCGCACATGACCGGCTGACGACTGTCATCTCGACCAAGGGCCAGGTCATCCTGCCTAAGGCCATTCGCGATCAGCTCCAATGGGGAGCAGGAACTCGGCTCACGGTTGAGAATACGCCGGATGGCGTACTCCTCAAGTCGACGCCGATGTTTGCTGCCACCAGCGTCGATGCATTGTTCGGATCGATGCGGCACGAGGGACCAGCGCTGACGATCGACGACATGAACGCGGCGATTACGGCGGAGGCATTGCGGCGTGCGCGCGATTGATACCAATGTGATCGTCCGCTTCCTGACGGCGGATGATGCGGCTCAGGCAGCCGTGGCCCGCCGGGCCATCGAGGCCGGTGACATCTTCATCCCTACCACCGTTCTGTTCGAAACTGAGTGGGTGCTTCGCAGCGGCTACGGCTTCTCCAGTGAGGTCATCGGGACTGCCCTTGCAGGTCTGGCAGGTCTACCTTGGCGTTGCCGTAGAAGATCCGCTGGCTCTTGCCTCTGCTCTTGATGGTATGGCGGGTGGCATGGACTTCGCGGACGCGCTGCATCTCGCCAAGGCCGACGGCTGCATTGCCTTTCTCAGCTTCGATCTCAAGCTCGCGAAAGCCGCCAAGGGACGATCTTCGGTCCCGGTCATGGTGCCCTGAACCGGGCCAGGGACCGTGGTCCTCGCGCTGATTGGGAGCAACACCGCACGCTCATCGTATCGCGCGGCTATAAGTGCAGATCAAGATAAACCGCGATATAGATTGAAAGAATAATCCTAAATAATTTTCGATTTTTCAAAAATATACCCGCATTCACTTCCTATGTAAAATACATGGAAAAAGTGATGCGGCTGTAGTGGGTAAAGCGAAAAGAACCTTTAGAGATCCCCGAATAATTATTTATAAAATCACATGAAAATAATTATATATTTCATATTTCTATCCAAACAAAATCAAGGCCTCATTTTGCAGAACGATCCTTCTGCATGCACTTACGTCGACGAATTTGGCTGTGTCGGTCTGAATTTCGAGCAGATAATCGGGGCTCGACAATGCTACTTCCATCGCAGCGGAATCTTCGAACTCGAGCAATTCAATCCCGTCAAACGCCCCGCGCACGCCAAATACGTCCCCAACTTCCTGTTCATCTTCCTCGATCTGATACTGAATATAGCGCTTAACGTAGCTGCTGAATGGTTGACTGCTTCGGATCAATGGCGCGTGGATGTTGCGCCAATGGTTATCGAACTCGTCGAAGGTCAAATCAGCGCGGCGCTTCAGGCAAATAACGAGCGTAACCATCACGCACCTGCCGGTTTCGATCGGTGCCCGGGGTATCGAGCAATGTCTATGCGATCGCGCATCCCGCCGTATCCCAGGTCGACCGACATCTCCCACTCGGTCATTGCATAGGGGTGACCCTTGACAAAGCCGCTCGCGGCGTCGAGCCGACGCAATACATCCTCTGACAGAGCGAGTTCGCAAGCAGCGAGATTTTCCTGCATTTGCTGCCTGCTTGTTGCGCCGACGACCGGAATCACGCCTCGCGACAGGATCCAGGCGAGCGCGACCTGGGCCGGCTTTGCATCGATCTCTGCAGCAATCGCATCAAGCGCCAGAGCGATCTGCCGATTGCGTTGGTCAAGCGGTTGAAGTTGCATGGAGTCCATCCGCTTCGCGCCACCCGCTTCGCTCTTGGCATTCGACGTGGTGTATTTGCCGGACAGAATACCGCCCGCAAGCGGTGACCAGGCCGTCACGCCGATCTCATGTGCGCTCGCGAGTGGCAAATGCTCACGTTCAACGGAACGTTCGACCAGGCTGTATTCGACCTGGACGCAGGCAATCGGGGGAAGACCTCTCAGGTCATGAAATGCCTGACCGCGAGAGACGACCCAAGCCGGAACATCCGACAGACCGACGTGAAGGATTTTACCTGCTCGAATGAGGTCATCGAACGCGCGCATGACCTCTTCTACCGGGACCGTGAAGTCCCAGAAATGAACGTAGTAGAGATCGATGTAGTCAAGGTTCAGCCGTGCCAGGCTCTTGTCCACCGACTGAATGAGACTCTTGCGATGCATGCCAGCTGCGTTTGCATCCATGCGACCAGGAATGGCATTCGAGTACTTGGTGCCGATGACAAACCGTTCCCGGTCGGATGCCACGAAGCGGCCAACCATACGTTCGCTTTCACCACCGGTGTACATGTTGGCGGTGTCTATGAAGTTGCCGCCCTGTTCAACGTAGGCATCGAAAATCGCCTGACACTCGCTTTCCGGGCGCGACCAGTCGGCGCCTTCGCCGAAGGTCATTGTACCGAGCGCAACCTGCGACACGCGCAGGCCGCTACGGCCGAGAATTGTATAGTGCATTGGACGGTTCAGCTCTTCAGGCCCGGGTTTTTGCGCCATGCCTCGTCAGGGGGCGGAATCAAGCCAAGCTGCATCGCGAACTCGCGGAAATTCCAATGGGTACGGCACCGCACGATCTTCCCGTTCTTGTACATCTGGGTGGTGGTTCCGCGCGTTACCGTGGTCTTCCCCACAGCCTCCTTTATTCCGAAAAACGGGGAGTTGTGGGTCGCTTTCCAGATCCACTGCATGTAGCCCCATTCATCATAGTCGAAGTCATGGCCGAGCGTGATCTTGCCGACGAAGCGGTTGTAGTCGCCCTCGAGCCCATCGTCCTTCCACTCGGACGGGACGGCGCCCTGTCTGATAACGCCTTTTGAACTGCCAGCCGGGCCGCCATCATAACTGATGACTTCGAACTTGTGGACGCCAAACGGCGAGGTGGGGCCGGAATTGTTGAAGACCAGGAAGGCCTTGTAGAGCTCCTCCTTGGTTGTGATCGTCTGCATGAACTCGATGTCCTCCCAGACGAAATTGTCGGCGTAGTAGCCGAGCACTTCTTCCGCTCCCTTGGTGAAGAACGCCGTCACCCAATCCTGCGCTGACTGGAAGGACTTGACCTGCTTGGGAGGGGGGCAGGCTGCCTTCCCAAGCACCTTCGCAGCGGCTTCCGAGGAACCGCCAACCAACCCTGCGGCGCCAGCCAATCCCAGTGCGCCCTTGGCAAAATTGCGGCGCGAGAAGGCGCGCTGCTCCTCGGTCATCTGCTCTTCGGTCACTTGACCCGCATAAAGGATGTGCATCTCTATCCACTCCCGGATGACGTTCTTGGACTTTGTGCCCACGCCGTTGAAGCGCCCAAACTACCTGATGGGCCCGGCAAGGCCACAGCAGAGTGCGCCAGAGTCGGGCGGATCGTGCCAAGACTGCATTATTGGCACAATTTGCTGCGCACTGGCACCTCCGGCCCTTGGGTCGGGTCCGGAACTCGGCCAATGATCAGTGAAGAAGCAAAACCAGTGCCGGCGCCCGACGTCTCCGGGCAAGGTGAATGGAGAGGGAATTGAGGATGAGTACTCATTCGATCGAACGGGATGACGTGGCGCTGGAATACGACCCGCTCAATCCGGTCGTGCAGCAGGAGCCCTATCCCTATTACAAGGCCCTTCGCGCGACGACGCCGGTCAAATGGCTGCCTTCGCTTCAGGCATTTGGCGTTGCGACCTATGACGAAATCGACACTGTCCTGAAGGACGGCCGGACTTTCAGCTCTGCCCAGTTCTGGCCCGAGCTCCTGGGTGAATTTGATCCGGTGCCGGAAGAGGCTCCGATGATCTCAATGGATCCGCCAAACCACGTGAAGCTGCGCAAGCTTGCGAACAAGGCGTTTGTTCCATCCCAAATCAGCGCGCTGAAGGATCGGACTTACAAGATTGCGAACGAACTGATCGACGCCATTCTCGCCAAGCATGGTTCCGAGGGCGAGTTCGATTTTGCGTGGGAATTCACAGCGTTGTATCCAGTTACCGTGATCGCCGAGGTGCTTGGCGTGCCGACTGAACGCCGCTCAGAATTCAAGGTATGGGTCGATCTCATCCTTTCGGCTGCGAACCGCGCGACATATGGGGCTGAGCGCCTTGCGCAGATCGAGGATGCCAAGGTCAAGATGCGGCAGTTCTTCGAAGATCTCTATGATGAGCGCTCTGCGAACCTTGGGCCCGACCTGCTGTCCCAGTTGATCCAGACCGAGATGGACGGCGTTCGAATGAGCCGCAACCAGGTGCTCTCCATGGCCGTGCTGCTGCTGATCGGAGGGGTCGAAACGACCACCAATCTGCTTGGTACAGTGCTGGTCGAACTCAGGCGTCACCCTGAAGTCTATCAGCGAGTTCGCGCCGACCATTCCTTGATCCCTGCGCTGATCGAGGAGGTGCTGCGTTACAATCCGTCGGTGCAGATCATCTTTCGGCACACGACTGCGGATACTGAGCTTTGCGGCGTCAAGATTCCCAAAGGCTCCGCAGTGATGCCGATCCTCGCCTCGGCCAACCGGGACGAAACGAAGTTCAGCAATCCCGAAGTCTTCGATATCGATCGAAAAATCGAAGTTCCGTTGATGTCGTTCGGGCAGGGACCACATTACTGCTTGGGCAACTACCTCAGCCGCATGGAATCGAAGTCAGCCCTCGAAGTCGCTTTCACGCGATTTGCCGAGCTGGATGTGATCTCTGATGAGGTGCACTGGATCGAGTCCTATTTTGCCCGTGGTCCCCACACACTTCCGGTGCGCTACAAGGCCGCCTGATCACGTATTGCTGTCAATTCTGCTCAATTGAGCTCCCAGCGTGGAATGAATAGATGCGTAGTGCGCAAAACTGCGTGAATATCGCGGATCTCGAGCGTGTGGCAAGGGCGCGGTTGCCGGCTCCTCTTTTCGACTACATTGCCGGAGGCGCTGACGATGAAAGGACTTTGTCACGCAATGTAACTGCGTTTGACCATTTTGATCTTTTGCCGAGCTACCTGCGGGATGTTCGCAAGATCGAGATGAAGCGCAAGGTGCTCGGTCGGGAACTCGAATGGCCGTTGTTGCTCGCGCCGACCGGAATGAGCCGACTGTTTCACAAATCGGGCGAAATATCGGTTGCACGCGAAGCGGAACGCGCCGGCGTTGGATACTCATTGTCCACGATGGGAACCGCCAGCATCGAGGAAGTCGCCGCAAATTGCAGCGGTTTCAAGATGTTCCAATTGTATCCGCTCAGTGATCCTGCGTTGAATCGCGTGATGATCGAGCGTTGCAAGGCAGCAAAGTACGATGCCCTCTGCATCACCGTCGATTGTATCGTAGCAGGGAACCGCGAGCGCGACCTCCGTAGCGGAATGACGGTTCCCCCTAGGTTGACCTTGTCGACCGTTGGCAAGTTCATTGCCCGCCCGCGCTGGTGCCTCGACTATCTCACCGGCAGTCGCTTCTCCTTGCCCAATATCGGTGATGGTGCTTCGAGTGGAGATGTTTCGACCCTTGCCGCATACTTTGCGGAAAAGATGGAATCTAACATCACATGGAGCTTGATTGAGAGCATTGCCGCCCAATGGGGCGGACCGATCGCCATCAAAGGTTTGCAGACTCCCGAGGACGCCCGGCTCGCTGCGAACTCAGGTGTGACTGCGGTTATCGTCTCGAACCATGGGGGGCGTCAGCTTGATGGTGCCCCGGCCACGATCAGCAGCCTGCCTCGTATTGTGGACGCGGTCGGCGATCGTATCGAAGTGATCCACGATGGCGGCATCCGCCGCGGCAGGCACATCGCTACAGCACTCGCTCTGGGGGCGAGTGCCTGCATGGTCGGCCGCCCCTATCTCTACGGATTGTCAGCGTTCGGTGCTGCAGGCGTTCGCCGGTCGCTCGAAATTCTGAGAGACGAACTCGCACGAACCTGTGCCCTGACCGGATGTGCATCGATTGACCAACTGAACAGGGAAATAGTGGCAGTCTCCCAAGGAATGCCAGGTGTCATCGAGGACGCAGGAAACCGGGATACTGCACGCTCACGCCGCATTTCGTTGCACGCTTCGACCTGACCCACCGTCGAATTCCTTGCTGATCGAACTCGGTCGGCGCCCGGTCCAATCCTTGAAGGCCCGGGAAAACGTGCCGTTGTCGGAAAAACCAAGGAGGTAGGCGACCTCGCTCAAGCACATGCCGTTTCTGAGATACTGAAAGGCAAGCTCCTCACGCAGCTGGCGCAACACCTCGGCAAATGTCGTCCCCTCATCCTTCAGTCGGCGCAGCAACGTCCGTTCGGTCATCCCGAGCAAGGCGGCCGTGGTCGCTTTTCCAGGGGTGTTGCCGGGCAACTGCGATATCATCAAGTCGCGCACGCGCACGGCAAAACGGCCCGCCATGCGCTGTTCCAATGCTCGACTTGCTGCGCCATCGAGCAAAGACGCGAGTTCCTCGTCGGATGAGAGAATTCTCCGCGAAAGACTTTCCTTGTCGAACACGAGGCAGGTTTGTGGGGCTTCATAGGAAACCGTGCAGCCGAAGAACCGTTCGTACACCTCGGCTGAGGGCGACGCTTGATGGGCTAACCGAACCTCGAGCGGATCCAGCGGCTCGTTCGAGATCCACCTAAGAAAGGCTACGACAGAAGCCAGCACGGTATCGACGGTCTCATAGATTGGCCTGCCAGCGCCGGTGTCGAAATGGAAGTCGAGAAGGACCTTGCCTTCGTGTTCGGTTATGGTGGCAGTGGCCGAGTCCGAAATGAGCCGCGTGTACTGCGCGAACCGAGTGATCGCCCGGTAGAGCGTGGCACTGCAGCTCATGGCGTGGCCCACGACATGAAAGGTGGCTGGGCGCACTTGCTGTGCAACGGCGAGGCCGAATGCTGGATCGCCGCTCAGTTCGACGGCGCGCTTCCACAACTCGCTCAGCTGTGTCTGGGAATAGCGCGAATAGCCGCCTTCAAGCAGCGAAGGGTTCATCCCGATCTCTGCCATCACTGCGTCCGAATCGACGCCTTTTGACTGCATAGCTCGCAGGATGGCCAGGACCCAGCCAGCCAAGGCCGAGCGCTGTTCCGGTGCATTGGGCGTCAATCCCGTCCCCCCAGTTGTTGGTCATTTTAGGACATTGTGGCATCTTTTGCCGCTATCCGTCAACGCGCGGTGAAGTATCCTTGCGTCAGACGATGAACGGCCGCTTCAATTTCCGCGAGAGGACGCGCGGTAAGGTTCATCTGAGCGACCATATGGGCCATACCCACGACAACTCTTGCCGCACTTGCCGTGTCGAGATCCGAAGCTGCATCACCTGCCGTTTTGACCTGTTCGATAAGCGGGTACACCAGCCCTTCGGCGGACACATGAAAGGCTAGGTAGTCTGGCCAGGCATCGCTGGAACGCGCGGTGCTCCAGTCCAGCCAAATGGTCACGAGTTCGCGGTTCTCATCCAACGACCTGGCCAACTTCATCAGAATGCGTTCGATTCCGGCAAGCCCGCCCGGGCCATCGGCGACTGCTGAGCTCCCGATGGTCTCGAGCAAGAAATGAGACACCCTTTCAAGGACAGCGCGGGTGAGCGATGCATGATCGGGATAGTGATAGAACAAGGTGGGCAAAGCGACTCCTGCCGCCTTTGCAACCTCCGAATGGTTTGAATGGCCAATTCCCTGACGCGCCAGGATTCCGACCGCACAATCGCAAATCTGCCTTGCCCGATCCGTTCGCGCCATGCGCTGCGCGCGTAAACGGCCCGGCTTCCGCTCTTTCGTGTTGCGATCGACTGCAATCATCTCACGCCCGTTCCTTGTCGCGTTGCGCCTCAAAGTGGCGCGAAATGCCACAAGATCCTATATTGAAGATATATTCAATATAGGCCTAGACTTCTCGTGACAATGGAAAATCCGGGAAGAGCGAACATGACCGAAAGCGCAGTCGAAACAGAACTCGCCGCAGTGCCAGACCATATCCCATCACGGCTGGTCGTCGATTTCGACATCTACAATGTGCCGGGCGGTGCGGAGGACGCCCAGCGTGCCTATGCCGCGTTCCAGCAGGCGGGGCCGGACCTCTTCTGGACCCCGCGGAATGGCGGGCATTGGGTTGCGACGCGTGCCGCTGATATCGAACTCATGCTCCGAGACTGGCAGACGTTTTCAAGCAAAAGGGTGTTCCTTCCGCGCGATGACACCGCTCCGCGGACGCTGCCGCTGGAATCGGATGCACCGATGCACACGGATATGCGCAAGCCACTCTCGCGCGGCCTGTTCCCCAAGGCAGTGGATGCGATGGAACCCGCTGTGCGCGAACTGGTGATTTCTCTCATAGAGGGGTTTCGAGCCAAGGGCTCATGCGAATTCATGGCAGACTTCGCGAACATCATGCCGATGAATATCTTCCTGGATCTCGTCAATCTTCCGCGATCAGAGCGCGACAAGCTTGTCCCGATCGTTGAGCGCTTCATCAAGGGCGGCTCGATAGAAGCCCGCCAGCAATCGCAAGCGACCTTGATGGAGTATCTCGCAGGAATTGTCGTCGAACGGCGAGAGAAGCCGGGCACTGACCTGGGTAGCATGGTGGTCAACGCCATCGTTGCGGGGGAGCGGATCTCAGAAGCCGATGCGATCTCCTACATGACTTTGCTCTTGTTTGGCGGCCTCGACACGATCGCGTCGATGCTGGGTTTCATCATGCGGTTTCTGGCTCAACATCCTGAGCACCGCCGTGATCTTGCAGCTAACATCAATGACGCCCAGTTCGTCCGCAGCGCATTGGAAGAACTGTTTCGCCGGTTCGGGATCGTGAATGCAGCCCGCGTGGTCGCACGTGATTTCGAGTTTGGCGGGGTTTTCCTGCGCGAGGACGACACCGTGCTGCCGGTGAATCTGCTTGCCGGGCTCGATGATCGCCGCATCGAAAATCCGCTTGGCGTGGAGTTTCGGCGCGGGTCTGCCAGCAACCACCTCGCTTTTGGAGCGGGTCCTCACAGTTGCCCTGGTTCAACGCTGGCGCGGCGCGAACTGACCATCTTTCTGCAAGAGTGGCTTACGCGTATCCCGGATTTCGACATCCCACATGGGGGCTTATCACATGGCGTTACGGGTGTGACCTGCTCGTTGAAAGCCCTCGATCTCGTCTGGTAGGCGCCCCTCTCACCTCAGACACTGCAATTCGCGACATCGTGGCGCGGATTGCCGTAAGGTGTCACGGCGCGCCCTGTTCTCGTGCGTGAGGCAACCTAAACAGAAGCACGAGACAAACGGCCCGGCATTGTACCTGGCCATGACCATGGAGAGGGGTTCACGATGACCAAATTGTTTGCGGTGCGCGGGGTTTCTGCGGCTGCCCTGCTGGCGGGCCTCGGCATCACCACACCAGCTATCGCGCAAGCTGACAACAGCGCTGAGCCTGCTGAGATCATCGTCACCGCACAAAAGCGTGCGCAGTCGGTGAATGACGTTGGTCTGTCGATCACCGCAGCGACAGCCGCCGAGCTGAAGGCGGTTGGCGTGAACGACACCGGCGATCTCGCGAAGGTCACCCCGGGCTTTACTTTCACGAAGAGCCAGGACGGTACGCCTCTCTACACCCTGCGCGGTGTGGGCTTTAACGACTACACGCTCGGCGCCAGCCCCGCGGTCAGCGTCTATGTGGACCAGGTTCCGCTGGCGTACGGTGCATTCACCCAGGGTGCCACGCTCGATCTCGAGCGCGTCGAAGTGCTGAAAGGGCCGCAAGGCATTCTGTTCGGGCAGAACTCGACCGGCGGCGCGATCAACTACATTGCCGCCAAACCGACCGATCGCCTCGAAGCCGGCATGTCCGCGACGTATGGCAACTTCAATACCCTCAATGTCGAGAGCTATGTCAGCGGGCCAGTTTCCGATCAGCTGAAAGTTCGTCTCGCAGGAGGAGTCACCAACTCCGGCCCCTGGCAATACAACTACAACCGGAATGCGCAGCTTGGTCGGCAGGACAAGATCCAGGGCCGCTTCCAGGCAGAATTCAAGCCTTCCAGCGCTGTTTCGTTCTTGCTGAGCGTCAATGGATGGCGCGACAAGTCGGATACTCAGGCGGGACAGCTGCAGAGCTTGTTCCTGCAGACCAATGAGGCGGCAGTGGCTGCCGGCTGTGGCAATTTCTGCGATCCCAAGGAAACCGCCCGGCGCATTGCCGTGTTTCGCTCGCTTACCCCAGCGCCGCAAAACGCGCGGGCCGCTGACTGGGATGCCGATCGCGACCTGAGGCGCAACGACAGCTTCTACCAGATTTCGCTGCGCAGCGACGTGAAGCTCAACTCCGACATCACTCTGACGGCGCTCACCGCCTACAGCCGCTACAAGGAAAACTACAACGTTGATCGCGACGGCACGCCATTGAAAAATGCTGGCGTCATTGCGAACGGCAAAGTTAAGAGCTTTAGTCAGGAGTTGCGCCTTTCCGGTGACTCAAAGGCTCTCAACTGGCTTCTTGGCGTCAACTACGCCAGCAACGATGTCTTGAGCGCAAACAACATCTTGACCGGCGACTCGACCAATACGGCGATCCTGCCCGCACCGCTTCCATGGATTGCGGATTCGGTCACCACAATCACTCAGAACATCAAGGACTACGCCGCGTTCGGAAACGTCGAATATGCGGTAACGAGCCAGTTCAAGGTGCTTGGCGGTGCGCGCTATACAAAGACGAAGAACGACTACACGTCATGCATGACCGGCGATATCGGGATGCAGACCACGTTCTCGATCCTGTCCAACATCCTCTCAGGCTCAGCCGATCCCTTTGCGGGACCGACGACGTGTTTGAACCTCGATAAGACCACCTTTGAACTGATCCGAACGCCTTTCCACGACAAGCTCGAACAGAATAACTTTTCCTGGCGTTTGGGTCTGAACTACGAGCCCAACCGGGACACCCTGCTTTACGCGTTGGCGTCGCGCGGCTACAAATCCGGCAGCTTCCCGACCGTCCCGGCATCCACCACCGCGCAATTCTCGCCGGTGACGCAGGAATCTGTCACCGCCTTCGAAATCGGTGGCAAGTTCTCGCTGCTCGACCGCAAGGTCCAGTTGAATCTCGCTGCATTCCATTACATCTACAATGACAAGCAGGTGCGCGGGCTGGTCATCGACCCGGTCTTCAACCAGCTTGAGCGACTGGTCAATATTCCCAAGTCGCGGATCAATGGTGCCGAAATCGAGTTGACCGCGCGCCCTGTCGACGGCCTCACCCTGCGCGGCGCCGTGACGTACGTCGACAGCAAGATTATCCGGTTCAGCGGGATCAACAACGAGCGGGTGTCTGGGGACTACGCTGGCTCGAGCCTTCCATTCTCGCCCAAGTGGCACATTGTAGCTGACGCTGGTTATGAAACCCCGGTCAGTGCAAACCTGAATGCCTACCTGGGCGGAAACCTCCTCTACAATTCGGCGACCAACTCCACCCTCGGCGTCGCTCCGAACTCGGTCATCCGGCAGTTCACCACGGTCGACCTTCGTGCCGGCATCAAGTCTGCCGACAACAAGTGGAGCGTCGGAATCTGGGGCCGCAACGTTTTCAACGAGTACTACTGGACCAATCAGTTCGTCACGCAGGACGTCGTGGTTCGTTACGCTGCCAAGCCGGCGACATACGGCGCGACGGTGAAATTCAACTTCTATTGATCAATGTGATGACCGGGCCCTTCGCCCATGTTTCATCGGACCACGTTGGCAGGAGAGCCTGATGCAAAAAGTCGGAACCATCAGTGCGCTGCAGCAGCAAAGTCCGCTGAAAGCTAAAGTGGGGGACACCAGAATTCTGGTGTTCCTCGTGGACAACGCGCCAATCGCCACGCAGGCGCGTTGTCCGCATGCTCAGGGCCCGCTCCATGAAGCGGAAATCTGCAAGTCCATGCTGACTTGCGTCTGGCATGGTTGGCAGTTCGATCTGCTGACGGGCAAGTGCGAAGAGGATCCGGGCCTTTTGCTGGAGCGCTACGAGGTCAAAGTCGATGGCGACGACATCTACGTGACGGTTTGACATACAATGGCAACGCCCGCCGGCCGCGTTCGACTTCATGGGTATCCAGTCAGCAATTGGTTCAATTGCGCGCGGGCTGCAATGATCGAGACAGGGATCGGCGGCGAATTCACAGTGGCCCGCGCCTCAGGCGATCACGAGTTTCTTGCCGAAAGTGCGATGGGAAAGATTCCCTGGCTGGAAACCGAATGGGGTGGAATTGCCGAAACCGTGGCCATTCTTGAGTACTTCGAGGAAGCGACGGGTGGAGGGCGCCTCTATCCGGGTAGTCTCTTCGAGCGGGCCAAGATCAGGCAGATCGTCAATGTAGTCCAGGTCTATCTCGAGGTTCCGCTCCGCAGACTTTATCCGGCTGTGTTCATGGGTGGCTGCATCGACAAGGCCGCCGTGGCGGAAACGATGAGCATTGTCAGCCGCGGGTCTGCTGCGCTTGATCGCCTTTGCTCCTTCGCGCCCTTCGTCCGCGGAGCGGACTTGTCGGCTGCGGACCTTGTCCTGTTTTTCACGCTCGAACTTGGCGAGCGGGTTGCGCGGCATGCTTGCAGGATGTCGATGTTCGACGGACGCGCGCGGCTGCTCGAATGGGACGAGATGATGCGAGGACGGGACAGCACGAAACAAGTTCTCGCGGACTTTGCAGTGCCCTTTGCCGAATACTGCCGAGACCGGAACGCGGCCTGGGACGAAGCCAACTATCAGGCAGAGAGATTTTCCAATGCGTAATGTTGCTCTCAACGACAAGTATACCGTCGCAAGCGGCCGCATCATCCTGAGCGGAACGCACGCACTTGTCCGCTTGCCGATGATGCAAAAAAAGATCGACGCCGCGAGCGGTCTCAATACAGCGGGGTTCATCTCAGGTTATCGCGGGTCTCCGCTGACGTCCTACGATATGGAATTGTGGCGTGCAAAATCGCTGCTCGCGCAGCACGACATCGTGTTCCAGCCGGGTGTCAACGAAGACCTCGCTGCCACAGCCGTATGGGGCACGCAAATGCTGGACAGCGTTCCTCAGCCCAATCGGGATGGTGTTTTCGCGATCTGGTACGGCAAGGGCCCCGGCGTTGATCGCTCGGGCGATCCATTCAAGCACGGAAACGTTGCCGGCTCTCATGCAAACGGCGGTGTTCTCCTTGTCGCCGGTGATGACCATACCGGAAAGTCGTCGACAGTTGCGCACCAATCGGAGCATGCCCTGATCCACGCAGGCGTCCCGATCCTGGTCCCGGCAAATGTCGAGGACGTGATTGAATTCGGGCTCAAGGGCTGGGCGATGTCCCGCTACACCGGCCTTTTCGTTGGCTTCAAGCTCTGCAACGAAGTGCTCGAGCAGACCATGACGGTCGATATCGGACTTCCACCGCCTCCGGTTCTCCCGGACAGAGGACCTCCGCCCGCGCACGGCTTCAACAACTATCCAAGCCATCTTGACCGTTTGGCTTCGGATATCGTGGTGCGTCGGCATCGTTGGCCATTGGTATCGAGGTTTGTTCGTGCCAACGGCATCAATCGGGTCTTGTTCGATGCGCAGGAGCGCCGTCTAGGCATTGTTGCAGCGGGCAAGGCCGTTGAAGATGCGCGTCAGGCTTTGATGCTGCTTGGCCTGGATGATGCTGCTGCCGGGGAGCTCGGCATTTCATTCTACAAGCTCGGCTGTGTTTACCCGCTTGAGCCCGAAGGCTTGGCCGAGTTTGCTCGCGGGCAGAAGACATTGCTCTTCGTTGAGGAAAAGGACCCGATCGCCGAAAATCAGGCGAAGGCAGTTCTCTATGGTACCAGCGTTACGCCGGATATCGTGGGCAAGGTCGATGTCGACGGGGCGGCGCTGCTGCCCTCAGACGAGCAACTCGATCCCTCCATGATCGCGCTTGTCATCCTCAACCAGCTGAGGAACCTTGGCAAGGATACAACCCGCCTTTCCGAACGCATCGAGCAGATCTCTGCCTCCCGAGGTGCAATTGGCAACCTTACCCCCGTTGGCGTGGCCCGTTCGCCCTACTTCTGCTCGGGCTGTCCGCACAATACAGGCACGCGCTTCCCTGCCGACGGCGTGGCCGCCGGCGGAATCGGATGCCATGCGATGGCGATGTATTCCGGCCCCGCGATGATGCCCAACACGCAAATGGGGGGGGAGGGAGCCCAGTGGTTCGGGCTGTCGCACTTTACCGACACGCCGCACATCTTCCAGAACATGGGCGACGGCACCTATTACCATTCCGGGTTGCTCGCAATCCGCGGAGCGGTCGCGGCCGGGGTCTCGATGACCTTCAAGATCCTGTACAACGATGCCGTGGCCATGACGGGCGGGCAGCCTACCGATGGACCACTATCGGTTGGTGATATCAGCCGGCAGGTGCTTTCCGAAGGCGTGGCACTGTGTGCTGTCGTGACTGACCGCCCGGAGCTCTATGGCCCCGAAAGCGGTCTCGCACCCGGTGTCGCCGTCCGGCACCGCGACGACTACGATGCGGTCCAGCGGGAACTGCGTGACGTCAAGGGCGTGACAGTCGTCGTCTACGAGCAGACCTGCGCCGCAGAAAAGCGCCGGCGGCGCAAGCGCGGCAAGTTCCCGGACCCGGCAAAGCGCATGTTCATCAATTCCGATGTTTGCGAGGGCTGCGGCGATTGTTCCGCCAAGTCCAATTGCGTCAGCGTCTGGCCGCTCGAGACCGAACTGGGAAGAAAGCGCCAGATCGACCAGTCCAGCTGCAACAAGGACTACAGCTGCGTAAAGGGCTTCTGTCCGAGCTTCATCACCGTTCTGGATGCAGAGCCGCGCAAGCCGGAAGCATCGGCCCTGTCCGAACGGAATGACTTTGATCTGCCTGAGCCGTTCCAGCCGGACCTGGCCGGCCGCAGCTTCAATATCATGATCTCCGGTATCGGGGGCACCGGCGTGGTAACCGTGGGCGCCCTTCTCGGAATGGCTGCGCACCTTGAAGGGAAAGCCTCGTCGGTTTTCGACATGACCGGGCTCAGCCAGAAGAACGGTTCGGTATACAGTCATGTACGGATCGCGGCGCAACGCAGCGAGCTTGCAGCCCAGAAGTTGGGTCTCGGCGAAGCAGACGTCGCGCTGGCATTCGATTCGATTGCGGCCTTGTCGAGCGAGCCTGCCATTACTCTCGATCCTTCGCGCACGCGCACGGTGGTGAACGCGCGGATTACGCCGACGCCGGCATTCCAGCGAAATCCGGACCTCGAAATCGACGACAAGATGGTGATGCGTCGGCTCGTGCGCCTGTCGAAGGAGGTTTCAGCGGTTGACGCGACCGGACTGGGCCTTGCTCTTCTGGGAGACACGATCGCCGCCAACCTGTTTCTTCTCGGCTATGCGTGCCAGCTTGGCCTCATTCCCCTTTCGCCCGATGCGATCCTCAAGGCGGTCGAGATCAATGGGGTGGCTGTCAAATTCAATAGCGCCGCCTTCAGCTTGGGAAGATTGCAGGCAGTTGACCCCGGCCGCGTCGGGGAAGCGGCAAAGGAACGCATGCCGCAAGGCCGATTTAAGCCACTTACGGGCCTGTCCGAAATAGTTGCCCACCGGGTGCGGCTGCTCACTGACTATCAGGATGCGAAATACGCCGAACGATATCGCCGCCTTGTCGATCGCATTGCCGAGGCAGAGAGAACGAACGTGGCGGGACGAGATGAGCTCTCCGTCGCTGTTGCCCGCAATTTCGCAAAGCTGATGGCCTACAAGGACGAGTACGAAGTGGCTCGGCTGCACAGCAGCGCCGCCATGCGGGCGCAATTGGAGAGCGCATTCGAACCAGGCGCACGCTACAGATATAATCTGGCCCCTCCGCTCATCTCGCGGCGCGACCCGGTGACTGGCGAGCTGCAGAAGCGTGAATTTGGCCCCTGGGTTTTCCACGTGTTCAAAGTCCTGGCGCGCCTGAAAGGCTTGCGAGGAGGGAAGCTGGACATCTTCGGGTACACCGCCGAGCGGCGGATGGAGCGCCGCCTGATCGACGAGTACGAAGCGCGCCTTCTCAAGATCGCGGACGTACTGACGACGCGCAATTACCCACTCGCTGTCAAGATCGCTTCGGTCCCTGCCCAGATCCGCGGCTTTGGCCATGTCAAGGAAGCCAATGTCGAGGCAGCTGAACGCGCCTACCAGGCCCTGATGGCAAAGCTGCATGCTGAGGACACGAAGGCCGATGGTATCGACCGTCTCGTGGAATTGGCCTGATTTCGAAACTCAGGGGAATTGAAATGTACAAGATGCTCATTGATGGTCGCTTGGAGCAGGGTTCCCGCGCACTCGACGTGATCGACCCCGCGACCGGCGAAGTGCTGGACGTCGTTCCCGATGCCACCACGGCCGAGGTCGATCACGCCGTTGCTGCTGCCGCAAAGGCATTCCCGGGATGGCGCGATCTGTCTGCGGACGACCGTGCAGTGGTCATGGAAGCCATCGCCGGCGTGATCGAAGCAAACCTGGGTGAGCTTGCTGATCTTCTGATTGCTGAAACCGGCCGCCCGCGCGACCTGGCCATGTTCGAACTTGCGCATCTGGCGACAGGGTATCTGCGGTACTACGCTTCTCTTCGCATCGAACCTGAACTGCTCGTGGCAGATGACAATCGGCGCGTCGAACTGCACCGCAAGCCGCACGGTGTTGTCGCCGCCATCGTCCCCTGGAACGCGCCGGTATTCATCGCCTGCAACAAGATGGCGCCGGCGCTTGCCGCTGGCAATACGGTTGTGATCAAGACTGCCCCGACAACCCCGCTCACGACGCTGCGCCTAGGTGAGCTGATAGCGCCCATCGCCCCGCCGGGTGTGATCAACATTCTGTCCGGCGGCCCCGAGGCCGGGGCGCATCTGGTCAGCCACCCTGCGGTCGCCAAGGTTTCTTTCACGGGCTCGACCGAAACGGGCAGGAAGATCATGGCTGCCTGCGCGCCGACGTTGAAGCGGCTCACCCTCGAACTTGGCGGCAATGACGCGGCAATCGTGCTGCCTGATGCCGATGTCGCAAAGATTGCGCCTTCGATCTTTGCGTTTTCGTTCTTCAACTCCGGGCAGGTCTGCGCCATCATCAAGCGCCTTTATGTGCACGACACGCTGTACGAAGAGATGTGCGATACTCTGGCTGCGATGGCAGGGCAGTGCAAGGTCGCATCCGGCCGCGACGCCGACGCCCAGTTCGGACCGATCCAGAACCGGATGCAGTTCGAAAAGGTTCGCTCCTACCTCGATCACGCGCGGCGGGAAGGGCGCATCGTGGTCGGCGGAGACATCGTCGAGGGGCCTGGCTTTTTTGTCCCGTTGACCATCGTTCGCGATGTTGCAGACGGGGACGTCATTGTCGACGAAGAGCCGTTCGGGCCGATATTGCCCATCATTCGATACAGCGACATCGATGATGTGGTGCACCTCGCCAACGCATCGCCTTATGCTCTGGGCGGCTCGGTTTGGGGCAGCGATATCGAAAAGGCTGCAGCAGTTGCTGGCCGGCTCGAAAGTGGCAGCGTCTGGGTAAACCAGCACTGCGCGCTCGATCCTTCGGTCCCGTTCCCTGCGAACAAACAGTCCGGCTTTGGCGTTGAAGGCGGCGTTGAAGGACTCTACCCTTATCTCGCGCTGCAGACGGTCAATGTATCTCTCGTCTGATATCCGAATATCTCGAGCATAGATCTGAGAAATTTGATCTTTGTCGGTTTTCGGCATTATATCAAATGTGATATGAAATTCTTTATTATTTTGATTTTTTGACAAGTGGTATTTGACTGACTCAATTTTGTTTTATGGTTCTAGACAGCATTGCAATTCATAGCTGTAATTGGAAAGGTCTATGCAGATACTCATCGCGGGACCAACGGCGGCCCGGCCATTCCTAGAGGCGCTTGGCAAGGCTATCTCCAGGCCAGATCTCGAGGTCGAGCTGCACTTCGACTTGAAGCGCCTCACTGACTATCCGGCTTGGGCGGATGTTGATGTCGTGGTCGCGTACTCGATACCGTGCTCAGACGACGATATGGCCGCAGCGCCCAACCTGCGTGCCATTATCGTGCCGTCGCTCGGCTACGAGGGAATTGATGTTGCGAGCGCAAGACGTCGCTCAATTGCCGTTGCCAACGGTCGCGCTCAAGAAAACTTCGAGACCGTCGCCGAGGCTGCGATCCTCTTTATCCTGATGACGCTGTATGACATTCATGCCAGCGAAACCCGCCTGCGTTCCGGTTTGCAGCGATCAGGTCCTCCTGCCGCCCGGATGCTGAAGGGGAAGGTTGTCGGTCTGATTGGCTATGGTAATATCGCGCAGTCGATCACTGCCAGGCTGAGAGGCTGGGGCGTGACGGTGCTGGTTACAGGGCGACGCCCACTCGTATTCGACGACCCTGCAATCGAGCAGTGCGATCTCGCAACGCTGTTGGAGCAAAGCGATATTGTTCTGCCACTTGTTCCATTGGCACCAGAGACGCGGCACCTGCTTTCCAAAGCCGAATTCCTGCGAATGAAACAGGGAGCGATCCTTGTGAACCTGTCCAGGGGGCAGGTCATCGACGAGCACGCACTTCATGATCCCGAGGTGTCCGCTCATCTCGGCGGAATCGCGCTTGATGTTTTCGAAGTGGAGCCGCTGCCACTGGACAGTCCGCTGCTCGCCCGAGCGAATACTATCCTGACGGGTCACGAGATTGCGCACACGCAGGAAAATCTGCGCGCCCTGTTCGAGACGGCGGTTACCAATATCGAACACGCGTTGGCGGGAAGCGAACTACCGACAGCGTTATACGTAACCTAGTGACGCAGTTGGCGGGATCCCTGTAGGCACTATTCGCTGACCGGTAGTTCCCTTGCCGGAGTGTGTAAGTCCGCGGCAATGATTGGTAGCCGATCCGCCAAGATCGCACTGAGCACTCCCTCTGCACTGGGTCTTCGGCGCCGTTGTCGTCGGCAATGATGCATTCGATTTGCGCCATCACATTGCCCAGCAACGTAAGCGCTGTTCTCAGGCCACGGCGGTCCACGGCATGAGCTCACCGACGGCGTTCGCTGGGTGACCCGCAGCCAGCTTGGTGAGGGTTTCCGCCAACCAGGCGTGCGGGTTGATGCCCGAGATCTTGCAGTTCTCGATGAGCGTGGCGATCACCGCCCAGTTGTCGCCGCCCTCGTCAGAGCCTGCGAAGAGCGCATTCTTGCGATTGAGGGCCAGCGGCCGGATCGACCGCTCGACGGTGTTGGAATCCAGCTCGACGCGGCCGTCGTCGAGGAACATCGACAGACCGCCCCAGCGGGTCAGCGCGTAGCGGATGGCATCAGCAAGCTTGCTCTTGGCACTGACCTGCCGGAGGCGTGCCTCGAGGTAGACGTGCAGGTCATCGGCGATGACGCGGGCTCGTTCGGCGCGCACGGCGCGGCGCTGCTCCGCGGAGGTGCCGCGAACCTCGTCCTCGATCGCGTAGAGCATAGCGATCCGGCGCAGCACCTCGGTCGCAACCGGCGACTTGTCCGCCAGCTCGTAGAACTTCCTGCGCAC
>Ga0310345_10001851_pt1 | contig 22567 bp, 24 predicted proteins | sample HC15DNA20500_MG_FD_204667 | JGI IMG/M metagenome (GOLD analysis project Ga0310345, IMG submission 204667) | Marine microbial communities from station ALOHA, North Pacific Subtropical Gyre - HC15-DNA-20-500_MG | ecosystem: Environmental > Aquatic > Marine > Oceanic | place: Pacific Ocean: North... | reverse complement strand
CTCATCAAGACCGGGCACGCCGAAGACGGCGGCGACGCCCTTCCCGGATCGGTCGTCGACCGCAACATCTGCATGAACGGAACCGTGACCGTCACCGTCGATTCCGGCGGCAACCCGCTCGATGTCGGACACGAGCAGCGCCTGTTCACGACGAAACAGAAGATCGCGCTGGCCGTGCGCGACGGTGGATGCGCCGGTGAAGGATGCCCCGTGCCGGCCTCATACTGCGAAGCACACCACATCGACCACGTCGCCACAGAGAACGGCCGAACCGACATCGACCGCGGCATACTGCTCTGTCGGTTCCACCACATGCAGCTCCACAACAACAGGTGGAAGATCATCCGCGACGGCCACGGCGCGTTCATTCTCGTGCCGCCCGCGGGTCATCTGGGCCCCGGCGGCGAACCGGCGACGCCACGCGCACTGCGAACGAAAGCTCCCTGGGCATGGGCGTGGGATCCGCCGCCACCGCCCGACAGACCACCATGGCGGGAGGGAAGACCCCCGGCGAGTGGAGAGGTTGCACTCGCCAGGCATACGGAGGCCACGCTCGCGGGGTGACCACACGGCATCGAACGACGCGGAGGGATATCGAGACGGGGATGCGTGCCTTCCGAGCCGTGAAAGACCCGCTCAGCGCACCCGCACGGGAGCCGCGAACTGGGTGACGAAGCCAGGATGATCCATCGGCATCGCCAGCACCGAATCCGGCCGGCGCGCGGCAAGGTCCTCGAATCCTCGGTCAGCGAGAAGCCCATCGCGGATGCCGCGCAGCTCCGCCCGCCGCAATGGCCACGGCTCGTGCGCATTGGCTGCCCAGATCGTCCGCCCCAGGTGCCGCTCGTGAAAGCCCCACCGCGCAGTGAGGAAGCGCGACAGCTCGTCATCCGCAACCTCATCACCGACCCGCACACGCAGTCGCGTTCCCGGGCCGCGCGCCGCGCCATCCACCCGCCGGCGCCGAGAGCGGTACTCGACTGTATGGGCATCCTGCGCGTCGGCATCCATCGAATCGACGCGATGGCCGATGCTCGCCCACCGGTACGGCAGCCCGAACAGCGCATTCGCCGTCAGCACCGGGATGAGGTGCTCAGCCTCAAGCGTCAGGAACACCACCCCACGCCGACCCTCGTCGTCGATGCCGTACGTGCGGACGTTGATCTCATTGAACGTTCCGAGAAAGGGCACCGGCGGGGCGGGCAGGAACTGGAAGTTCGACAGGACGAAGGGAACAAGTCCGATCCAGCCCGACCCGTCGAACACGTCCGGGCGCACGCCCGGCGGCAGCAGCGGCGCCAAGCGCGCGGCATCCGCCCGCCAGTGCAGAAAGAGCGCCCGCGACCAGCGCTGCGCGATGACCGCCCGACCCGGCAGCGGCGGGGCATCGTGAGAGAAGGCCATGCCCCCATTCTCCAGCCACGCCGCATCCCGAGGACCGCGAGATGACGTGTGGTGGCGATGGGCATCGGCATGGACATCGTCAGCGCGACGTCCGACCGGCACTGACGATGCTCGGTCAGGCCTCAGCCGCAGACTGGTCGGCGTCCACCGCCTGCGCCGCGGGAGCATCTTCGACCGGTTGGGATGCAGTCACCACCATCTCGCGCAACGCGATGATCCACAACGCGCGCCATCCGGGTGACTGCATCCACTCCCCGGCATCGCGTGCGAGGTCCCCCATGTTCTTCTTGCCGAGCACCCGCGCACCTGCCAGCTGCGCGAGGGAGGAAACTTTCTTGTCGCCGGCTCGCACCTCCTGCTGGGCCGAATCGACAACCTCGACCCCGCCGGGGTATTTCTCCTTCGTCTGCCAGAGACGGAGCTGACGGCCCTCTGCGTCGAGGTGAAGCGTGAGCGTCCCGCCGTTCTTGGCATTCCTGCTCACCGCCTTCACACCCGGCAGCACCACCGGGGACACCGGCTGCGGCGAGCTGGCCGCAGCCGCGAAGGCGTTCGCCGCAGAGTCCACAGAGTCAGAGCACAGTGCATCGATGGTGTAGCGAAGGAGCTGCTCCACTCCAGCAGAGACTCTCGCCGACATCGTCGTGACCGATGCCCGCGGCGAACGCATCGCTTTCGTTCGTGCCGCCTCGTCCTCCTCGGACAGCTTGCGGGCCTTCCAAAGCGCTCCGTTCCGATCTCTCGACCAGGTTCGACGGCCGACCGTGTACCGAAGCTCCGTGATCTCGAAGTGCGGCAAGTTCCGTCCCGCCTGCGTCTGCGGCAAGTGGGGTCGAAGCAGCAGATCCTCCCCCTCACTTCCCTCCGTCACCTCAGACGGTCTCAGCGTGACGGTCATTCCCCGTGATGTGTCCACACTCAGCGGCAGCTTCCATTCCACCTTGAGCAAAGGCTCCACTGTGGCGAACGGGATGAACCACAGCCCGGGAGGCACGGTCGCCTCCCGATCGATGAGCGGCGTGTCGTCGCCGCTTCGCTGCACCACCACATCAACCATCGATGCGACCGAACCTGATGTGTTCGCGACCACGACCCCCAGGTGGCCTCCTTCGGTCTCTGCGATCCATCCCACGATGTTCGCCGCGCGATCGCGCTCTTCCTTGCGCGGTTGCCACGACACTGCGAGAAAGACCGTCGCCGCGAGAACCGCAGCGTTCAAGATCGGTCCGAGCAGCCCGCCGAAGGTGTCACCGACCGGCCCGGTCAGTAGCGGCCACGCGACCCCGTCCGCGGAGGCGCCAAAGGCCATCATGACGGCGAGCACGACAGACCACGCAAGAACTCCGATGAGCGCAACCGCGGCGACCGCGACCAGAATGATCCGCATCATGACCCCTGCTCGCTCTCTCGCGACGCTGAGGCATCCGCCCTCGGAACGAGCGCAAGGGCGCCGATCAGCTCGTCGGCCAGAAGCATGATGCGCTCCCCCTCCCACTGATCCACGAGACCACTCGACACGAGTCCCTTCCTGCACAGGTTGGATGCGCCACCCTTGCGTGGGAACAGGCCCTGACCCGTTCCTGCCAAGAAGTATTGGGCGCCGTCGATGTCGAAGTAGAGCGACTGTCGCGGATACCCGGATATCGCGGGCTGCGGGATCCCCAGCCGCGCCAACGCGGCCGCGCGATCGGGCCGTTTCAGCTCGTCCGCCAGGCGTTTGACGGCATCCTGCACGGCCGAGCTGGTATCGCTCGACTGCTTGGCGACAAAGGGAGCATTGCGCCAGATCATGGTGAGCAGACGGTCCAGCGCTCCCGCGTCTACGGCGTCTTGCACCGCGTCGCGCAGGTGGAGGTACGCGGCTCGGTTGCGCGCCTCCTCCGATGGGTCACGACGCAGCAGATCGGCCTTGAAGCCTGAGCCCGCATCGGACGCAACCGCAAGCCCTCGGTCGACGATGACGCGACCGAGCTGCTCATACAGCGTGCTCTCTGCATCGGTCAGATCCTTGACCCTGCGGCTCGGCAGGCGTGCATCGAGGATCTCCTCCATGGCCAGGTTGAAGCGGCGACGCGTTGCGGAGACGAAGTCCTCGATGAGCGCTCTGACCCGCCTGTCATCCACCGTTCGCCCGATGTCCGCGAGCACCTGCGCAAGCTGTGCATAAGAGATCGGCGTCCACTCGTCGTCATGGGGGCTATGACCGTCCGGCGTCAAGTAGAGGTAGAGGCGGCGTGCACCCGGCAGCGACTCGAGCAGTTCCGCATAGAAGTCGGTCTGCATCCGCTCCGTGGCACCGGCGGGGTGCTCGCGGGACATGGTCTTGTTCTCTATCGCCAGCACCGCGTCGTCAGCCGTCAGAACGATGTCGACATTGCGCCACTCAGCACGCACCGACACGTTGTGGAGCGGCGCCGCCTCCATCCCCGCCCACGCGAACAGAGCTTGCGCAACCACACTCCCAAGCCCGTGGTCTTTGGAGGGATTGAGCAGCCAACACAGGAACCGGCTGTATCGGATCTCTCCGGCTTCGTCACCGTACTCGAGGATGTCCCAGAAGGTCGTCGCCGATGCCTCGATCGCACCAGCGACCTCCGGGGTGGCGGCAAGCTCACGAACGAGGTCGGCAAGGGTCATCTGATCCGTGTGCATCACAGTCACTCCACAGGTCCGTAGACATCAACGTGCTGGGAGAGCGGGTTCGCGCAGCCGGGGGCGTGCACCTGGGCAAGCCGCACGAGCGAAAGCGCGTAGTGCCGCCCGCACAGAGTGTCAGCGTGAACGTGCGCGTCATCGCCGGCGCCGTGAGAGGTCATGATGCGGTGAGTCGGGGCCGCGGTGCAGACCGTCTCGTCCCAGGAACAACCACGGGGGCGATCGGCATCCGACTCGCTCTCGATGAAGACGCCGTCATCCTGCTTGACTCGCGTGTTCACTTCTCCTCCTTCGCGAGCGCATCGCGGAAGATCGCCTCCGCCCTCGCGATGCCCACGTCGATCTGTTCGTCGGTGAGCGTCACGTGCTCGTCGAGCCACTCTCCCCACTCGGCCTCGAACCGGGCGCGGCGCCGATTCCGCACCGTTCGCCTTCCTGATTCGTGCGCAGAGAAGGTCACGGTCGCGCCGTCGTTGTCCACCTTCGCTTCCAGCAGCGTGTAAGCCGTCGGGACCACGATCGCGGCATCCGTGCCGATCACGTGGATCGCGAGCCACTCCCCGACCGAGGTCGCGTCGTCTGCGTCGCGAGCCGCCGGCGACATGTCACTCACCTGAGGTGCCTGCACCGCAGTGCCGGCGACCTGCGGGTGGCGATCGATCTCGGCATCCGCGACCAACTCGCTCCACAGCAGCACCTTGGTCGCCCAGCACGACAACACCTCGGATCCCGACATGTTCGTCCACACGATGGGCTCGATCTCGTCGATCGAGTGGAGCGCGTCGCCCCCGTCCCGCGCGAAGCTGACGCGTTGCGCCATCCACTCCTGCCGGTCGAACTCGGTGGACATGAGGATCGGGCGGTACGGGACCGCACCGTCGGGAAGGATGTCTCGCAGGAATGCTCCGGTGCTGACGAACCTGCTTTCGAAGGCCGGCATCCGCGTCACATCCGCGAATTCGACCGACACCTGAGTTCCGGCGAGAGCACTCGTGAACCACCGGCGCAGGTCACCGCGGGTCCACAAGCTCCTCAGACTGACCTCGTGCGTCGAATACGCGACGATTCCCCACTCCGCCCGCCCGACCATGGATTCAAGATCGTCACCGGCCCACCGGCTCTGGCGCCCGTGATCTCGGCCCTCGGCATCCCGCGACTGGATCTCCCACACCCAGTCGTCGACGGCCCCCTCCCCCTCGAGCTCCCGGGTGAAGGGGTGTTGCAGGCGCTCGGCGAACACCGGTGGCTCACCGGAGACGATCATCGACTCCATCCGGCGCAGACCGAAGTGGGGATGCTCCGTGCCCGGATCATCCTCGAACGGGTCGAAACAGTACGCGTTCGCGATGACGTAATCGCACGGCGACCCGTCCCTCGCCAGACCGCGGACACGCCACCCCCAGTAGCCGGCGAAGTCGCCGCCGACGTCGCTTCCATCGAAGAACTCGAAGTCGGTGGGCCGCAGCGCGGCACGATATGGCGGCGCGTAGTCGTCGGACATGAAGTCCGTGATCGGGAAAGTCATCCCCACATCAACCTCCCGGAGACTCGTGCTTCGAGTCAATCAACGCCGCCTCACGCCGAGTGTGTATCGAGCCGTCCGGGATCGTTCGGGAACGGTGCATCGGGACGGAGCGGTCGTGGCCACGACTAGCCTCGACAGCCGAGCGGGGTATAAGAGGGGCGGTGCCGATGGCGACCGGATCGGCGGCGCAGGTGGACCACTACCGCGTGCTCGGCGTCGACCGTTCCGCGACGGATGCCGACATCCGCCGTGCCTTCCGCGGCAGAGCCCGCGGGATCCACCCTGATGTGAACACCGGGATCGATACTGCCGGACGCTTCCAGGAGCTCGAGTACGCATACTCGGTGCTCATCGATCCGGAGTCGCGACGATGTCACGATGAGGAGTTGAGCCGCCGCGACATCCCCGATCCGCCGGCCGATGTGTCGGCCCCATCTCCGCCGCGACCCTCCTCAGCACAAGCGCGCACCGCCCATCCGCAACCGGAACCAGTCCGTCCCACATCGAAGAGCCGACCGGATCAGCCCCCGCGTGGGAAGCGGCGAGTGCGGCGCCGCGGGCGCGCCCTGCTGGGTGCCGCTGTGGCCGTGCTCGTCGCCATGGCGATCCTCCTCCCGTCGTTCTCGACATCGGCACCGACCGAAGAGGTCGCCGCCATCGCTGTGCCGACACCGGCCGACTCCCCCGTCGGCACAGACCTCTACGCGTCCTGCGCGGAGGTATGGGATGCCTTGGGGCGCCCGATCCTCTCGACGGATGTCGGGTTCTCGCCGTCGTTCGACGCGGATGCCGACGCCATCGGCTGCGAGGACGACCCGCGCACCGCGGGCGTCAACGAGGCATCCGTCGATTGGCGCGCCGTCTGGGAGTCGGCCGCGGAGTCGACGACAGCCTTCGCGGGTGCCGCATCCGATGCGCTCCGCGACATCGCGGCCTCACTCGCCCCCGCAACCGAACAGCTTCTCGATGACCTTCGGCAGCACCTGGGGTCGTGGCGGGATCAGGATGCCGCCACGACGGACGGCACCAGCGAGTAGCGGAACCAGTTCCACACCCAAGTGCGGTGCGTGCCCGCATTCTGTGCGACAGCGTCTTGCCGAACGAAGCCGAACAGCGTCGGAGGAGTTCGGTACGCTCTCGATCAAGGCCCGAGGGGGTCGGCAGTCGAGGGTCCGGGGGGACATCCGTGCATATCGAGGAACACCCTGAGCACGTCAGGGTGATGGACCGTCTCGTCGCGGAACTTCAGCTCTTGAGACTGAATGCCGGCGACGTGAGCTACACGCAGATCTCGGACCGGGTCCGCGATCTGCGCCAGAGACGCGGCGAAACGGGATCGACAGCTTTCGTCGGGCGCACCACGATCTACGACGCGTTCCAGCCGGGCAGGCACAGAATCAATCCGGACCTCATCGCCGATATCGTCACCGTGCTGGGCGAGGATGCCGAAGGTGCCGCGAGGTGGCGAGAGCACTGCATCCGGGCCCGCGCCGACGAGACCCGGCGACGGCGCGCTGATACTGCTGCGTTGGCATCCGCAGCGGACGAACACGGCGTGCCACCCGGCGCTCAAACAGCAGCCCCGGCTCTCGCCGCGCGTCCGTCGCCTCGACCTGCGGGTGGTGACCGGGACAACTGGCTCACCCGGACTCTCGGTGCACGCGGCGCGACCCTCACCCTGCTGACCCTCATCGTGATCTGCTGCGCGTTGGTCAATGTGAGCGGATCGCGACTCGCCGTGACGTTCGCGCTGCCTCTATACCTCGACATGATCGGCACCGCGATCGCCGCGATCGCGCTCGGACCGTGGTTCGGTGTCGCGGTGGCGATCCTGAGCCATTCGCTCGGGGCCATCGCGCTCTGGGAATGGCAGGGCCTGCCGTTCATGATCGTCAACATCGTCGGCGCCCTCATCTGGGGTTACGGCGTGCGATCGTGGCGGTTGGGCACGACCCCGCTGCGATACTTCCTGCTCAGCATCATCGTCGCGATCAGCTGCACAATCGTCGCGACGCCGATCATCATTCTCGTGTGGGGCGGGGCATCCATCAACGAGGGCGCCCAGGGAATCGCGGCGAACCTGCTCGCCCTCGGGCAGGGAGTGATCGGCGCCGTGCTCTCGGCCAACATCCTCACCTCGATCATGGACAAGCTCATCGCCGGATTCATCGCCATCTCCGTGCTCCCCTATGTCCTCGCCGCACTGCCGGCTCATGCCCGCGGCGTCGAAGTGATCCCCTCGACGATGCACGCGAGATTCCCGAAGCTCTTCGCGCCCGTCCCCTACACAGCCGACGCCTACCGCTGACCGCGCACGCCCCCGTGTGAGCAGGAAGTGGAAGCCGTCGGGAAAGGAGCTGCGTGATCGGGCTACCCGACCGGCTCCAGCTCGAGCAGAGTGCCGGGACCGACGTCCACGACCACCGAGTCGGCGGGCGTCACACCGTCGGGCGCGGCGATCCGAAAAGTCGTGGGCCCCAGGTCCGCCGTGCACACCGACCCACCCTCGCTTTCGAGCTCGATGCTGAACTGGCCGGGAGCCGTCATGTCCAGCGACACCGGAGCATTCGGGCATGAACTGCTGCCCCACGTGATCACGAACCAGTCCTCGCCGTTGTCTGCCCATACGACCGCCGGCTTCGGGTCCAGCCCGTCGAACTCGACGCTCGACGCCTCAGGCGGTAGGTCCCGGAGTTTCTCCGAGTAGAACGTGCCGCATCCGGTGAGCAACACCGCTCCCGCAAGCAGACCCGCGGCCACTGCCGCCACCCGATGCCCCATTGACCAATACTCTCGCCTCGCCACGCCCCCTACCCGAGCGACATCCGCGAACCGCCGCGCTCCCCTCCGGCGCCGTCCGCGGACTCACCCGCGCGGCAGGAAATCCGCCGAGAGCGATCCCCCGTCGCCGGTCGCGGTCGTGGTCATCACCTCGGGGCCGCACACGACCTCGAGTCGTCCGGTCCACGCTTCGGGCGCGAGTTCCGAGGGGTCAGGAGCGTATGTGACCCCTCCCGCGGTGATCGACACCGCCGAGGCCATCTGCGCCTGATCCTGGGCGACGAGGTCGTACGCGGATGCCGACGCCGCAGCCCACGCACCGGTCTCGACGCCGTCGTGGGAGATCGTCTGGACGAACGATGAACCATCGGTCGACCCTGTCATGACGTACTCGGACGATCGAGCCGTGATCACATAGGTGCCGTCACGGTTCCAGTCCAGCCACAGCTCGCCTGTGACGTGCACCTCGGCCCCCGGGATCTCGGCGCGCATCATCTCCCCCAGAGCCGCGGCCCATGACTCGTTGTCCATGACCCACCGGCCGACGGGGCAGGTGCCGGCAGCGCCGAGCTGTGATGAGGACGCGGAGCCCTCCCCCGAACTCGCCGCGCCCTCACCTGCCCCGGAACCGTCCGAGCCGCCCGCGCCGGCACCATCGATCGCGAGCAACGTATCGGTCGGCGAGGGTGTCGGCGCACTGCTGCCGTCACACGCGCTCGCGAGAGCGGCGATGCTGAGCAGCGCAATGGCGGTGCCGGCAGCTCGCGCGGCACCTGTGACACCTCTGGCACCTGCCCCGAGCATCACGGCGTCGCGACCACGCTGACGTTGAGCGCGCCGTCAGAGGACAGATCCCAAATCAGGCTCACCGTCCACGTGCCGTTGTCCCACGTCGATTGCGCATAGTCGCCAGCGGTCATCTCATAGGTCTGGGCGAATCCGGCGCTCTCCAGAGCGCCGACGACACTGTCCAGCGTCGTCTCGTCGACACCGGTGTACGTGAGGTTCCAGGCTCCCGCCATCGCCACCGATGACTCGAGGGCGCCGGTCGACGGCAGCGGGACCTCGCCGGGGAAATCGTCGGGCACTTCGGTTCCCGCCGTGATCGTCATCTCGCCGTCTTCGCTCTCGACGGTCACGCTCCCGTCACCGTCGCTGTCGATCGAGACGCCGGTCTGATCCTCGATGAACTGCTCGATCGGGTTCGTGCACGAGGAGAGCACGAGAGATGCGGCGAACAGGGTCGCGACAGTGGCTGTGGCTGCGAGTGCGCGGCTGCGACGGAACATGGAGATCTCCTTAGACCAGTCAGGGACCCACCCAGCATCGAGTGGCTTCCCCCTCACTGCAATGAGTAAGAACTACTCACAGGCCGGGGCGCGGCGCCGACGCCAGCCGCGTCACAGCAGCAGCACCGCCTGCCGGGACCGGTTCGCCTAGGGCAACAGATTCGGGATCGCGAGCCGGCGCATCCGATCCCACGGCTCGGTCCATCCCAGGCGGTCGAACAAGCCGTCCAGCAGCATGGCGGTGAACCCCCAGACCAGGTGCTCGCCGGTCTCGGTGCGCACCTGAAACGCGGGGGCGCGGTGTCTGCGAGGGCCGCGATCGATGACTGTGCATCCGCGGTTCGCGGGATCGAGCAGGTCGGCGACCGGCGCACGGAAGACCGCCGCCGACTCGGCCACATCGACAGCGCGCACCGGCGACGGCTCGCGCCACCACCCCAAGACAGGGGTCACGCGATGAGAGGAGTACGGCAAGGGCACCTCGGCGAGGGTGCCCAGAACATCGACTCCGTCCGGGTCCAGTCCCGTTTCTTCCTGGGCTTCGCGTAGCGCAGCGGCGACGGGACCGGAATCGTCCGGCTCCAGACGACCCCCGGGAAAGGCGACCTGGCCCGCGTGCGAACGCAGCGTCGTCGCCCGCGCCAACAACAGCACGTCGAGATCCCGCGAGACGGCTGCAGCACTCGCCCGGTGGGCGCTCGGCGCGTCATCCAGAACCCCGAACAGGATGAGGACGGCAGCGGGTCTCGCATCGGGGTCATCGGGAAGCCCGAGCAGCGCAGCCAGGCTGTCGCGGCGCGCGGCCATCGGGTCGGTCGACACGAGCTGAAGAAGCTGCCGGCGTGCGTCCTGATGCCCGGCGGAGGCAGCCGCAGCGAGCCGGGCCCCGGGCGTGGCGCCCACCGGCCCCGCCGCGTCACGGGAGTCGCGTGTCATCCGTCCAGGCTACGACGGGCGACCCTCGACCTGGCGGAGGCTGGTACATTTCCCGCGTCGGGAGCGGATGTCGTCGTCGACGCGCAGGATGAGACAGAGCGACCGCGCGAGTTCGCCACCGGTCACGCGGACTGCCTGCGCGTGAACCCGTGGTCACCGCTCTGCAACAACTGGAGTGCGGAGGCGAACCTCGCTGCTGCCGAAGCGACCCTCGCCGACCTCGAGGCCGACATGGATCTCGCCTTTGCACGAGCTGCGGTCGTCCGCATCCCCTCTGACGCGGCGCGCGCAGACGCCGACGCAGCCTTCGCGGCGGCAGCCGGCGTCGGGACTGCCGCGGTGGCGGCAGCCACTGCCACGCTCGGTCTCTCGATCCTGACCGCGCACCGGGCGCGGCCGGTCGGATCCTGGCGCGGTGGCGAGCGTCAGTGACCGACTCGATCACTGACCGGCGCGGTCAGCGCCCCTCTGTCGAGCTCCATCCCGAGAGCCGGCGCTGCTCGAACGCCTCGAGGAGAATGTCGAGAGCGAAACGGAACTCCGCATCCGCGTCGCAGCCGCCCGCGGCGCCCGGGGCCGTCAGCGCCATCCGCACGATATGGGGAAAGGATGCCGAAAGCGATGCCAGCGCGGCTTCCTCCGATGCAGCGACCGACACGCCGTCGGACGCGGCCTCCGATGTCGACGGGGTCGGAAGAACATCGTGGGTGAATCCCCACATCCGGGTGCTCAGCGTGTGCATCGCATGATCGGCCCGGCAGCCGCCTACACCTTCGCCGGCCTACGCACACTCGAGGCCGCGATCATCGGCGCAGGCCGAGTCGGCGCCGGTCGCGTGATCGCCACGGGTCCGGCAGTATTCCTGCCGGACCTCCGTCAGTCGATCGCGCGCACCGGCTGACGCAGGATCGTCCTCAGCTTCTCGGGGGCGACCCGTCGCGGATCACTGAGATAGACCTCGTGGTGCGGCCCGTTGAACGTGAGGTTCTGCGCCGGCATCAGCTCCGCGTGCAGGCGCCGTAGCGTCAGCGTCTCCGCATCGTACGAACCCACGTGCAGGATCTGGAGCGACAGCCCCTCCTCGATCGTGCGCGCAGCGACCCTGTCGATCGGCAGCTCGGGCTTCTTGCGGGCTGCGGTGTCGAGTCCGACACGGATGTCGGCATCCGTCACTGCCGGCGGCAACGGGATCAGCATCGTCCAGTCCCACGCATCCTTGCGGCGCTCGGCGAAGCTCGACGGGTCGTCGCTGGACCACAACCCCTCGAGCGGACCGACGACGAAGTCGTCACCCGAGCGGGCCCGGAAGGCGAACTTGATGGCATACCCCGACGCATAGAGAGCACTCACGGCATCCGTGTACTCGGCTGCCGTGTTGGGGTCGCCGTGACCGCCGATGGCCAGATAGGTCAGGGGTGGCACCGTCACGCGCACGAAATCGTGGGACCCGGGCGCGTACAGATCCTTCCGGTCCTTCTTGAGGTCGTACTTCATCCTTGCCCTCCCGTGCGGGCATCGGATGCCGAGACCGCCGCACCCGTCGACCGTGCCGCAGCACGGCGAACGACGAGAGCACCCACGAATCCGAGCAGCAGGAACACCGTCGCCACAAGAAGTGACCAACGCGTGGCATCCGCGAAGCCGTTCGAAAGCGCCGTCACCGCCGCCGCAGTCTGGTCACCGAGCGGACTGCTCGCCCCCTCGGCACGCAACTGACTGATCGTCGTTCCCGCGGACTGCCGGGTCGTGTCGGCGAGCTGGATCGCACTCGACCCCGTGATGCCGGCTTCGGTCAACGCGGCCGGCAGCGTGAGCGCAAGGGCGACCGCCAGCGCCGCACCCGCGAAGGCCGTGCCGAGGGCCGACCCGACCTGCCGAACCGTGCTCTGGGTTGCCGACCCCTGCCCTGAGACATCGACGGGCACGTCCTGCAGCACCGTCCCGGTCAACTGGGCGGACGCAAGCCCGAGCCCCAGACCGTAGACGACCAACGGGATCGCGACGATCCACCCCGAGCTGGAGCCGGTGATGAGCAGAGCGAGGACGGCGACCCCGACCACCTCGAGCCCGAGTCCGATCAGCACGGTTCCGGGCGAGCCGAAGCGCGCCGCCAGGTGCCTCGCCGATGCGCCCGAGAAGAACGCGCCGAGCGCCATCGCGGCCAGGACCAGCCCCGCGCCCATGACATCCAGGCCGAGCGCATTCACGAGATACAGGGGCAGCACGAAGATGATCGCGAACTCCCCCACTGCCACCATGGCTGCCGTGACGTTTCCCCAGGTGAAGGTCGGGAGGCGAAAGAGATTCAGATCGAGGATCGCGGAACGGCGCACCTTCTCGCGGTGACGCTCCCACACCACGAACAGCACGAGCGCCACGACAGCGACCGCGAAGGCGATCGGGACCACCGACACCGGGGCATCCGCCGGCCACTGCCATCCGAAGACCGAGAACTCGCCTGTCGGTGCCCACCAGCCCAACTGCGGCCCCTCGATGACGGCGAACACGAGTGCGCCGAAGCCGATCGCGCTCAGCAGCGCGCCATCGACATCCGCTCCGGGCCGCCCCTTCGCGCCCTTCGTCTCGGGCACCGTGAGCAGGCCCGCGATGAAGACCGCAGCTCCGAGCGGAATGTTCACCAGGAAGATCCAGTGCCACGAGGCCCACTGGGTGAGGGCGCCACCGGCCAACGGACCGGTGGCAGCGGCTCCCGAGATCACCGCACCCCACACCCCGAACGCCGCGCCCCGGTACTTGCCGCGGAACACCGCATTCACGGTCGAGAGCGTCGACGGCATGATCAGAGCGGCACCGATCGCCTGCACGGCGCGCGCCGCGATGAGCGGCCCCGCGGCATCCGCCATCGCCGCCAGGATGCTGCCGCCGACGAAGACGACAAGACCCACCTGGAACAGGAGTTTTCGCCCCCACCGGTCGGCAAGCTTGCCCGTCGAGAGCAGGAGAGCTGCCAGCAGCACCGCGTAGAGGCTGTTGACCCACTGCGCGTCGGTGAGGTCGAGCCCGATGTCGGCGATGATCACAGGGAGGGCGACGCCGACGATCGTGCCGTCGAGGACGATCATCCCGAGCCCCGTGGACAGCACCGCGAGGGCCAGCCACTCGCGACGTGTCGGTGGTGTCACGCGAAGGTCCGTGCTGGGGCTCACGATCCGAGCCTGGCACAGACCCCCTCGACGAACCCACACCTTCTTGGGCCCGATCGCGCGAGCCCATCCTGCCGAACCCACACCTTCCCGCGCGAACCCACACGTTTCGGTGGTCAGAACGTGTGGGTTCGGCACGGATGCTGTGGGCTCGCGCCCAAGGGTGGGCTCGCGCGTCAGAGGGGGCTGCGGGGGCGGGCAGGGCAACGACCCCCGACCTACCGAGATACAGCGGTTTCGGGGGCGTGCCGTCGATTCGGGGACCTGACGGTTACCCCAGGGCACGTCGTTGTGGGTCGAAAAACATAACATCCGCGGGATGCCCCGCGCAAGCATCCGCCTCATCCCTTCATGCCTGCTGGATGCCCCTGGTCGCCCCGGACCACCGCCGAACCCACACCTAACTCGGGAACCCACACGATCCTTCGGCAGAAAGCTGTGGGCTCGGTACGGATGCTGTGGGTTCGTCCCCCATGCACCGCTCAGGGACAACTCGGCTGAAGGAGGGACAACTCGGCTGGAAGAGGGACAACTCAGCTGAAGGAGGGACAACTCGGCTGGAAGAGGGACAACTCAGCCGGAGGAGGGACAACTCAGCCGGAGAAGGGAGGGACCTCGACGGGGGCGGCGAGACCGACGAAGGCGACGATCTGGTGACCGCCGGGGTTCGTCTGCAGCGGAACCTCTTCCCAGTTGTTGGCGATCCACAGGTTGCCCGACGGGTCGACGATCAGTCCCGTGTTGCGGACGAGGCCGTCGAACGCGTACCCGGCATCCGGCGAGATCGGGTCACCCGTCGACAGGCTGCCGGGGCAAGTGTCGGGCGAGGTCCCGCAGAACGCCGACACGCGCTGGTCGGAGAAATTCGCGACCCAGACGTTCCCGTTGCCATCGGTCGTGATGCCCCACGGCCGGGTGATCCCGCCACCGCTGAAGGGGCCCGACACCGTCTGCCCGTCGGCGTCGATGAGCGCGATCGAACCGGTCGGCCCCGACGAGATCGGCCGCGTCGGGCACGGGAGGGTCGTGGAGCCGGAGTTGGCGACCCATACGTTGCCCTCCGGGTCGGAGGCAACACCCATCGGCAACACGAACTCATCCCCTGCAAGCGGCGCGTCACCCACGAGCGTGCCGTCGTAGTTGAAGACCGCCACCGAGCTGCTCGCGATGCCGCTCACGACGACGTGCTGCCCGGTGTCGACAACACCGAACGCCTGGTCGAGACCGACATCCAGGGTCATCGCCTGCTCGGGATCGCCCCCGGGATACACGGTGACCGTGCCGGTCTGGCAATTCGCGTTCCACACGTCTCCCGCGGCAGTGACGTCCATGCCTTGCGGCCACGCCAGCTCACCGGCGGTGAACCCGGTCACCGGCGGTGAGAGCGGCTCGCCCTCGATCGAGAAGAGCGACACACTGTTGTGCGGCGGCTGCTCGGTGCATCCTTCGCCGGCGAAACCGAAGTTGCTCACCCACAGCTGACCCGACGGATCGAAGGCGATGCCGAAGCCCGAACCACTCAGCCCGCCTCCCGTGTACTTGCCGACCATCTCGCCGCCGGGCGCGAACTTCAACAGCAGGTCACTGCCGCACGTGGGGTCCTGCGGGTCGGCACCGTACTCGTAGTTGTTGTTGACCCAGATGTTTCCGTCGGGGTCGATGGCGAAGTTACCCGGACCGTCGAGGGTCTGCCCGTCGCCGTCGAAGCGAAGCGCGAGGGTCCAGGCGGCAGGGGCCGCCATCAGACCCGGGCGGTCTCCCGCCACAGTCAGCGACAGGTCGTACAGTGCGGATGCGGCAGCGCTGGGGTCGCGCGCGATCTGAGCGAAAGCACGGAACGTATCGACGGACCGCTGATCCGACCGAGCGCTCGCAGCGTCGACAAGGGCGCGGCACGCGTCAGCATCCACGACGCACGCACTGAGGATGTTGGTGAGCGAGGTGAACGTCGGAAGCGCCTCGGTCTGCGTGCCGTTGGGCGCAGAGGTCAGCACCGCCCCGTAATCACCGGTGGACGCGTCCACGAGGTTCGTGTACATCGCGGCGGCATTGGGAAGGCCCGGCGCAGAACCTTCGACGCCGTCCGGACCGGTGAACTGCGCGAGCGCATAGCCGGCTGCAATGGTCGTGCGTTCGTTGAGGACGACAGCTGTGGCATCCGCGGGGATGATGGCGGCGAAGGTCGCGGTCATCGTCGTGTCGTCACCGCCGGGGGCGGTCGCGAGCAGGTAGACCAGATCGTCGCCCCGCGAGACGGAACCGAGATCGACGACGAACTCACCGTCGCGATCGGATGACGTCGACCCGATCTGCGACGCCGGCTCGCCCTCCGCACCAGCCGACCATGCCGAGACCTCCCAGCCGGATACTGCTGCCCCGTCGACGACGGGAACGACGGCACCGCTCACGGCGGATGCCTCACCATCGGGCTCGGCAGGTGCCCAGCAGCCTGCCAGCGCGAGCACGGATGCCGTCACGAGCGCGACGGCGCCGATCATGCGCCGCCCCGGGGATCGGGTGCTCGTTCGGTCGTCGGACTCGATCGGGTGGGGCTGGTCTTGGCGCACAACGTTCCGCATCGAATTCACTCCGTCAGGTGTCTGGGTCCGGTCGTCGGGTCCGTCCCACGCGGCAGGTTAGCAGCGCCCGACGCTCGGCGTGGGCGGCAGTTGGATCGAGATTCGGTCACGAATTCCTCTGTGTTTTCTCTGACCGCCCCTCCTCGCGTCGTGGACGCTCAGGGGCGTGAGTGTGCGCGTCGAGCAGGAATCAAGAAGCACACGGCGGTGGCTCCCCCGTATGTTCAGTGTCACCGGCACCAGAAAGGACCCACGATGGCCGACAAACGTGACACCTCAACGGATGGCTTCAGCGACGCAGAACGCGAGGCGATGAAACAGCGCGCCGCCGAGCTGCGCGAGCAGGCCGCCGGCGGCACAGGCTCGGCGAAGAAGGAGAAGGAAGCGCGGGCCTGCGTGGATGCGATCGCCGCACTGAACGGCACAGACAAGGCGGTCGCGGAGCTGCTTCACCGGATCGTGCGGGAAGAGGCACCGCACCTGGACCCCAAGACCTGGTACGGGTTCCCCTCGTACGCGCGAGACGGCAAGGTCGTCGTGTTCTATCAGCCCGCGTCGAAGTTCGACACCCGCTACGGCAGCGTCGGCTTCAACGAGGACGCCCTGCTCGATGACGGCGCGATGTGGGCCACAGCCTTCGCCGTCGTCGAGGTCACCGACGAGGTCGAGGCGACCCTGCGTGATCTCGTCCACCGCGCCGCCGGCTGACGCAGCGCAAGACCGGTGGCCGTCTCGCCAACGCCGGTGGAACGCACGCGCCGCGTCGATGCGTGATTGGCGTGCGCGTTTCGTGACGCTGCCGCGGGAGGAGGGCGCTACGGTCAATCCCATGGCTGCCCCACGCACCCGCCGTGCCCGCGTTGCGCGCCGCCGCGCCCGACGTGTCGCAGCATCGGGAAGCGACCTCACCGACGCCGAATGGATACTCATCCGCGATGCGTGGGGGCGGTGCGCGTACTGCGGACGCGCGGGTCTCGCCCTCCAGAAGGACTGCGTGCTTCCGATCTCGCGCGGCGGCCGCTCGACAACGTGGTTCCGGCCTGCGGCAGCTGCAACGCGAGCAAGTGCAACGCAGAAGTCACGAGCTGGATGCGTCGACGGCGGCTCGACGAGCGGGCGTTCCTCCTCGCCTGGGCTCTTATTCTGCGCGAGCTTCGCGAGCGGCACGAGCCGCGCGACGCTGACGCCACCACTGCCAGAACCGGTCCAGCATCCGCTTGACCCAGCCCGACAGCCGGCGCGCCCAGTGGAACTCGGTGCCGAGCACCGCGAGCCCGAGGAACACGATCAGCCAGCCCGGTCCCGGCAGGGGAACGAGTACGAGTCCACCGAGGGCCATGATCGTCCCGACCACGGCGACGCCGACACGGTAGGCGATCTCGACCCGCGGATGCCGCGCAACCCACGCGCGCGCTGTGCGCAGCATCCGTCTGATCGGGCGGTCCTCGCGCTCGGCGTCCGCGATCTCGGCACGGATATCCTGCTCCAGCGCCGTGGACCCGTCGCGCCCGGTCGGGGCGTCCAGATCGGGCATGGTGCGTGCCGAACCAGAGATGGGGGGCATGGCGACGACGCTAACAAGCGAAGTCGCGAGGTCCCTGGGTACCGCGTCAACGGGGTCAGCAGCGCGTCAGGGCTGAGCGCGCCGCCTCCCGATCGGGGCCGGTGATCCCGAGGTCGTAGGCATCGACGACGCTCACCCAGGCGATCACATATCCGCACACGGATGCCGCAGCCGGCGGCATCCACTCGGCCGGGCCCGAGTCGCTCTTGGCGGAGTTGATCTCATCCGCCGTCACCACCAGGTTCGCCGGGTCGTTCGCGAAGACGAGGCGCTCGGCATCCGACCACCGATCAGCGCCGTGGCGCCACGCCCACGCCAATGCGACGATGTGGTCGATCTGCACGAGAGGGGACGTCTGCTCCCCGGACGTGAAGCTCTCGGTGTGCCCGTCGTAGGGATCGACGAGCACCCCCTCGAGGACCTTGCACTCGCCACTCCCCTCGCGAAAGACCACCGCCGACAGGTCACGGGCGAGGACATCGTTGCGGGTGTCGCACCCGTTGCCGTCGACGTCGGCCCAGCGCTCTCCGAACAGATCACGCTGGTATGGCGCGTCCACTACCCCCGAGACCGTCGGCAGCCGCGACAGCATCTCCTGCGCCGACGCGGCATCGATCGCCGGCGCAGTCACCGGGTTCCGCCGCGCCTCCCCGCCCGGCCGAGAGGCCGCGCTCCAGCTGATCACCGCGATGACGACGACCCCCGCCAGAGCGGCGAGAATCCCGAGCACGATCACCGCTCGTCTCACAGGGTGTCCGCCGGTTCTTCCACGCCCTCGACTCTAGGTCTGCCGACAGACATCGCCGGCCACGAGCCGGATCGACGGGCCGATACTCTGGGGCAGGTCGGTGTGGAGGAATGCGCCGCCGGAAGGGTCGTCGTGGTCAGGTCGCTCACGCGTTTCCGGCTGGCCATCGCCGTTGCACTCGCGATCCTCGCCGGATACATCGACGGCATCGCCTTCGTCTACCTCGGCGGATACTTCGTCTCGTTCATGAGCGGCAACACCACCCAGTCGGGGGTCGAGCTGGCAGGCGGGGACCTCGCCGCCGCGGGCTTCGGGTTCCTGGTGATCCTGGGCTTCGTGCTCGGGGTGATGGGTGGCACGATCGTCAGCTCCCCCGGTCGCGATCGCGGCGGGATCATCCTCGTCGGCGTCGCCGGCGTCATCGCGATCGGCGCCCTCCTCTCGGGTGCGCCGCCGGTCGACCCGAACGCCCTCACCGGCGCAGCACTCATGGGGGTTGCCCCCACAGCCGTCTGCCTCTCGTTCGCGATGGGGGCCGTCAACACCGTCTTCAGCGGACGCGGTGAACCCTCGTTCGGCATCACCTACATGACCGGAGCCCTGGTGAAGATCGGCGAGGGGATCGTCGGCGCGTTCCGCGGTGGCGATCGCACGAGCTGGCTGCGCTATCTGGCGCTCTGGCTCGGGATCGCCGTCGGCGCCGTCGGCGGCGCCGCCGTCTACGCGACCGTGGGGTCGCCGGCGCTCTGGGTCGGCGTCATCGCGGCGGTCGTCCTGGCCGGCATCCTCGTCGCCGCGCGCCCGCGTCCGGCCTGAGAGGAACGCCGCAGATCAGGGGGCTGCTTCGACGATCTGAACACTCAGGAGGCGATCGTCGTCGCCCGACGGGGAGCCTCGACCGTCGGTGTTGTTCGTGAGCAGCAGCAGCTCGTCTCCGTCGATCACCGCGTCACGGATGCGGCCGAACTCCCCGACCCACAGGGGTTGCGGGTCGCTCAGGGCACCGCTCGCGTCGACGTCGACCTGCCAGACGCGTTCACCCCGCAGCGCGGCGACGAACAGGGTGCTACCGGCGGCGGCCAGTCCGCTGGGGCTTGCCTCGTCCGTCGTCCACGTGACCACCGGATCGATGTACGCCGGGTCTCCGGCCGGGCCCTCGTGCACCGGCCAGCCGTAGTTCCCGCCCGCGACGATGCGGTTGATCTCGTCGGTCGCGTTCTGCCCGAACTCGGTCGCCCACATCGTGCCGTCGGCGGTCCACGCAAGACCCTGCACGTTCCGGTGACCGAGGGAGTACACGGCATTGCCGAACGGATTGGACTGCGCGGGTATCCCGTCCACTCCGACGCGCAGGATCTTCCCCGCCAGCGACGCGGGGTCCTGCGAGGCCCCGGTGTTTCCCGCATCCCCGGTGGCGATGTAGAGGTACCCGTCGGGGCCGAACGCGATGCGTCCGCCGTTGTGGTTCCCCGCCCTCGGGATCCCCTCGAGCACCACCTCTGCCGGGCCGAGGCTGCGTTCTCCCGGCTCACCCACAAGCGGCATCCGGATGACGCGATTGTCGCTCCAGCTCGTCAGGTACGCGTAGAGCCAGGGTTCGGCATCCGTCTCGAGGACGGCGAGACCGAGCAGACCCCCCTCTCCGCCGACGTTCACGTCCGGGACGGTGCCGATCGTGCGGGTCGACCCGCTCGCGTCGACCTCGAGCACCGCGCCGCCCCGCAGACTCACGATCCGGGTGCCGTCGGCGAACGGGACGATCGACCACGGCACCCGCAGCGACCCCGCCAGCGCGGCCGGCGCACCAGCCGTGCGCCACAGGGCGGTCTCGGCCGGCACGGTCGGGGTCGGACTGGATTCAGCGACGAGGGGGCTGCGGGCATCGGGGGTGGCGGAGGCAGAGGTAGAGGGAACGGGTCCAGCGCCGCCGACGCACGCGGTCAGGGTGAGCGTGGCCGCCATCGCTCCCCCACCGAGGGCAGCGATCCGGAGCCGGCGACGCACAGTCATTCTGAGGACGACGACCTCGCGAACACCGAGTGCAAGACGAAGTAGACGACGACGGCGACGACGGCGACCACCGCGAGCTTGAGGATGAGCATCGCCACACCCCACAGCAGTTCCACGAGCAGCCAGGCGATCACGATCGCGGCGATGACTCCGAGGACGGTCCAGAGAGTGCCTTTGTTCATGGTCCCAGCCTACGAAGCCCTCACTCTCGCGGCGCGAGAAATGCGCTTTTGCCCCGCAGGCCAGGCCGCTAACGTCAGTACTGCGGCGGGGGAATGCCGCGGCGCTCAGCGTCGAGTGAAGGGGAGAGACCGATGTCGAACGACACACCCGCCGGCCTGGAAGAACCGCAGAACCCGGCGCCGGACGCAGCCGAACCACCCGTGGCGCCGGCACCGGAGCCCGCTGCCGCGCCCGAACCGCCCGCCGCCGTGCCCGCGGCACCGCCGGCGTACGCGCCACCGGCTGGGTATCCCACGGCCCCAACGACACCGTATGGAGCTCCGCCCGCCGCTCCGGTCTATGGGGCCGCACCCGAGGCGCCCGGCTACGGCGTTGCTCCGGGCGCTCCCGGCTATCCGCCGGCAGGCTACGGCGTCCCGCCGGCACCGCCGAAGGCCCCTGACACCCGGCCCAAGACGCTCGCGATCATCGCCCTGATCCTCGCGATCGTCGGTGTCGTGATGGCATTCATCCCGTTCGTGAACTGGATCGCCGGGCTCGTCCTGCTCGCGGCGTTCATCATCGCCCTCATCGCCCTCATCAGCAAGAAGCAGGGCGGCACCGGCATGAGCATCACCGCCCTCATCCTCTCGGTCGTCGGCGGGATCATCTCGGTTGTCATGATCGCGCTGTCGTTCCTGTGGATCGGCGGCGCCGTCCTGAACGACGCGATACAGGACGAGATCGCGCAGGAGACGATCGCGCCCGAAGACGACGAGCCCGCGGATGACGTCACGACCGCCCAGGACATCGTGATCACCGACGGGTCGTTCGGCCGGTACGAGTTCGATCCCGAGACGTGGTGGTACGTCGTGATGTTCGAGAACCCCAACCAGGACTACATCTTCGACTTCGCGAGCATCGATGTCGAGGCGATCGGCGCGGACGGCACGATCCTCGACACCTCGAACGAGTACCGCGTCATCTTGTCGGGTGAGGCCGCGCTCGTCGGCGACTTCTACGAGGTCGGGGCCGGCGAGATCGTCGACCTCAACGTCATCGGCCCGACCGCTGCCGACGCGATCCTCTCCCCCTTCGCCGAGACCGGTGAGTTCACGCTCGGCGACCTCGCCGCGACATCCGATGACTTCTCGACAACCGTGACCGGCACGGTCAGCGGGGACTTCGAGGAAGACCAGGAACTCGTGCAGATCACCGTGGTCGCCCGGGACACCTCGGGCCAGATCATCGGCGGGGCATGGACCTATGTCGACCGCTTGCCCAGCGACGGCACGAAGGTGCAGTTCGAGGCGACCTTCTGGGATCCCCTCCCCGAGGGCACGGTCTTCGAAGCATTCGCCTCCCTGTAGGTCTGATACCGAGCTCCGAGGGTCAGCTGACTCCGGGCACGGGTCACCCCAGCTCGAACGTCGTGATGCCGAAGACCTCGTCGATCGGGAGGTCGAGGGGCTCGCCACGGTACATGCGGGCCGTCTCGAACACCGGGCGCATCCCGAGGCTCTCCGCCAGCTGCACGGCCTCCGCGTTGACGGTGCGTGGATCGAGGAAGATCGCCGCCCCGGGCGCCACGCCCTGGACGAGGCCCTCGATCAGCTGCGCCGCGGTGGCGGCATCCTTCGCGAACAGCGGCCGACCTTGAATCCATCTCGGCACGGTCGGATGACCCCGTACCCCGCGACGTCGCCGACGGTCCCGTCGCCTGCCGTTCCGTCGTCTGAACTACGGACGG
>Ga0310345_10001850_pt1 | contig 22567 bp, 18 predicted proteins | sample HC15DNA20500_MG_FD_204667 | JGI IMG/M metagenome (GOLD analysis project Ga0310345, IMG submission 204667) | Marine microbial communities from station ALOHA, North Pacific Subtropical Gyre - HC15-DNA-20-500_MG | ecosystem: Environmental > Aquatic > Marine > Oceanic | place: Pacific Ocean: North... | reverse complement strand
CCAACTCGCTCTGATCGGCATCCGCGATGGACGGCTCCGGAGAACAGGCGCTCTGCGAGGGCCGCAGGCCGCGCGCAGGGGCGCCTGGGGGCGGCGGCGGGGAAGAAGAACGGACGAGGGGAGCCTCGCGGGGCGCGGGGGGGACGCGTTGGCGGGGGGCGGGGCGCGGCGGCTTGCCTGTGGGGGCGGGGCGGGCGATGCTCCGCCGCCCGCAGTCGCGGGGTGGGAGGAGAACCATGGCCATCGCCACCTGCGTCTTCGACGCCTACGGCACGCTGTTCGACGTCGCGGCCGCCGCGCGGCGGCTGGCGGAGCGGCCGGGACACGAGGACTTCGCCGCCAAGTGGCCGCGCCTCGCCGAACTGTGGCGGCTCAAGCAGCTGCAGTATTCCTGGCTCCGCGCCACCGCCGGCGTGCACACCGACTTCTGGCAGGTGACCCGGCACGGGCTCGACTTCGCCATCGAGGCCGTGGGCGGCGTGGCGGAGGGGGAGCGGCAGGCGCTGCTCGACCTCTACTTCGCGCTCGACGCCTATCCGGAGGTTCCCGCCATGCTGCGCGCCCTGAAGGACGCGGGGCGGGAGACCGCGATCCTCTCCAACGGCTCGCCCGCCATGCTGGAGGGGGCGGCGGCCTCCGCCGGGATCCGCGAGCTGCTGGACGAGATGCTCTCGGTCGAGAGCGTGGGCGCCTTCAAGCCGGCGCGCGAGGTCTACGACCTGGTGGGCCATGCCTTCGGGCGCACCCCGCGCGAGGTGCTGTTCGTCTCCTCCAACGGCTGGGACGCGGCGGCGGCGGCCGGCTACGGCTTCCGCACCGTCTGGGTGAACCGCGCCGGAGACCCCATGGACCGTTTGCCCTGGAGGCCCCACAAGACCGCCTCCGACCTGACCGCGATCCCGGAGCTTGCCGCGACATGGTGAAGATCTCTTCCTTCGACGCCCCCGACGGGACCCGCCTGGGCTATGTCGACGAGGGGCCGCGCGACGGACCCCTGCCGGTGCTCTGCCTGCCGGGCCTGACCCGCAACCACGCCGACTTCGACGCCGTGGCGGCGCGGCTGAGCCCCTCGCGCCGGGTGATCCGGCTGGACAGCCGGGGGAGGGGCGTCTCGGACCATGCCGACCCCGCCACCTACGACCTGCCGACCGAGACGGCGGACGCCGTGGCGCTGCTCGATCACCTGCGGGTCGAGAGGGCGGTGTTCCTGGGAACCTCGCGCGGGGGGATGATCACCATGCTCGCCGCGGTGACGGCGCCGGGGCGGATCGCGGCGGCGATCCTCAACGACATCGGGCCGGAGATCGACCGGTCGGGACTCGACCGGATCAAGGCCTATGTCGGCAAGGCGCCGGCGGCGAGCACGCTGGACGAGCTCGCGGTCAGCCTGCAGGCCGACGGCCGGGCCGGCGCGCCGACGCTGACCGCCGCCGACTGGCGGCGCATCGCCGGGGCGGTGGCCGAGGAGACGCCCGACGGCGTCGCCTTCAAGTACGACCTGCGCCTGGGCGAGGCGCTGGCCGCCCAGAACGCGGCGCTCGAGAAGCATGTCGCCGGCGGCGGGGCCGCGCCGGACCTCTGGCCCCTGTTCCAGGCGCTGGCGCAGGTCCCGGTGCTGGTGCTGCGGGGCGCGAACTCGGACATCCTCTCCGAGGAGACCGCGCGCAGGATGGCCGGGGTCTCCTCCAACGTCACGCTGGTCACGGTCCCCGACCGCGCCCATGTCCCCCTGCTGGACGAGCCGGAGTGCGTCGAGGCGATCGACGCGCTGCTGGCGAGGGCCGGCTGAGATCCCTGCGAAGGAAGCCAAGTTGGTCGACATCTCCGACATCCGGGCCGCGGCCGGGCGGCTCGCCCCCGTGGTCCGCCGCACGCCGCTGCTGGAAAGCCCGTTCCTCAACGAGATCGCCGGCCGCCGGGTGCTGGTGAAGGCCGAATGCCTGCAGCACACCGGCAGCTTCAAGTTCCGCGGCGCCTGGTCGGCGATCTCGGCGCTGGAGCCGGAGGTGCGCGCCCGCGGGGTCTTCGCCTATTCCTCCGGCAACCATGCCCAGGGGGTCGCCTATGCCGCGAAGCTGCACGGGATCCCGGCCGCGATCCTGATGCCGGGGGACGCGCCGAAGCTGAAGCTCGCCAACACCGCCGCCTACGGGGCGGAGGTGATCACCTACGACCGCTATACCGAAAGCCGGGAGGAGATCGGCGCCCGCCTCGCGGCCGAGCGGGGCCTGACCCTGGTGCGCCCCTATGACGAGCCGATGGTGATCGCGGGCCAGGGCACCGCGGGGCTGGAGCTGGCGGAGCAGGCGGCCGAGGCCGGGGTGCGCGAGGGCGAGGTGCTGGTCTGCACCGGCGGCGGGGGCCTCGCCTCGGGCGTCGCGATGGCGCTGGCGGCCGAGGCGCCGGGCCTGCGCGTGCGCCCGGTGGAGCCGGAGGGCTGGAACGACTGGCAGGTCTCGCTGGCCAGCGGCGAGCGCACCCCTGCGGCGGGAGGTCGCGCCACCCTGTGCGACGCCATCGTCACCCCGGCGCCCGGCGAGATCACCTGGCCGATCCTGTCGAAGCTGGCCGGGTCGGGGCTGGCGGTCTCGGACGAGGATTGCCTCTTCGCCATGGCGCAAGCCTTTGAAAGGCTGAAGATCGTGATCGAGCCGGGCGGCGCCGCGGCGCTGGCCGCGGCGCTGCGGCGGCCGGACCAGATCGCCGGCGACGCGGTCCTGGTGCTCGCCACCGGGGGCAATGTCGACCGGGACGTGTTCCTGCGCGCCCTGCAGGCGGCCGCGGGGTAAAGTCACGGCCGTGTCACGCCGAATCGCGCATGCCTCCGATCACGGAACGCGGTGCGTGTGTGTGGCTCCCGCGGCGTGTTCGGGTCCCGCGCTTTTCCAAGGGGAAGACAGTCAGGAATGGCGCGGGGACCGGAGACGCGGCGGCGTCGGGTCCGTCTTCGCCTCGCATCCGGAGGCGGTGCGGAGGCGGATCCGGCGAGTCCGCCCGGTCGTGGGGACCGGGGCGGACGGGGAGGAGGGGCGAGGTCCTTGGGGGGGCCGCGCCCCTTCTTCATGTCGGGCCGGCGCCTGGAGGCGGGCCCGCACGCGCGAAGGAGGCCTGCGATGACCGCCCGCTACCGCGAGCGCCTGTTCACCGAAGCCGTCCGCGAGGCCCAGGCCGCCCTGAACGGCCGCCCCCTCGGCCCGGCGCCCGGCGACGGCGGCGAGGGGCCGGGCCCCGACCGGCTGGGCCCCGACCGGCTGGGTCCCGACCGGCTGGGTCCCGACGAGGCCGCCTTCATCGCCTCGCGCGAGAGCTTCTACATGGCGACGGTCTCCGCCTCGGGCTGGCCCTATGTGCAGCACCGCGGCGGGCCGCCGGGCTTCATCCAGGCGCTGGACCCGGGACGGCTGGCCTTCGTGGACCTGCGCGGGAACCGCCAGTACATCAGCCTCGGCAACCTCGCCGGAGAGACGCGGGCGGCGCTGTTCTTCATGGACTACGCCCGCCAGGGCCGGCTGAAGGCGCTGGCGAGGATCGAGGTCGTGGCGCTGGAGGCGGAGCCCGCGCTCGTCGCCGCGCTCGCCCCCGGCCCCCTGCGCGAGAAGGCCGAGCGGCTGATGATCCTCCACCTCGAGGCCTTCGACTGGAACTGCAGCCAGCACATCACGCCCCGCTACACCGAGGCCGAACTCGCCCCCGCCATCGGCAAGCTGCACGCCCGCATCCGGGAGCTGGAGGCGCGGCTGGCGGCGCTGGGCGAGACCCCTTGAGCCGGCGCGCTCGCGGCGGGCGGCGGCGCGGCGCTCCGGCGGAGGGCGGAAACGGCGAAGGCCCCGGGGGTCGCCCGGGGCCTTCCTGCGTCTTGCGGGGGCGTCAGCCGTCGAGGCGCAGGCGCGCGTTCTCGGGGTCGTGGGGGGAGTCCTCGACCACTTCGGCCGCGTAGCGGTCGCCCATGATCAGGACCTCGAGCTTCGTGCCGGGGACCGCGAGCTCGGGCGGCAGGTAGCCCAGGCCGATGCGCCGGCCGGTCGCCACCGACCAGCCGCCGGAGGTCAGGCGGCCGACCATCCGGCCCTCGGAATACAGCGCCTCGCGCCCCCAGGGGTCGGCGGCCAGCGCGCCCTCGGGTCCGTCCATCAGGATCGTCACGCATTTCGCGCGCACGCCGCGGGCCTCCATCGCCGCCTTGCCCTTGAAGTCCTTGGACAGGTCGATGAAGCGCTCCAGCCCCGACTCCAGCGGCGAGGCGTCCCGGCCGAGGTCGGAGCCGAAGGCGCGGTAGCTCTTCTCCAGCCGCAGCCAGTTCTGGGCGCGGGCGCCGAAGAAGCCCATGCCGTGCTTCTCGCCGGCCTTGACCAGGGCGTCGAAGAGATGGGCTTGCATCTCGATCGGGTGATGCAGCTCGTAGCCGAGCTCGCCGGTGTAGGCGACGCGGATCGCCATGGTGGGGACCATGCCGAGGTCGATCCGGCGCATCGACAGCCACGGGAAGCGCTTGTTGGACAGCGCGGTGGCGGGGTCGGCATCGACGATCAGCTCACGCAGCACCTCGCGCGACTTCGGACCGGCGATGGCCAGGACGCCCCACTGGGTGGTGATGTCCTGCACCTCAATCCAGCCGAGCTCGCCCCGCTTCGCCGCCGCCTCCTTTTCGAAGAAGTCGAAGTCGTAGGCCTGCGCGGCGCCGGCGGTGACGACGTAGAAGTCGTCCTCGGCCAGCCGCACGATGGTCGCCTCGGTCCGCACGGTGCCCGCGTCGGTCAGCGCGTAGGTGAGGTTGATGCGCCCCGTCTTCGGCAGCTTGTTGCAGGTCAGCCAGTCGAGGAACGCCGCCGCCCCCGGACCCTTGATCCGGGTCTTCGCGAAGGGCGAGGCGTCGAAGAGGCCCACGCCCTCGCGCACCAGCTTCGCCTCGGCTTCGGCATACTGCCACCAGCCGCCGCGGCGGAAGCTGCGCGCGGCGTGGTCGTCGAAACCGAGGGGCGCGAAGTAGTTGGGCCGCTCGAACCCGTTGACCTGGCCGAACTGGGCGCCGGCGGCCTTCAGGCGCTCATAGGCGGGGGTGGTGCGGAGCGGGCGGGCGGCCTCGCGCTCCTCGTCGGGGTGGTGGAGGATGAAGACGTGCTCGTAGCACTCCTCGTTCTTGGTCGCCGCATACTCGCGGTTGACCCAACGGCCGTAACGGCGGGGGTCGAGCGACCACATGTCGATCTCGGCCTCCCCCTCGGTCATCAGCTGGGCGAGGTAGTGGCCCGTGCCGCCGGCCGCGGTGATGCCGAACGAGAACCCTTCCGCGAACCAGAAGTTCGGCACGCCCGGCGCGGGGCCGACCAGCGGGTTGCCGTCGGGCGTGTAGCAGATCGGGCCGTTGTAGTCGTCCTTCAGCCCCACCGATTCCGAGGACGGAATGCGGTGGATCATCGACATGTATTCCTGCTCGATCCGCTCGAGGTCGAGCTTGAGGAGGTCGGCGCGGAAGCTCTCCGGCACGCCGAACTTGGCCCAGGCGGGGGCGTTGCGCTCGTAGGGGCCGAGGATCCAGCCGCCGCGCTCCTCGCGCACGTACCACTTGGCGTCGGCGTCGCGCAGGACGGGGTGCTCGGGCGCGGTCTTGCGGTAGTCCTGCAGGGCGGGGTCGGGCTCGGTGACGATGTACTGGTGCTCGACCGGCATCGCGGGGATGTAGCAGCCGATCATCGCGGCGGTGCGCTGGGCGTGGTTGCCGGTGGCGGTGACCACATGCTCGCAGGTGATCTCCGAGATCTCGCCGGAGGGGACCAGGTTGCCGCCCTTCTCGACCATGTGGGCGACCTTGACGACCCAGTCGTCGCCGCGCCGCTCGAACCCGTCGACCTGGACCTTGCGGATGATGGTGCAGCCCAGCTGCCGGGCGCCCTTGGCCATCGCCTGGGTGACGTCGGCGGGGTTGATGTAGCCGTCGCCGGGGTGGAGGATCGCGCCCTTCAGGTCGTCGGTGCGCACCAGCGGCCAGCGCTCGCCGATCTGCTTCGGCGTCATCCACTGCACCTCGACCCCGACGGTCTCGGCGGTGGAGGCGTAGAGGCGGTATTCGTCCATCCGCGCCTCGGTCTGGGCCATGCGCAGGTTGCCCACCTGGTAGAAGCCGGGGTTGAGGCCGGTCTCGGCCTCCAGCCCCTTGTAGAACTCCACCGAGTACTTGTGGATGTGCGAGGTCGCGTAGCTCATGTTGAACAGCGGCAGCAGGCCCGCCGCGTGCCAGGTCGAGCCTGCGGTGAGCTCGTCCCGCTCCAGCAGGATCGTCTCCCAGCCCGCCTTCGAGAGGTGGTAGGCGATCGAGACCCCGACCGCCCCGCCGCCGACCACGACCGCCCGCGCCTGCGTCTTCATGCCTGGGATCTCCTCGCGCCCGACCTGCATTCGCGCCCACCTCTAGCGCCCCCGCGCGGGGCGGGAGGGCGAAGGGGCGACGCAAGCCGGTCGGATCGCGACGCGTGGCCCCGCGCCGCGAAGCGCGCGGCCCGCGCCCGAGGCGCCCCCCGCTGGCGCCGCCCCGCCCCTCGCCCCAGGGCCCGGGGCCCGCAAGCGCCCCGCCCGCCCCGCGCCGCGAGCGCGCCGGTCCCGCCGGCGCTCCGCCCGCCGCGGCGCTCCCTCCGCCTGCGGCCCGCCTGGCGGGCCGTTCCTTGCGCCCCCCGCACCGCCCGGGCCATGGCGGGCGCCCTGCGGAACCCGCCCCGACCTCCGCCCCAGGCCCCGGGGCCCGCAGGCGCCTCGCCCGCCTGGCGCCGCGAGCGCGGTCTCGCCCCCGGCGCTCCGCGCGACGCGGCGCCTCCGACGGGGCGGGGGTTGCGCCATCGTGAGCGCCGGGGCGCCATGGCCGCATTGCCCGCGGGGCGCGGAGGCGATAACCAAAACGCCATGTCGATCCGGCTGAACTCCATCTGGGACTTCGCCAACCCCGCCCGCTTCATGCGGCTCAGCGGGGCGCTGCTGCCCTGGGTCTCGGCCGCCGCCGCGCTGGCGCTGACGGGGGGGCTGATCTGGGGGTTCTTCTTCACCCCGGACGACTACCAGCAGGGCTCGACCGTCAAGATCATCTACATCCACGTTCCCGCGGCGACGCTGGCGATCAACGTCTACGCCTTCATGGGGATCATGAGCCTGATCTGGCTGATCCGGCGCCACCACGTCTCGGCGCTCGCCGCCAAGGCGGCCGCGCCGATCGGGGCCGGCATGACGCTCGCCGCCATCGTCACCGGCGCCCTCTGGGGCCAGCCGATGTGGGGGACCTGGTGGGCCTGGGACCCGCGGCTGACCGCCTTCCTGATCATGCTGTTCTTCTACGCCGGCTACATCGCGCTCTGGGCCGCGATCGAGGATCCGGACGCCGCCGCCGACCTCACCGCCGTGCTCTGCCTCGTCGGCTCGGTCTTCGCCATCGTCTCGCGCTATGCGGTGATCTTCTGGGCGCAGGGCCTGCACCAGGGCGCCTCGCTGTCGCTGGACCGCGAGACCAACGTCGCCGACGTGTTCTGGCGGCCGCTGGTGCTCAGCCTCGCCGGCTTCTTCCTCATGTTCCTCGCCCTGCTGCTGCTGCGCACCCGGACCGAGATCCGCCTGCGCCGCGCGCGCGCCATCCGCCTCGCCGCCGGCGAGGGCCCCGCCGCCGAGCCCCGCCCCGGGGAGGCCGCGTGATGCCCGAGCTCGGCGCCTACGCGCCCTACATCCTGGGCTCCTACCTCGGCACGCTGGCCATCGTGGCGGCGCTGGTGGGGGCCTCTCTCCGCGCCTCCCGCCGCGCCCGGCGCGAGCTCGAGCGGCTGGAGGCCCGCCACCCCCGCCCCTCGCACCGTCGCCGGAGCGCCTCATGACCGATCCCGCGCCGAAACGCCGCCGCCTCTGGGCGCTGATCCCGCTGATCGCCTTCCTGGCGCTGGCGGGCCTCGCCTGGTCGATGCTGGGCCGCGACCAGGACGCGCTGCCCTCCGCCCTGATCGAGAAATCCGTCCCCCAGACCGACCTCGCCAGCCTCCGCCCCGACGAGCCGCGCCTGACGACCGAGCTGCTCAAGCGCCCCGGGGTGAAGCTGGTGAACATCTGGGCCAGCTGGTGCGGCCCCTGCCGGGTCGAGCATCCCGAGCTGATGGAGCTGCAGGCGATGGGGGTCGAGATCGACTCGATCAACTACAAGGACGACCGCGAGGCGGCGCTGGGCTTCCTGCAGGAGCTGGGCGACCCCTTCGCCCATGTCGGCGCCGACACCACCGGCCGCGCCGGGATCGAGTGGGGCGTCTACGGCGTGCCCGAGACCTTCGTCGTCGACGGCGAGGGCCGCATCGTCCACAAGCACGTCGGCCCGATCCAGAACCAGGACCTGGAGCGCAGCATCCTCCCCGCCCTGCGCAAGGCCGGCTGGACCGCGCCCGAGGGCTGAGCCGCCCCCTCCGGAGGGCGCGACGAACGCCGCGCCGCCGCGCCGGTCACGCGGCGATCACGCGGGACCGGCCACACCGGCGGGGCGCGCCTCGTCGGCGCAAGGGGAGATCCGCATGGTCCAGAGAGTTTCCATCGTCGTCAAAGGCGCGGCCGAGGTCGATTTCACCTCCGGCGGCACGCCGATCCTCAGCGTCTCGGGCGCGCCCGTCGGCTCGCCGACCGTGGCTCCCGCCCCCGGCATGCTGATGTGGGAGACGGACGGCCGCGTCACCAGCTTCCTTGCGGCCGACTTCCCCGGCCCCCCGGCCGAGTTCGAGGGCGAGCTGCCGCCCGAATGGTTCGACGCCGCCCTGGCGACCGGGCCCGACAGCTTCTCCGTCGGCTTCCTCGACCGGGAGCTGTCCGTCTCCTGGAGCTTCCGCAACGAGGCCGCGCCCCCGGTCGAGGAGCTGCTGGAGGCCCGCACGCGCGAGCTCTTCGGCGGCCGGCAGGAGCTGATCGTCCTCCAGCGCGCCGCCAAGCAGGGCTTCGCCGACGTGACGCTCGACGTGGGCGGCGGGAGCGATCGGCTGATCAGCTCGGGCGGCGACGACCGGCTGTTCGGGCGCGGCGGCGCGGACGAGATCACCGGCGGCGGCGGCCGCGACGTGATCAAGGGCGGCGGCGGCGGCGACCACCTGCGCGGCGACGCCCATCCGGGCGGGCAGATGCAGGGCAAGGGCGCGGCCGACAAGCTCTACGGCCAGGGCGGCGACGACCGGCTGGAGGGCGACCTGGGGCGCGACTGGCTGGTCGGCGGCGCCGGCGACGACCTGCTGTTCGGGGGCGCGGGCAAGGACGTTATGATCGGCCAGGGCGGCCGGGACGAGCTGCGCGGCGAGGGCGGGGCCGACAGCCTGGTCTCCTCGCTGGGGCGCAACGACCTGTGGGGCGGCGCGGGGAGGGACAAGTTCTTCATGTCCGACGTCGCGGGGACCGGAAAGACGGTGATCCACGATTTCGAGCGCGGCGACCGCATCGCCTTCGACCGCGACGTCTACTACGAGACCGCCGACGAGTTCCGCGACTTCGCGAAGGAGACCCGCCAGGGCCTGGTGCTCAATACCGAGACGGGCAAGGTGATCCTGAAGGACGTGGCGCTCGACGACATCCGCGACAGCCAGATCACCGCCATCGACGAGGGCACGATCCCGTTCTTCTGAGCCCGCCGGGGCCGAAAGGCGCGAAGGCCCGGACGTCGCCGTCCGGGCCTTCGCGTCGTCTGCCGCCGGGGCGCCCCCGCTCAGGCCTGGGAGGAGCCGCCGCCGCCCTCGCCCGAGGCTCCCTCGGTCCCGTGCTTCTTGAACAGGCCGAACTGGGAGACGATGAAGACGAAGGTGATGGCCGGCGAGGCGAAGGTCTTGAAGGTGACCCAGAATTCCTCGGTCTGGGTGCGCCAGACGACCTCGTTCAGCGCCGCCATGAACAGGAAGAACAGGGCCCAGCGCTTGGTCAGGATCATCCAGCCCGCGTCGGTCAGCGGCATCGCGCCGCCGATCAGGTCCTTGAGGTAGCTCCGCCCCCGCAGCAGCCCCCAGCCCAGCGCGGCCGCGAACAGGGTGTTGATGATGGTCGGCTTCATCTTGATGAAGGTGGCGTCCTTCAGCCACAGCGTCAGCCCGCCGAAGACCACCACCACCACCGCCGTGACCACCGCCATGCGCGGCACGTCCCGGCTGAGCCACCACGACACGCCCAGCGAGCCCAGGATGGTGGGGATGAACACCGCCGTGGCGGTGAAGATGTCGGTGCGCTGGTAGACCACGAAGAACAGGACGAGCGGCCCGAATTCGAGCGCGGCCTTGACCAGCGGGTTCAGCGGCTTCGTCGGCGTTTCCATGGAGACGATCTAGCGAATGGCGAAGGCGAGGTGAAGGCGCCGCCCCCGCCGATTGCGGCGGGCGCGGCCTTGTTTGACAGGGCCGACGCAGGGGCGCGGCAAGATGACCTTACGGAAACATTTTGAAACGAAACCGCCGCCGCTGTTTCCGAACGGCACAGGCCGGGCGCGGAGAATCAGCCCCCGCGCCCCCTCCGCCCCTCAGCGCGCGCGCGAGCGCAGCAGCCCGACGACGTCGTAGACCTCGTCGATGATCGGGGCGGCGATGGCGTCGGCCTTGTCGGCGCCCCTGGCCAGCACCTGGTCGATATGGCCGGGGTCGGCGTTCAGCTCCCGCATCCGGGCGTTGATCGGGGCCAGGCTCTCGACCGCGAGGTCGGCCAGCGCCGGCTTGAACTCCGAGAACGGCTTGCCGGACCATTCGCCGATCACCTGCGCCGTGGTGCGGTTCGACAGCGCCGCCATGATGCCGACGAGGTTCTTCGCCTCCGGCCGCTCGGCGAGGCCGTCCACGGTCTCGGGCAGGGGCTCGGGGTCGGTGCGGGCCTTGCGGATCTTCTGGGCGATGGCGTCGGCGTCGTCGGTCAGGTTGATGCGGCTCATGTCGGACGCATCCGACTTCGACATCTTCTTGGAGCCGTCGCGCAAGGACATCACCCGGGTCGCCACGCCCTCGATCAGCGGCTCGGTCATCGGGAAGAAGCCGGGGACGCCGTAGTCGAGGTTGAACTTGGTGGCGATGTCGCGGGTCAGCTCCAGGTGCTGCTTCTGGTCCTCGCCCACCGGCACGTGGGTGGCGCGGTAGGCCAGGATGTCGGCGGCCATCAGGACAGGGTAGGCGTAGAGGCCGACCGAGGCCGCCTCGCGGTTCTTGCCGGCCTTCTCCTTGAACTGGGTCATCCGGTTCATCCAGCCCACGCGCGCCACGCAGTTGAAGATCCAGGCGAGCTCGGCATGGGCCTGCACTTGGGACTGGTTGAAGAGGATGGATTTCTCCGGGTCGAGGCCGCAGGCGATGAAGGCCGCCGCCAGCTCGCGCGTCGCCTTCCGCAGCGCCTCTGGGTCCGGGTTGATGGTCAGCGCGTGCAGGTCGACCATGCAGTAGAGGGTCTCGCCCCCCAGCTCGGCGGCCTCGTCCTGCATCTCCACGAACCGCTTCACGGCGCCGAGGTAGTTGCCCAGGTGCAGGTTGCCGGTGGGCTGCACGCCCGAGAAGACGCGGCGCGGGTGAACGCGGCCTTCGGTCTCGGCGCCCTGCGCCTCTTGCGTCGGGGTCATATCTGCTGTCCTCCTGCGGCGGCGCGGGCCTTATGCGGCCCGCGGCGGGACAGGGTCAAGACGCCGCGCCGCGGCGTCCGCGCGGGCGATCGCCGCGCCCGAGCCGCGCCCCGGCCGCTCGATGGGCGACAAGCAGAGGTCCGATGTTCCAGTTTCCCCCGTTGCCGCCGGTCCTGCAGATCCATCGCCAGGTCGCCTTCGCCATCGCCGGCGTCTTCGTGGCGATCGAGGTGCTGTTCCAGCTCGCCGAACTGGGCCTGGTCGCGGGGCCGCAGCTGCGGTTCGAGACCTATGCGATGTTCTCGTTCTTCGACCCCTGGTTCGACCGGCTGATCGCCGGCGAGCCGACGCCGATGCGGGTGTGGTGGAGCTTCCTGACGTACGCCTTCCTGCACGGGGGGATGACGCACCTGCTGATGAACACGGCCGCCTTCCTCGGCCTGAGCCTGCTGGTGCTGCGCATCTTCGGCGTGCCGCTCTACCTGGTGTTCTTCGTGGCGACGGCGGTGGGCGGCTCGCTCGGCTACGGGCTGCTGTCGTCGGTCGATGCGCCGATGGTCGGGGCCTCGGGCGTGGTCTTCGGACTGATCGGGGTGCTGAAATACGCCGAGTTCGCCTTCATCACCCGCCGGCCCGGGGCGGGGTCGATGCGCTCGTTCCTGGGCTCGATCGGGGCGCTGGTGCTGATCAACGTGATCCTGGCGGTGGCGATGGGCGGCATGCTGGCCTGGCAGACCCACCTCGGCGGCTTCGTCGCCGGATGGGTCGCCGCCTGGATCGTGGTGCCCAAGGCCTGACCCGGGGCCGCCCTCAGCGCTTGCCGCCGCGCCGCATCGCGGCCTTGAGGTCCGCGATCACCACCCCTTTCAGCGCCACCACCAGGACCGCGTAGATCCCCAGCGCCGCCAGCACCAGCCCCCCCAGCGCCAGGTAGCGCCAGCCGGGCGCGACCAGCCAGGGCGCCAGACCCTCGGCGAGGCCCCAGCAGGCGGCGCCCATCAGCACCGAGGCGAGCAGGATCCGCGGCAGGCGCGCGCGCAGGCGGGCGTCGGGGCGGGCCTCCTCGCCGAAGCGGGCGCGGGCGCCGCGCCACAGCAGGAAGAAGTTCACCCAGGCCGCCAGCGTGGTGGCGATGGCGGCGGAGGTGAAGCCGACCACGGGCGCGAGCCCCACCGCCGCCGCCGCGTTCACCACCAGGCCGACGAGGGCGTAGTTGAACGGCGTGCGGGTGTCCTCGCGCGCGAAGAACATCGGCTGGGCGATCTTCTGCAGCACGAAGGCCGGCAGGCCCGCGCCGTAGATCGCCACCGCCAAAGCGGTGGCCGCCACGTCCTCGGCCTCGAAGGCGCCGCGGCCGAAGAGGACGGCGGCCAGCGGCCAGGGGATCGCCACCAGCGCCGCGGTGGCGGGCAGGGTGAGGGCGAGGGCGAACTCGGTCGAGCGGCCCATCGCCTCGCGCACGCCCTGCTCGTCGCCGGCCGACAGGCGGCGCGAGAGCTCGGGCAGCAGCACCACGCCGATGGCCACCCCGATGACGCCCAGCGGCAGCTGGTAGAGCCGGTCGGCGTAGTAGAGCCAGGCGACGGCGCCGTCGAACCAGGAGGCCACCTGCCGGCCCACCACCAGGTTGATCTGCATGACCCCGCCGGCGAGCGCCGCGGGGAAGGCGATGATCGCCAGCCGCTTCACCTCCGGGCTCAGGCGGGGCAGGCGCAGGCGGATGGGCATGCCCGCGCGGCTCGCCGCCCGCCACACCAGCCACAGCTGCGCAACGCCCGCGATCGCCGCGCCCCAGGAGGCGCAGAGCCCCTCGACATAGCCGGGCGGGTCGTCGGGGCCGGCCAGCCCCTCGAACACGCCGGCCTGGGCGACGATCATCGCGCCGATCAGGATCACGTTCAGAAGCGTCGGCGCGGCGGCGGCGGCGGCGAACTTGCCGACCGAGTTCAGCACGCCGGAGAACAGGGCCGCCAGCGAGATGAACAGGATGTAGGGGAAGGTGATGCGCCCGTATTCCACCGTCAGGTCGAAGCGTTCGTCGCCCGCGAAGCCCGAGGCGATGGCCAGCACCAGGAAGGGCATCGCCACCTGGGCGAGCGCGGTGAACACCAGCAGCACGGTGGTCAGGGCGGCCATCGCCTGCTCGGCGAAGTCGCGGGCGGCGTCGGGGCCCTCGGCCTCGTGGCGGCGGGCGAACATCGGGATGAAGGCTGTGTTGAAGGCGCCCTCGGCGAAGAAGCGCCGGAAGAGGTTGGGGAGCGTGAAGGCGGCGACGAAGGCCTCGGCCGCGGGGCCCGCGCCCAGGGCGGCCGCGATCATCACGTCGCGGATCAGGCCGAGGATGCGGCTCGCCATGGTCCAGCCGCCGACGGTGGCGAAGCTGCGCATCAGGCGGGAGGCCGGGCGCGGGGCGCCGGAGGCGGAAGCGGGGCGTCCGGGCGACGGCGGAGCCGCGCCCTCTTCGCGCTGGTCGGCCATGGATCAGCCCTCGCCGTCGTCGGGGGCGGCGGCCTCGATGGCGGCGCGCAGGCGGGTCTCGATGGTCTTCATCTTGCCGGCGGAGGTGATCTTCAACCCGAACAGGTCCTTGACGTAGAACACGTCCACCGCCTGCTCGCCGTAGGTGGCGATGATCGCGGAGTGGATCGAGATGTTGGTCGCCGCCAGCGCCCGCGTCAGGTCGTAGAGCAGGCCCACGCGGTCGCGGGTGTCGACCTCGATCACCGTGTAGATGTCCGAGGAGTGGTTGTCGAAGGTCACGTGGGTGGCGACCCGGAACTTCGACTCCCGCTTCTTCACCTTGCGCTTGGGCTTCAGCGCCTCGCGCGCGACCACCTCGCCCATCAGGGCGCGGCGCACCATGGTCTGCAGCCGGTCGAGGCGCGCCGTCTCGTAGGTCGAGCCGTCGCCGTCCTGGATCCAGAACACCGAATGGGCGTAGCCGTCCGAGGTGGTGGTGATCCGCGCGTCCTTCACGTCCGCCCCCGCCAGCGCCAGCGCGCCCGCGAGGCGCGAGAACAGGCCCGGGTGGTCGGCGATGTGGAAGCACACCCGGGTGGCGTCGCGGCTTTCGTCCTGGGTGAAGTCGGCGCCGAAGGCGGCGGGGTCGTCGGGGGTCTCCCGCGCCAGCCGCGCGAAGATCCGCTGCGTCTCGGTGGTGGTCGACAGGAAGAAGGGCGCGTAGTGGCGGTCGATCTCGCGCTCGATCTCGGCCTCGGTCCAGCCGTCCTCGGTCAGCGCGGCGCGCAGGGCTTCCTGCGCCTCGCGCAGGCGGTCGACGCCCGACAGGCCCCCGGCCCCGCCGGTCAGCGCCTCGCGCGTGCGGCGGTGGAGGGTGCGCAGAAGCTGCGCCTTCCAGTTGTTCCAGACGCCGGGGCCCACGGCCATGATATCGCAGGCGGTCAGCACCAGCAGCAGGTTGAGCCGCGAGGGCGTGCGCACCTCGTCCGCGAAGGCGCGCACCGTCACCGGATCGGAGATGTCGCGCTTCTGCGCCACGTCGGACATCAGCAGGTGGTGGCGGATCAGCCAGCAGACGGTGTCGGTCTGCGCCTCGTCGAGGCCGAGCCGCGGGCAGACCTCCCGCGCGATCTCCTCGCCGACCTCGGAGTGGTCGCGCTCCTGCCCCTTGCCGATGTCGTGCAGCAGGAGGGCGACGTAGAGCGCGGTGCGGTCCACCCCCTGGTCGAGGATGCCGGAGGCCACCGGCAGGTCCTCCACCAGGCGGCCCCGCTCGATGCCGTTGAGGATCGAGACGGCGCGGATGGTGTGCTCGTCGACCGTGTAGTGATGATACATGTTGAACTGCATCATCGCGTGGATGCGGCCCCATTCGGGGATGAAGGCGCCGAGCACGCCGAGCTCGTTCATCCGCCGCAGCGCCCGCTCCGGATCGCCCGAGTCCACCAGCATGTGCAGGAAGATGCGGTTGGCGATCGGGTTCTGGCGGAGCGCGTCGTCCACCAGGTCGAGGTTCGCCGCGATCATCCGCATGGCGTTGGGGTGGATCAGCGCGCCGGTGCGCAGCCCCTCGTCGAAGAGCCGCAGGATGTTGAGCGGGTCGTCCACGATCACGCTCTCGTCCGGCACCGTCAGGCGGCCGTCGAGCATCTGGAACGGCCCGGAGGCGCTGCGCCCCCCCGCGCCCCGGAAGGCTTTTACAATTCCCCCCAGCGAGGGACGTTTCTTGACGTGGCGCGCCTCGAGGGCTGCGAGGAACACGCGCGTCAGCTCGCCCACCGCGGTGGCGTGCTGGAAATAGCGCTGCATGAAGCGCTCGACCGAGGACTGGCCGGGGCGGTCCTCGAAGGTCAGGCGGCGGGCGACCTCGACCTGCATGTCGAAGCTCAGCTGCTCGTTGGCCCGGCCCGAGAGGTAGTGGAGGTGGCAGCGCACCGTCCACAAAAAGGCCTCGGCCTCGGAGAACACCGCCATCTCGTCGGGGGAGAACACGCCCTTCTCCACCAGGTCGGAGGGGGAGCGGGCGTGGTAGAGGTACTTGGCGATCCACCACAGGGTCTGCAGGTCGCGCAGGCCGCCCTTGCCCTCCTTCACGTTCGGCTCGACCACATAGCGCGAACCGCCGTGGCGCTGGTGGCGCTGGCCGCGCTCGTCGAGCTTGGCCTCCACGAACTCGGGGCCGGTGCGGGAGAAGAGCTCGTCCCACAGCCGGTCCTGCAGGTCCTCGGCCAGGCGCTTGTCGCCGGAGATGAAGCGCTGCTCCAGCAGGGAGGTGCGGATGGTGACGTCGCTGCGCGCCAGCCGCAGGCAGTCGTCGGCGGTGCGGGTCGAGTGGCCGACCTTCAGCCGCAGGTCCCACAGCAGGTAGAGGACGGATTCCACGAGGGATTCCACCCAGGGCGTCTGCTTCCAGTGGGTCAGGAACAGGAGGTCGACGTCCGAATAGGGCGCCATCTCGAACCGCCCGTAGCCGCCGACGGCGAGCACCGCCAGGCGCTCCCCCTCGGTCGGGTTGGGGTTCGGGTGCAGCCAGCGCAGGCCGACTTCGAGCGCCAGGCGCACCACCTCGTCGGTCAGCCAGGCGATGGAGCGCGAGGTCGAGGCGCCGGCCCAGGGGCGGGCCTCCAGCGCCTCGCGGATGGCGGCGTGCCCTGCCGAGAGCGCCTCGCGCAGCGGGTCGGCGCAGGCGGCGCGGACGCCGTCGCGGCCCTTGCCCTCGGCCTGGGCGCGGGCGGCGACCTCGGTCAGGCGGGCGAGCACCGCCGCGGGCTCCAGGATCTCCGCGGCGGGTCTGATCAGCATCCCGTCCGTCCCGCCGCCCTCGTCTTCGGGAGAGGGCGGCGCCATGCGGCGCCGGGGGGCGCCGCGGGCGGCGGCCGCGCGGGGCGCGGGGCCTGGTTCGGGGGCGGGCTTGCGTGAGGCCATGGTCTCTCGTCAGGAACCCGGCGCGCCGGGGATCGTTGCAGGCGCCACCACCTGCGGCCCCGAAGACGTCGGCGTCAACACGGCGAGAGCGCGCACGTTGAGCCCGTCCGAGGTCAGCCGCCACGGACCGGCCAGGCCGCGGAAGCCGCCGGGATCGGTGATCTCCTCCAGCCCGAAGGGCCGGTCGTCGCCCGAGGCGCGGCCCGCGCGCATCATCTGCGCCGCCGCCGCCACCGCGTCGTAGCCGAGCCAGGCGAAGCGGCCCGGCGCGCGGCCGTAGGCGGCCTGGAAGCGGGCGGCGAAGTCGGCCATCGCGACCGGATCCGGCCCGGCGTAGAGCGCGTTCGACAGCGAGCTGTCGCGCTGCAGCTCGGGGTCGGCCATGCCGCCCATGCCCAGGATCGGCGTGCGCATGCCGATGCCGTGGTAGCGCATGAACGAGGCCGCCGCCTGCAGGCCCTGCCCCTCGTCGGGCAGCAGCACGGTGGCGGCGCCGGAGCCCTCGAACGCGGCGTCGAAGGCCTGGGAGCTGTCCTGGATGCCCTCGAAGCTGCGCGGGTAGGGCATCATCGGGCTCAGCGCCACGCCGTGGCGGGCGGCGGCCTGCTCGGCCGCGGTGCGCGCGACCCGGCCCAGCGGCGTCTCGGGGTAGTAGAGGCCGACGCCGCTCCAGCCCTGCTGGGCGGCATGGGCGAGGATGCGGTCGGTCTCCGAGCTCGCCAGCAGCCCCGCCACCCAGACGTTGCCGCCGCCGGCGGAGGGGGTGTTGGAGAAGGCGATGACGTTCAGCCCCGCAGGCTCCACCGCGCGGCCCACCGCGTCGGCGTTGGCGCCGTAGAGGGGCCCGAGGATCAGCGCGTCGCCCGCCGCGGCTGCGGCCTGGGCGGCCGAGGCGGCGGTCGCAGCGTCCCCGGCGGTGTCGCGCACGTCGAGCGCGATCACGTCGCCCGCGCCCTCCGCCACGGCGAGGCGGGCGGCGTCCTCGATGTCGCGCGCGGCCGCGGCGGCGCCGGCGTCCGGCGCGGTCAGCGGGGCCAGCAGGGCGACGCGGGCCGGGCCCGACAGGTTCACCTGCCCGCCCTCGCCCGGCTGCGGCCCGGCGGGGGCCGCGGTCTGCGTGCGGGAGGGGGCGGGGGCCGAGGCGCGCTCGCCCCGGTCGTTGCTCGAGCAGGCGGCGAGCGCGGCCATCGCGGCGACCGCCAGCGCCCGGGTCAGCGCGATCCCGACGCGGCCTCGTCCCGCGTCCGGCGCGCGGCCTGCGTTGTGCTCCCGAAGCGCCTCGCCCATGTTGACCTCCTGCAATGTTCCGTTCGTCCGTGCGAAGCCCGGGCGGCGGGCCCGGGCGACGGCGAGGGACTATGAGCGCAAACACAGGCGCAAGAAAGGCGAAGCTTCGGCGAGGAGGCGACGTCGCGGCCCCGGGCGGTTCCGAGGGCGGACCCGCCGCCGGCGGCGCGGAGGGCGACGGCGCCGGTCCCGACGGCCCCCGGCTCGCGCCCGGCCTGCACCTGGTGGCGACCCCGATCGGCAACGCCGCCGACATCACCCTGCGGGCGCTGGACGTGCTGGCGAGGGCCGATGCGCTGGCCGCCGAGGACACCCGCAGCCTGCGCCGGCTGATGGAGATCCACGGCGTGCCGCTGCGCGGCCGCCCCCTGCTCGCCTACCACGACCGCAACGGCGACGCGGCGCGCCCGGCGATCCTGGCGCGGCTGGCGCAGGGCGAGAGCGTGGCGCTGGTCTCCGACGCGGGCACGCCGCTGATCGCGGATCCCGGCTACAAGCTCGCCCGCGACGCGGCCCGCGCCGGCCTGCCGGTCACCGCGGCCCCGGGCCCCAGCGCCGTGCTCGCCGCGCTGAGCCTCGCGGGCCTGCCCACCGACCGCTTCCTGTTCGCGGGCTTCCCCCCGCCCCGGTCCTCCGCCCGCCGCGCCTTCCTCGCCGAGCTCGCCGCCGTCCCCGCCACGCTGGTGTTCCTCGAAAGCCCCCGCCGCACCGCCGCCGCGCTCGTCGACATGGCCGCGGAGCTGGGGGCCGATCGCGAGGCGGCCCTCTGCCGCGAGCTGACCAAGCGCTTCGAGGAGATCCGCCGCGCCCCCCTGGGCGAGCTGGCCGAGGCGCTGGCCGCCGAGGACGATCCGCGCGGCGAGGTGGTGCTGGTGATCGGCCCCCCCGCCGCCTCCGCCCGCCCGGACGAGGCGACGCTCGACGCGCTGCTCGACGCGGCGCTGCAGCGGATGAGCCTCAAGGACGCGGTGCGCGAGGTGCAGTCCGCCACCGGCCTGCCGCGAAAGGAGGTCTACGCCCGCGCCCTGGAGCGGGGCCGCTAACCTTTCGGAAACCCTCTCCCGCTATCGATCGGGGACCGAACGGAGAGCCGCCATGACGCCGATCCCCAGCCTTCCCGCCCCCGACCGTCGCCGCCTGCGCGGGCGCACCTCCGGCCATCTGGGCCGGTCGGCCGAGGAGCGGACGCTGCGGCGCTACCTCGCCGCGGGCTGGCGGCTGGCCGCGCGCAACTGGCGCGCGGAAAGGCTGCATGGCAACGGGGAGCTCGACCTGGTGCTCGAACGCGGCGGGGTCTTCGCCTTCGTCGAAGTGAAGTCGCGCCGCACCCTGCTGGAAGCCGGCGAAGCGGTGAAACCCGCGCAGATCCGCCGCCTGGAAATGGCCGCGACCCGGTTCCTCGAACTCGCCGGCGCGCTCGACGCCGACCGCCGCTTCGACCTCGCCGCATTCGACCGCCACGGCCGCATGGAGATCGTGGAGAACGCCTTCTTCTGACCCGGAACGCCGCCCGCGCCCGCGCGCGCGCCGCCAGCGACAGGAGACATGGCCCCCGTGAAGCCGGGCCGCCGGCGCTCGCGCCTGCGCGAGCGCGACGCCCTCCGGCCTCGGGGGCGCTTGACGCCGCCCGGAGGCGGGGCGACTGTCCGGCCCGCGCAGACCCTCGCGCGCCGGCCGGGAGACTTCGGGCATGAGCCTTTCCGTGGCGATCCAGATGGATCCGATCCAGGGCGTCGACATCGACGCCGACACCACCTTCCGCATGGCGGAGGAGGCGCAGGCCCGCGGACACGAGCTGTTCTTCTACACCCCCGACCGCCTGACCTGGGACGAGGGCCGGGTGAAGGCCACCGGCTGGCCCCTGATCGTCCGGCGCGAGCGCGGAAGCCACTTCGAGCTGGGCGAGGCGCGCACCGTCGACCTCTCCACCTTCGACGTGGTCCTGCTGCGCCAGGACCCGCCCTTCGACATGTCCTACGTCACCAACACCCACATGCTGGAGCGTCTGAAGGGCTCGGCGCTGGTGATCAACGACCCGTTCTGGGTGCGCAACTGCCCCGAGAAAATCCTGGTGCTGGACTTCGCGGACCTCTCGCCCCCCACCATGATCGCCCGCTCGCTGGCCGACCTTCGCGCCTTCAAGGAGCGGCACGGCGAGATCATCCTCAAGCCGCTCTACGGCAACGGCGGCGCGGGCGTGTTCCGCCTGCCGCAGTCGGACCGCAACCTCGCCTCGCTCCACGAACTCTTCTGCGGCATCAACCGCGAGCCGCTGATCGCCCAAGCTTTCCTGCCCGCGGTCGAGAAGGGCGACAAGCGGGTGATCCTGATCGAGGGCGAGGCCGTCGGCGTGATCAACCGCGTGCCCCAGAAGGGCGAAACCCGCTCCAACATGCATGTCGGCGGCCGGGCGGAGAAATGCGAGCTCGACGACGCCGACTTCGAGATCGCCCGCCGCATCGGCCCGACCCTGCGCGAGCGCGGCCAGCTCTTCGTGGGCATCGACGTGATCGGCGGCAAGCTGACCGAGATCAACGTCACCTCCCCCACCGGCATGCAGGAGCTGGAGCGCTTCGACGGCGTCAACATCGCCGCCAAGTTCTGGGAGGCCGTGGAGGTCCGCCGCGCGTCGGAGAAGCGCTGAAGCCTGCGTCCCGGGCTCGAGACGCGGGCACCCGCGCCCTCGACCGCGAGATCCGCGCAGCGGGCGCCAGGTCTTCGGGGCCGAAGACCCTGGCCGCCCCGCGTCGCGTTCATCGACCCTGACCGCGCGGCCACGCCCTTAAGCCTTGATTAACATTGTCCCTGTCTGATCGCTCCCGCCGACAAGCGGGAGCGCGGACATGGTTTCGAGGTGCTACAGCGTGGCCTTCCAGGGTGTGGAGGCCTGCGAGATCGACGTGCAGTGCCAGTTGTCCGCGGGCACGCCCAGCTTCCAGGTCGTCGGCCTGCCCGACAAGTCGGTGGCGGAATCGCGCGAACGTGTCCGCGCCGCGCTGACCGCGATGGGCGTCGCCATGCCCACCAAGCGGGTGGTGGTGAACCTCGCCCCCGCCGACCTGCCCAAGGAGGGCGCGCATTTCGACCTGCCCATCGCCATCGCCCTGCTGGCGGAAATGGGCATGGTCCCGGCCGAGGACGCGGCCCAGGTGCTGGCGATGGGGGAGCTCGGCCTCGACGGCCGCATCGCCTCGGTCCCCGGCGTGCTGCCCGCCGCGGTGCAGGCCGCGGCGGGGGGCAAGACCCTGATCTGCCCGCTCGCCAACGGCCCCGAGGCCGCCATCGTCGACGCCGCCGAGATCGCCGCCCCCGCCAGCCTGGTGGCGCTGGTCAACCACATGACCGGCCGCCAGGCGCTCTCCCGCCCGTCGCCCGCCGAGATGAACGGGCAGGCCCTGCGCGCCCACGACCTGGTGGAGGTGAAGGGCCAGGAGAAGGCCCGCCGGGCGCTGGAGATCGCGGCCGCCGGCGGTCACAACCTGCTGCTCATCGGCCCTCCGGGCATTGGAAAGTCGATGCTCGCCAAGTGCCTGCCCGGGATCCTGCCGCCGATGTCGGCGCAGGAGGCGCTGGAGGTCAGCATGGTGCGCTCCGTCGCCCATGCCTTCGCGGACGAGGGGCTGAGCCGGGTGCGCCCGTTCATGGACCCTCACCATTCCGCCTCCGCCGCCTCGCTAACCGGAGGCGGGCGGCGGGCGGGGCCCGGCGAGGTCAGCCTCGCCCACAACGGGGTCCTCTTCCTCGACGAGATCGCGGAGTTCGACCGCGGCGTCCTGGACCAGCTGCGCCAGCCGCTGGAGTCGGGGACCATCACCGTCAGCCGGGCGGCGGCGCATGTGCGCTATCCCTGCCGGGTGCAGCTGGTGGCGGCGATGAACCCCTGCCGCTGCGGGAACCTGGCGCTGCCAGGCAAGGCCTGTTCGCGGGCGCCGAAATGCGGGGCGGACTACCAGTCGAAGATCTCGGGGCCGCTGCTCGACCGCATCGATTTGGTGGTGGAGACGCCGGCAACCTCGGCGGCCGAGCTGATGCGCCTGCCGAAGGGCGAGCCCAGCGCCTCGGTCGCCGAGCGGGTGGCGCGGGCCCGCCGGGTGCAGGCGGCGCGCTACGAGGAGCTCGGCGCGCCGGTGCGGCTGAACGCCCAGGCCGAAGGCTCGGTGCTGGAGACGGCCGCCGAGATGGACGCCGAGGCGCAGGACCTGCTGGGCCGGGCGGCGGAGAAGCTGCAGCTCTCGGCCCGCGGCCACTCCCGCGCGATCCGCATCGCGAGGACCATCGCGGACCTGGAGGGGGCGCCCGCCGTCCGCCGCCCGCATGTGGCCGAGGCGA
>Ga0310345_10001849_pt1 | contig 22567 bp, 10 predicted proteins | sample HC15DNA20500_MG_FD_204667 | JGI IMG/M metagenome (GOLD analysis project Ga0310345, IMG submission 204667) | Marine microbial communities from station ALOHA, North Pacific Subtropical Gyre - HC15-DNA-20-500_MG | ecosystem: Environmental > Aquatic > Marine > Oceanic | place: Pacific Ocean: North... | reverse complement strand
GGCACTCGTCGCTCTCTTTCGAGCCCATCACGGCGCCGTTGTCGTAGAACGCGCGGCGGTACCAGTCGCCGTCCCAGCCGGCGTCGTTGAGCGCCTCTTGGAGGTGCGCGCGGTGCGCGCGGTAGCGTTCGGCGCGTGCTTGGTCGCCCCGGGCCTCGACGTGCGGGAGGAACGCGTCGATCGTGGCGGCGAGGAAGAACCCCATCCACACGCTCTCCCCCGTGCCCTCGCGCCCCACGCGGTTCATCCCGTCGTTCCAGTCGCCGACGCCCATCAGCGGGAGGCCGTGCGCCCCGACCGCCAGCGACCGGTCGATGGCCCGCGCCGCGTGCTCGTAGACGCTCGCCGACGTTCCGGCGTCCTCCGGCTGGAGGAACACCTCGTGCTCGCCCTCCTCGAGGAGCGGCGCGGTCAGGAAGCGGACGTCCTCGTCGAACACGCCCGTGTCGCCGGTCGTGGCGGCGTACGACGAGGCGAGGAGCGGGAGCCAGAGGAGGTCGTCGGCGAACCGGGTGCGGATGCCCTTCGAGAGCGGGGGGTGCCACCAGTGGAGCACGTCGCCCTCCTCGAACTGGTGGGCCGCGTTGCGGAGGATCTGCGCGCGCGTGAGGTCGGGCCGCGCGTAGACGAGCGCGGACGTGTCCTGGAGCTGGTCGCGGTAGCCGTAGGCGCCGCCGCTCTGGTAGAAGGCGGTCCGCCCCCAGAGGCGGCACGCGAGGTTCTGGTAGAGGAGCCAGCCGTTGACCATGAGGTCGAGGGCCGGCTCGGGCGTCTCGACCTGGAGCGCGCCCGTCGTCTCGGCCCAGAACCGGCGCGTGGCCTCGACCGCCTCGGTGACGGCGTCGAGGCGGGCGAACTGGGTCGCCAGGGCCTCACCAGTGGCGCGGTCCTCGGCCTCGCCGAGCACGAACGCGATCTCGGTCGTCTCGCCGGGCGCGAGCGTGAGGGCGACGCGGTGGGCCACGAGCGGGTCGAGCCCGGCGCCGACGACGCCGTCGAGCGGGCCGCCCTCCGCCAGCGCACGCGGCGCCGAGGGCGATCCGTAGCGGCCGAGGAAGCCGGCGCGATCGCCGGTCAGCGACACCTCGGCGCCGTCGGACACGACCGGCCGGACGACGGCGACGCGCTCGGAGAACTCGCCGCGCACGGCGTTCCGGGCATACACCGTGTCCCCATTCCGCTCCGTCACCACCATTCGGTCCGACTCGTGCGCGAGCGCGCCGAGCACGACGCGCGCGCTCGCCGTCACCGCCAGCCGCCGTGGATCATCGGACGTGTTCGTGAGCCGGATGATCGTCAGCCGCGCCGAGGCGTCGGGCGCGATCGAGTGCGTCGTGTGCTGCTCGATGCCCTCCACCGCCGTCCGCCACGTCGAGTAGCCGAACCCGTGGCGGACCTCGACCGGCGCGTCCGCCGCGACCGGCCCGCCCGTCGGCGACCAGAGCGCGCCAGTGTCTTCGTCCTGGATGTAAAGCGCCTCGGCGTGCGGGTCCTCGACCGGGTCGTTGGACCACGGCGAGACGCGGTTCTCGCGACTGTTCGCGCTCCACGACGATGCCGAGCCGACCTCCGAGACGAGGTAGCCGCCGGCCTCATTCGCGATCACGTTCGTCCACGGGAGCGGCGGCAACATCAGGCGGCCGTCGCCGTCCGGGTGGAGGTGCATCACGTACTCCATCCCGTCCTCCGAGAACCCACCGATCCCGTTCCACTCCCGGAGCGACGACGCGTCGATGTCGAGCGTCCCCTCCCCCCGCCGGGGGGAGGCCGGGTGGGGGGCACTACCCGAAGGCTCGGCGTCGGACGGCTCCGGGAACGTGTCGTCGGCCCAGACATGAGCCCGCGCCGCGGCGAGCGCGCGGTCGCTCTCGCTCCACGCGTCGGCGGCGACGGGGCGGACTCCCCCGATTCCGGCGACCTCGGGGAGCACGTCGGCGTCGCAGAGCGCGAGGACCTCGACCTCGAGCCCATGGCCGGCCCACACGGCGCGGGCCGTCGCCAGCCGGCGCGCGGCCTCGACGCCCGCCTCGGTCCGCACGCGGAGCACGACGCGCCGGCCGGTCCCGCCGAGCCCGAGGGCGCCCGGGTCGGTGCCGGGCTCGACTGCCGCGATGACGTCGGCGGGGGCTCGGAGCGCGGGATCCCCAAACAGGAGCGGTCCGACGAGCGCCTGGGCCGCCTCGGCGGTCGCTTCGTCCGCCCCGGCCTTCCGGCGGGCGGGCCCGGCGGCGGCGGCGGCCGAGCGGATCGCGTCGGCGACGGCATCGAGGTCGGAGAGACCGGTGGCCGTGTCGAGCACGGCGTCGCGCGAGCGCCCGCCGGCCAGGCCGAACGCGCGGGTCGCCGGCTCGCCCGCGGGTACCTTCACGACCGTGCGGAGCGCGACGACCGGGTCGAGGACCGCGCCCGTCGTCCCGCCGAGGCGGCCGGGGGCGTCGAGCGCGGCGGGGGCACGGCGGCTCCACCCGCGCCCGACGAACGCGAACCGGTCGGTCTCCCACGACACGTCGGCGGCGGCGCCGTCGAGCCAGTGGCCGAGCCAGACGTGCGGGTCCTCAGGCGAGCGCTGGCGGCGTTTGGCCACGAGCGCCGGCCGGCCCTCCGCCTTCTCCGTCTGCACGAACAGCTTCGAGAACGCCGGGTGGGCGGCGTCGGCGCCGCGGTCGTGGAGGACGATCTCGGCGAACGTCGTCATCTCGATCCGCCGGGCCCGGCCGTCCAGGGCCCCTAGCGTGACGTGCCCGACGAACGCGCCGTCGGCCGCCGCGAGGCACAGGCGCGTCTCGACGCCGTCGTCCTCCCGCACGATCTCGATCGTGCCCGTCCCGACATGGACCTCGTACCTGTCCGCCTCGGCCCCGAGCGGCTGCCAGCCGGCGCTCCAGACGCGGCCCGAGTCGAGGTCGCGGAAAAAGACGAACACGCCGTCGGCGTCCTCGACGCGGTCGGCGCGCCAGCGCGTGAGGTCGACGGTCCCCTCGGCGTCTCGGTGCCAGACGCCCCCCGTGCCACTCGCGGTGACGGCCGCCGAGAGCGGCCCGCTCGACAGGAGGCGGGTGGGCGGGACGGCCCGTCCGAGGTCGGCGGGCGTGAGGGTGGTCTGGGTAGCGAGCTCCACGAGAGGGGTCAGAGGCGGTCAGCCCTTCACGCCGCCGAGCATGATGCCGCGGACGTACTGGCGCTGGAGGGCGAGAAAGACGACGAGGACGGGCAGCGTGGTCACGACGGCCCCGGCCATCATGAACTCGTTGTCCTGGACCCGCTCGCGCGTGAGCGTCGCGAGCGCGACGGGCAGCGTGTACAGGTCGTCGTCGGTGAGGACGATGAGGGGCCACATGAAGTCGTTCCACGAGCCCATGAACGTGAACAGGGCCAGCGTCACGAGGACGGGCCGGAGGAGCGGGAGCGCCACGCGCCAGTAGATCTCGAACTCCGTCGCGCCGTCGATGCGGGCGGCTTCGAGGAGGCTGTCGGGGATCGACAGCGCGAACTGGCGGATGAGGAAGATGCCGAAGATGCTGGCCGCCGCCGGGACGATCACGCCGGCGTACGAGTTGACGAGCCCCAGCGCGCGCATCTCGAGAAAGAGTGGGAGCATCGCCACTTGCGCCGGGATCACGAGCGCGGCCAGGAGCGCCTTGAAGAGCCGCTCGCGCCCGCGGAAGCGGAGCTTGGCGAAGGCGTAGCCCGCCAGCGAGTTGATGAACAGCGAGACGAGCGTGACCGCCGTTGCCACGAGCGCGCTGTTGAGGAGGTACCGCCCCATGTCGGCCCGCGCGAAGAGAGCGAGGTAGTGCTCGATTGTTGGCGCGGAGGGCAGGCGCGGCGGCGGGAACGCGCTCGCCTCGCCGGTCGGCATGAGCGACGCCGAGACCATCCACAGGAGCGGGAACGCGGTCAGCGCCGCGCCCACGAGGAGCGCGCCGTGGAGGAGCGTCGTGGCGAGGCGGCGGCTCATCGGATGGCGGGTCCGCCCGCCTCGACGCCGAGGCGGGGGACGTGGACGGCGCGGAGGGGACGGCCTCTCATGGGTCCGACCTCTGCAAGCGCAGCTGGATGAGCGTCCCGACCATCATCAGGGCGAACAGGACGAAGGCGACAGCCGAGGCGTAGCCCAGATTCCACCACTTGAAGCCCTCCTCGTACATCAGGTACACCACGCTGACCGTCGCCCGCAGCGGGCCGCCCTCGGTCATGACGTAGGGCTCGGCGAAGAGCTGGAAGTAGCCGATCATCGTGATGACGCCGACGAACAGGAACGTCGGCGCGAGTTCCGGGACCGTGATGTGGCGGAACCGGGCCCACCACCCGGCGCCGTCGAGCTGGGCCGCCTCGTAGAGCTCCTCCGGCACGCCCGCCAGCCCGGCTACGAAGATGATCATGTTGTAGCCGAAGTTTTTCCACACGGCCAGCCCGATGATCGCCGGCATCGCCCACACGGGGTCGCCCAGCCAGTCGATCGCGGGGACCCCGACCGCGCCCAGCGCCGAGTTGAGCAGGCCGTACTCGGCGTTGTAGAGGTACCGCCAGACGACGGCCACGGCCACGAGCGTGGTGACGACGGGCGCGAAGAAAACGGTCCGCCACAGGCCCTTCCACTTCGTCAGCTTCGAGCTCACGAGGATCGCGGCGCCGAGCGAAACCGCCACGGACAGCGGGCCGCCGACGACCACGAAGTAGGCCGTATTCCGAAGGGCCTGCCAGAAGTCCGGGTCGCCCACGAGCTCGACGTAGTTCTTCAGCCCGACGAACCGCGCCGTTCCGGGGTCGGCGAGCGCGTAGAGGTCGAAGTCGGTCAGGCTCAGGGCAAGGGCCGCGGCGACGGGCAGGAAGAAGAACCCGCCGATGACGAGGAGGGACGGCGCGATAAAAAAGAGGGCCGCGCGGCTGGCGGCGCTCTCCGGCAGCGACGGCCGCCAGCGCGGCCCCGGGTCGGTCTGCTGGGGCGCCGAGGCGGGCGCGGCCGGTGGGCCGAGCGTGGTGGCGAGGTCCTCGTCGGTGTGGGTGACGGTGCTCATCCGTCGGCCTCGCGGTCGAGGAGCCAGCGGCGCTTTTCGAGGATCCGGTCCACGTCGGCGTCGAGGGCCGCCAGCGCCTCGTCGATCGTCATCTGGCCGCGGGCGGCGGCCTCGCCGTAGGTCCGGATGGTCTGCGCGATCCGCTCCTGCTCCGGGATCTTGGGCGTCGGGCGGACGCGCCCGAGCTGCTCGTAAAAGGCCCGCGCGTAGGGGTCGGAGGCCAGCCCCGAGGCCTCCCACGCCGACGCCCGCGGCGGGAGGTCGCCCGTCAGCTCGTTGAACTCGATCTGGACCTCGGGCCGCGACAGGAACTCGACGAGCGCCCACGCCTCGGCCTTGTGTTCCGAGGCCTCGAAGATCACGAGGCTCGCGCCGCCGGCCACCGACACGCCGGGCGTCCCGGCCGTCGGCCCGGGGATCGGCGCCGTGCCCCAGTCGTCCTGGCGCTCGTCTGACAGCCGCCGCTGGAACTCGCCGATGTTCCAAGGCCCCGTGATGTAGCTCGCGAACCGGCCGCGGTCGAACTCCTGGTACAGGTTCGAGATCTCGGTCCCGGACGTGGCCGGCGCCAGCCCCTCGCGGTAGAGGCCGACGTAGAACGCGAACGCCTCGCGGAACTCCGGGCTCGCGAAGTTGCCGTAGCGCCCGCCGTCGCGGAGGAGCTCGGCCGTGTTGAGGCCGAGGATGAGCGGCGGCTCGAACTCGTTGACGGGCAGGAGGATCGGGTACCCACCGTCGGGCTGGACGTCCTGCACGGCGCGCATGGCCTCCAGCCATCCGTCCCACGTCGTCGGCATCGCGTCGTAGCCGGCCTCGGCGAACAGGTCGGTCCGGTAAAAGAGGATCCGCGTGTCGACGTACCACGGGACGCCCCAGAGCCGGCCGTCGATGACGTTGGTGTCCCAGATCCCGCCGAAGTAGTCGCCCTCGTCGACGGCCTCCGACTGGCGGACGTAGGGCGTCAGGTCCTCCAGCGCCCCGAGCGCCTGCATCTCCGCGACCCACGTGTTGCCGAACTGCGAGACGTCAGGCGTCGAGCGGCCGGCGAACGCGGTCAGGAGCTTCTCGTGGACCGACGTCCACGGCTGCTGCTGGACCTCGACGCGGATCCCGGGGTGCTCGGCCTCGAACCGGTCGATGAGCGGCTGGACCTTCTCGCCCTCGGCGCCCATCGCCCAGAACTCCAGCACGACCGCGTCCTCGTCCGCCTCGGCGCAGCCCCCGAGAGGGCCGAGCACAGCCCCGAGGCCGAGGAGGAGCAGGAGCGAGCGGAGGGCCATGCGTGTGGGCCCGCCTCGACGCCGAGGCGGGCGGAGTCGGGGTCAGTCGGCGGCGAGCACGGTCTCCACCACGCCGGCCTCGCGGACGCGCTCGAAGAAGATGCGGTGGGCGGAGTCGTTGTAGTGGACGTCGTCGCCGGAATCCCAGCGCTGGGCCTGGGCCCCCGTGCCGTCGGCAAAGCCGGACCAGAAGTCGATGGCCCGGTCGCCGTAGGTCGCCAGGATCGCGTCGCGGACTTCCTCTTGGACGGCGATCCACTCGGGGTCGAAGGCGCGGGGCTGCGTCGTCGTGATCCAGACCGGGACGCCGGCGGCCTCGGCCTTCTCGACCATCGCGGCGAAGTTGGCGAGCTGCGTCTCCGTGTCGACGCCGTAGGCCGCGTCGTTCGACGGCAGGTTGATGACGATGGCGGCGGGGTCGCGCGCCAGCGCCGCGTCGATGTTCCGCCGCGGATCGGGGGCGCCGCGGATGGTCTCTGGGGCCGTCGTGCCGGCCGGGGCGAGGTGGAACGTCGAGTAGCCACCGCGTGCGAGGTTGAGCACGTCGAACCGCGTGTCGACGCCCTCGAGGTAGCCGCGGAAGCGGTTGACCCACGTGCTGTCGCGGTGCGTCGGCCCGGTGCCCTCGGCCGTCGACGAGCCGAGAACGACGACGAGCAGGCGGTCCTCGTCGGGGGTCGCGGCCTTGGCCACCTCCGGGAAGTCGATCGCAGCGGGCATCGTCACCTCGGTCCCGCTTAGCCAGCCGCCCTGGAAGCCGGCCCGCCGGAGGCCGTGGACGAGGTACGGGCTCTCCTTAAGCGTCTCCCAGACGAGCCCGGACCGGTAGTTCTCGGCCATGATGAGGATCGGCCCCTGGTCGATGCCGAGGTAGTCGTGATCGACCCACCCGTACGGCGTGACCTCCGAGTTCCGCTTGATCGGGACGTCCTCGAAGGTGAACGTCGGGTTGACGGCGTCGCGGAAGCCGTAGTCCTCGGTCCAGAGCGCCGGGTAGCGTTCCGCGAAGGCCATGAGCGCCGCGATCGTGATGTCTGGGGCGAACGGGATCGCGCCGCCCGTGGCCGTCGGCGCGAGCGTCCCGTCGTCGTTGATGTGGTCGGCGCTGGCGCCGCGGGCCCAGTACGTGTGGAACTGGCGCTCTTCCCCGTCGACCTCGACGGCTTGGTCGCTCGGGCCGTCCGAAGCCGTGAGCCCCCAGATCTCGGCCGAGTAGTCCGCCCATCCGCCCGGGTTGTCGATGGCGTAGGCCCGCTGGCTGAGCGTCCCGCGCCGGCTGTTCTCGAAGTAGTCGTAGGGCTCGCCCAGCTCGGCGCTCTTGTCGCGCATCCACTGGTCTTGGATGCCGCGAAAGTCGACGAAGAGGTGCGAGTACTGGTGGCCGAAGAGCGGTGTGAAGTTGACGTGCTCGTAGCCGTAGAACTCTTCCCACTCGTAGGTGCTCGTCCAGGCCGTCCAGGTGTCCGGGTCGAGCGGGTGCGTCGGGGAGCCGAGGCCGAGGAGGTAGAGGATCATCCCCTCGTTGTAGCCCTTCCACTCGGCCGGGATAAAGTCGCTCTCGGGGTGCCAGCCCATCGAGAGGACCGTCGCGCCCTCGTTCCGGACCCAGGGCCACTCGACGCGCTGGTAGAGCGAGTCGGCGTAGGCGCGGATGGCCACCTCCGCCTCGGTGGCCCCGTCGAAGTACTCGCGCGAGAACAGGACGCCGCCCATGAGCAGCGCCGTGTCGATGGTCGAGAGCTCGACGTTGCGGAAGCGCGTGGCGTCGTCGTACTCGAGGAAGTGGTAGAAATAGCCGCGGTGGCCGGCCGTCCCGACCTGCTCGGGGCCCTGCGGCGCGTCGTAGAGCGTGCGGAGCGTCGTGAGCGTCCGCTCGGCGGCCTCGGCGCGGGTCACGTAGCCGCGCTCGGCGCCGATCCCGTAGGCCGGCAGGGCGAACCCGATCGCGGCGACCGACGAGAAGTCCCGGCTCGGGTAGCGGTCGTGGACGAGGCCGTTGGCGGGCGTCGTCTCCCAGAACCACCGGAACGTCCGGTGCTGGAGCGTGTCGAGAAACGCCTCCTCAGCCGACGAGAGGACGTAGCCCTCGGGCCCGATGGCCTCGGACGGCGGGGCGGAGACGGGCGCCGACGGCGCGCAGGCGGGGAGGGCCACCGCGCCAGCGAAGACGCCAGCCAGAAGGATGAGGAGCGAAGAGAGGCGGCGCATGGGCTGGGCGTCTACAGGCGGCGGAGGACGAGGGTGGAGAGGACGGGCGGGGCGCCGTCGCTCGAGAACCGGAGGACGGGCGCGCCGCGCTCGGGGAGCGTGAACCGGACGCGGCCCTCGACGGCCTCCCAGCGCTCGCTCAGGTCGAGGCGGAGGGCGCCGAGGGGCGGCTCGAGGCGGGCCGGGCCGACGACGGCGACGTCGACCACCGCGGGCGTCTCGCCGAGGCGGGCGGCCCCGAGCGTGAGGTCGTACGTCCCTGCCGGGAGGGCCGGCAACGCCCACGCCGCGGGCATCTCGCGGACGGACTGGAACCGGGCGTCGCTCTCGGTCGCACCGACCCGGTGGTGCGTGCGGCGGGCCGGGCCGTCGGGCGCCGCGCCCGGCCAGTCGGCCTCGGCGACGTAGACGAGGCCCGACGGGTCGGTGAAGCGGTGGTCGGCGCCGACGTTGAGGGCGATCTCGGGCGGTGCGTCGGGGCCGCCGGCGAAAAACGCGGCCGTGTCGGTGTAGTGGAGCGTCGTGGCGTCGTGGTGCATCGCGTCGCCCCAGAGGCCCATCGCCTCGACCCGGTTCTCGCCGGGCACCAGGTCGACCTCGAAGGTCGCCAGCCCGTCGTCGGGGACAGCGCGCATCGGCGAGCCGCCGTTGACGGTGAGGCCCATCTCCTCCGCGTTCGAAAAGACGCGGACCGACTGGCGGCCCGGGCCGGCCCGGTGGGGGTGGTCGCGTTCGACGCGGATCACGGGCTCGTCGAGGAGCATCGCCCGGTACAGGAACGCGACGTCCTTCGGCGTCCGGTCAAGAAAGAACAGGCCCTTCTGGTTGACCCCGTCTTTCGTGTCCTGCCGACCGGCGGAGCCGAAGTCGAACTGGTTCCAGACGGCGCTCCCCACCATCCACGGGCGGTCGAGGACGGTCCGGAACGAGGCGCGGTGGAAGTCCTCGGCGTGCTCGGTCGAGAAGTCGAACCGGACGGGCCGGTCGGCGTGGATCCGCTCGTCGGAGCCGGCACCGTACTCGCTCAGCATGAGCGGGACATCCGGGTGCGCGGCTTTGAGGCTGTCCATGAACACGCCGAGGTCGGCGAACGTGTCGTGGTACCAGCCGAAGTAGAGGTTGAAGGCGAAGATGTCCGAGACGTCGGCGACCCGGTACTCGGCCTCGTTGAACGAGACGGCCATCGCCGTGAGCCGCGTCGCGTCCTCTTGCTCAACGACCCGCTCCAGCCGCTCCGCCAGAGCGCGCACGTCGTCGATGTAGCCGTCGGGCGTCGGGGCCGGGATCCGGAGGAGGACCTCGTTCATGTAGCCCCAGATCACGACCGAGGGGTGGTTGTAGTGCTGGAGGATCATCTCCCGCAGCCGCTGCTCGGCGTTGTCGGCGAAGGCCTCGGACTGGGTGATCGTGTTGACGACGGGGATCTCCTCCCACACCATGAGCCCGAGGCGGTCGGTCTCGTGGAGCACGGCCTCGTCCTGCGGGTAGTGGGCGAGGCGGAGAAAGTCGAACCCGGTCTCCTTGACGAGGCGGACGTCGCGGCGGTGGAGGTCGTCGGGGAGCGCGTTGCCGTAGCCCTCGACGTCCTGGTGACGGTTCGTGCCGTGGAGCTGGCGGCGCTCGCCGTTGAGCGCGAACCCGTCGCCGTCGGCCGAGACCCAGCGGAACCCGAACGGGCTCGTGATGAGGTCGCGCGTCTCCCCGTCCACCTCGACGCGCGCCTCGACGCGGTAGACGTGGGGCGCCTCGGGCGACCACAGGCGGGGCGCCTCGACCGGCTCGCTCCACACCTCGGCGGTCCGCTCCGTCCCGGGGTCGAGGTCGAGCGTCTCGGTCCAGTTCGTGACCTCGGCGCCGTCGGGGTCGATGAGGCGGTGGACGACGCGGGCACGTACCGGGAGCCCGCTGGCATTCGCGACGCGGGTCCGGGCGCGGACGCGCGTGTCGCCCTCGGCGAGGCCGGGCGCATCGAACCACGCGTTCGTCGCCCCGCCGCGGTGGGCGACGTGGACCGGGTCGGTCTCGATCAGCCACACGTCGCGGTAGATCCCGCCGTAGAACGTGAAGTCGGCGTCGAGCGGCGGGATGTCCGGGTTGTGCGTGTTGTCGACGCGGACGGCGACCACGTTGTCGCCCGGCTGGAGCGCGTCGGTCACGTCGAGCGTGAACGCCGTGTACCCGCCGACGTGGCCGCCGACGGGCTGGCCGTTGACCCACACGTCGGCGACCTGGTTCGCGCCCTCGAAATGCAGGAAGCGCCGCCTCGATGCGCCCGCCTGACTGCGTCGACCTGACGGTTCGGCGTCGAGGCGGAGGGTCCGGCGGTACCAGCCGACGCCGCGGCGGTAGCCGGGCACGTCGTCGAAGGCGTCCTCGGCGTTCCACGTGTGCGGCAGATCGACGCGCTCCCAATCGCCGTCGTCGACGGCCGGAGCCTCGGCGCCGGACGCGTCGGCGTTCCAGAAGCGCCAGCCGTCGTTGAGCGACGTCTGGGTCCGCTGAGCGCTGGCGGAGGCGGCCATCAGCACGGCGAGCAGGAGGGCACGAGTCATCAGGATCCCTCGGGGAGGTCGTACGCGCACCGGAAGCCGACGTGGGCGAACGACGACTCGGGCGTCGCGTGGCTCCGCGCGCTCACGCGGTACCCGTGGCAGTAGGACGGGTGGCATAGGAACGACCCGCCTCGCTGGACGCGCTCACTGGCCGCCGTCGGCGTGAACGGCGCGTCGCGCTGGTCGTAGGGGCGGTACCAAGAGGCCGTCCACTCCCAGACGTTCCCCCCCATGTCGGTCAGCCCGAGCGGCGTCTCGCCGAAGCGGCCGACGGGGTTCGTGCCGCCGGCGTAGCCGTCGGCGCCGGTGTCGTTGCCGGGGAACGAGCCCGTCCAGGTGTTGGCGTTCGGGCGGCCGCCCTCGTGGAGGTCGTCGCCCCAGGCGTACGGGCTCCGGTCGTCGACGGCGCCGCGGGCGGCGTGCTCCCACTCGACCTCGGTCGGGAGCCGGCCGCCGGCCCACGCGCAGAACGCCTCGGCGTCGGTGTAGGCCACCTGCGTGACGGGGTGGTCCGCCTCGGCGGACGGCCGGTCGGGGCCGAACGGCGTCCGCCACTGCGCGCCCGGGACGAGCGCCCACTGGCCGGTGCTCTGGTCCATCGCGGCGCCGTCGCCGAAGGCCTCGGCCTGCGTCACGTAGCCGGTCGAGTCGACGAACGCGCGGAAGCGGGCGACGGTCACGGGCGAGCGGTCGAGGAAGAACGGCGCGACGTCGGCCTCGAAGGCCGGCCGCTCGTGCGGCATCCCGCTCTCGCCCGCCGTGACGCCGATCGCCGTGGTCCCGCCCGGCACCCAGGCCTGGCCGTCGGGGACCGTCAGCCCGTCGGGCGGCGGCGCGGCCTCCTCCGGCGGCTCCGCCGAGGCGGCCTCGGCCGACGCGTCTCCGGACCCGCACCCGCCCGCGACGAGCGCCAGCGCGAGGAGGGCGAGTCCCGTGGCACGCCTCGTCTCCTGAGCCGATCGAAGCACGGACCGCATCAGTCGTAGAGGAGACGGTCGTCGGCGTTCCAATTGCCGCGGCGCATCGGGACGCGCATCGCGTCGTCCTCGCTGAGGCGGTCGAAGAGTCGGCTCCGCATGGCGTTGACGGTCTCTTGGAGCGACGGCACCGCGATCAGGTTCACCCGCTCCTCCGGGTCTAGCTGGAGGTCGTAGAGCTCTTCGGTGTCCCAGACGCCGTGGTAGTAGATGAACTTGTAGCGGTCGCCGCGGAGGGCGAACGTCGTCGGCGTGTGGGGGAACGCGTACTCCCAGTAGTACTCGTAGAGGAACTCCCGGCCCTCCCCGCCCGCCGTGGCCCCGCCCGGGAGGAGGTCGAGGAACGACGTCCCGTCCATGTCGATGTCGGTCGAGGTGCCCGTCAGCTCCAGGACCGTCGGCGCGACGTCGATGTTGCGGACGAGCGCCTCGACGCGCGTGCCCGGCTCGATCCAGCCCGGCGCCCAGGCCAGCATCGGCACCCGGATCGACTCCTCGTACGCGTTCCGCTTGTCGATCAGCCCGTGCTCGCCGAGCAGGAACCCGTTGTCGCCCATGTAGACAACGAGGGTGTTCTCGGCCAGCCCGAGCTCCTCGAGGGTCGCGATCACGCGGCCGACGGACTCGTCGAGCGCCAGAATCGTCTCGGCGTAGCGGCGGTAGAACGCGTCGAACCCGCCGGGCCCGAGCGTCCCGTGGTAGAGGTAGTCGACGCCGTGCCACGAGCCGCGCTGCTGGCGCACCCAGTGGGGCTTGCCGGCGTAATTCCGCTCGGTGTAGTCCATCGTCTCCGGGTACGGCGGGGCCACGTCGGCGTAGACGCCGCGGTGACGCGGGGCCGGCAGGAACTCGGCGTGGACGGCCTTGTGCGACAGCTCGAGAAAGAACGGCTTGGAAGAGTCGCGGCCCTCCCGGAGCCACTCGACGGCGTAGTCGGTGAGGATGTCGGTTGTGTAGCCCTCGTGCTGGACCTGTTCGCCGTCGATGTTGAGGAGCGGGTCCTCGTAGGCGCCCTGCCCGCGGAATGAGACCCACCGGTCGAAGCCCGGCTGCGGCTCGTCGTCGACCTCGCCCATGTGCCACTTGCCGACGTAGGCCGTCGCGTAGCCCTGCGCCTGGAGGTCTTGGGGGAAGAACCGCGTGCCCTCGGGGATCGGGCTCGTGTTGTCGACGACGCCGTGGTTGTGCGCGTAGCGGCCGGTCAGGATGCTCGCGCGCGACGGCGAGCAGAGGCTCGTCGTGACGAACGCGTTGGCGAGGTGGGCGCCCTCGGTCGCCATCCGGTCCATGGCCGGCGTGCTGAGAAAGTCAGGCGCGTCGGGGTGGGCGCTGAAAAAGTCGTAGCGGTGGTCGTCGGAGAGGATGAACACCACGTTCTGCGGCTGCGCCTGAGCACCCACGGCGAGCGCCGCCAGCAGCGCGACGGTGCCGGCCTTGACGCGGACCGGGACGGGCTGCGGCGCGTCGTCTCGGCCGAGGAGGCCGCGGAGCGCGCGCTTGAGGGCCTCCCCCCACTGGCGGAGCGTGTCGGAGGGTGTGGACATGTCGGTGTGGGTCGGTCGGTGGAGCGTGGCTCCCTCCGCCTCGGGGCCGAGGCGGGCGGGGCTAGTCGATGAGCTCGAAGCGGGCGGCGCGGCCCAGGGCGTCGAGCGACGAGCCGCCGACCATGACGGTGAACCACCCGGGCTCGACGGTCCACTCGTTGTCCATCCCCCAGAACTGGAGGTCGGCGGGCGCGAGCGTGAACGTGACGGTCTGCGTCTCGCCGGGCGCCAGCTCGACGCGCTCGAAGCCCTTGAGCTCCTGGACCGGCGGCGTCGTGGTCCGCTCCTCGTCGCGGACGTAGAGCTGGACGACCTCGACGCCGGCCCGGTCGCCGGTGTTCGTCACGTCGACCGAGACCTCGACCGCGCCGTCGACGCCGATCTCGGTCGCGCTCAGGGTCGGCGCGCCGTAGGCGAACGTCGTGTAGCTGAGGCCGTGGCCGAACGGGTACAGCGGCTCGACCGGGACGTCGAGGTAGCGCGAGACGTACTTGTCGGAGGCGCCCGGGACGTCGTGCGGCCGGCCGGTCCGCTTGCGGTTGTAGTAGATCGGCTCCTGGCCCGTCGCGGCCGGGAACGTGACCGGGAGCTTGCCGCCGGGGTTGTGGTAGCCGAGGAGGACGTCGGCGACGGCCGGGCCCATCTCGGTCCCGAGGTGCCACGCCTCGAGGATCGACGGGGCGATGGCGTCGAGGCCGGAGAGCGCCAGCGGGCGGCCGTTCGTCAAGACGACCGCGACGGGCCGGTCGCCGGCCGCCGCGATCACGCGCCGCGCCAGCTCCAGCTGCGCACCCGGGAGCTCCGTGCTCGCGCGCGAGGCGGCCTCGCCGGTCAGCTCGCGGTGCTCGCCGAGGACGAGGACGACCGCGTCGGCCTCGGCCGCGAGGCGGGCGGCCTCGTCGTGGCCGGACGTGTCGGTCGAGAACGCCGCCTCGACCATCTCGAGGAACGGCGCACGGGGAATCGCCGGGTAGCCGGGGGCGTAGCGGACGTCGGTGTCCGGGAGCGCCTCGCGGAGGGCCGGGAGGATCGGCGTCGTCTCGGGCCAGCGGCCGGCGCCGGCCCACGAGCCCATCGCCGAGACCGAATCGGCCGCGAGCGCGCCGATGACGGCGAGCGTCGGGAGGTCGCGGCGGAGCGGCAGCACGTCGCCGTCGTTCTTGAGGAGGACGACCGACTGACGGGCCACGTCGCGGGCCGCGGCGCGGTGGGCGTCCGAGAGGAGCGTGCGCGCCTCGCGGTCGGCGTCGGAGTAGCGGTACGGGTCCTCGAACAGCCCGGCGCGGCGCTTGACGCGGAGGACGCGCCGGACGGCCTCGTCGACGACGGCCAGCGGCAGCTCGCCGCTCTCGACCAGCGCGGGCAGATTCCGGGCGTAGATCCCGTCGACCATGCTCATGTCGACGCCGGCCGAGAGCGCGCGCCGGCCGGCCTCGGCGCTGTCCGCCGCGATCCCGTGGTACATCAGCTCGCGGACGGCCGTGTAGTCGGCGATGATGAACCCGTCGAAGCCCCACTCGTCGCGGAGGATCTCGTCGTAGAGGTGGGCGTCGGCCGTGGCCGGGACGCCGCCGATCTCGTTGAACGCCGACATCAGCGTCTGCGCGCCGGCCTCGACGGCGGCGTGGAACGGTGGGAGGACGACCTCGCGGAGCGTCCGCTCCGAAAAGTCGGCCGTGTTGTAGTCGCGCCCGCCCTCAGCGAACCCGTAGCCCGCGAAGTGCTTGGCCGTCGCGACGACCGTCGAGTCGGACGCAAGACCAGACAGGGTCGGCCCCTGGAAGCCGCGGACGCGGGCCTCGGCGAAGCGGCTGCCGAGGTACGGGTCCTCCCCGGCCCCCTCGACGATCCGCCCCCACCGCCCGTCGCGGGCGATGTCGACCATCGGCGCGAACGTCCAGTTGATCCCGGACGCGGCGGCCTCGCGGGCGGCGATCCGCGCGGCCTCCTCGGCCGCGTCGAGGTTCCACGACGCCGTCTCGGCGAGCGGGACCGGGAAGACGGTCCGGAACCCGTGGACGACGTCGTACCCGATGAGGAGCGGGATGCCGAGGCGGCTTTCTTCGACGGCCACCTCCTGCGCGCGGCGCGTGTAGTCGGCGCCGTAGACGTTGAGGAACGAGCCGACGCGGCCGGCGCGGATCTCGTCCTCGCCCGTCTCGGGCACGGCCGGGCCGGTCACGGCCCACTGGCCCGTGTACTGCGTGAGCTGGCCGAGCTTTTCCTCGAGCGTCATCCTCGCGAGGAGGCTCTCGACAAAGGCGGCCTCGGCGTCGAGGTCGTAGCCCTCGTAGAAGGCGGCCCGCTGCGGACCGGCGCCGGGCTGCGCGCTGGCGGCGGCGACGGCCAGCAGGAAGGCGAGGAGCGACAGCAGGTAGCGCATGCGCGGGACGGAGCCGGTCGGGAAGGCGGGCACGGGACTAGCGGGTGACGACGACGGTGCGGGTACGGACGAGGCCGGCGGCCTCCAGGCGGACGACGTAGACGCCCGACGCGACGGCCGCGGCGTCCCACGCCAGAACGTGCGCCCCGGCACCGAGCGGGCCGTCGGCGACGACGGCGACGCGGCGGCCGAGCGCGTCGTGGACGGTCAGGCGGGCCGGGCCGGCCTCGGCGAGCGAGACGCCGAGGCGGACGGCGCCGGTCGTGGGGTTCGGCGCGGGGAGGGCGAGCGACACGGCCTTGGCGGTCGGCCCGGCCTCCTCGGCCACGGCCGGGACGTCGAACCCGGCCCGCTCCAACCCCACGCGGACGTCGGGGTGCGTCATGAACGCGTCCCAGATGGCGCCCGTCCGCTCGTTCTCGATCATGAGCAGGATCGGGCCCTGGTCGATGCCGAGGTAGTCGCTCGCGAACCAGCTCTCGGCCACGTTGTAGGCGTCCTTGAGGCCGTAATCGCCCCAGAGTCCGTTGTAGTAGCGGGCGTAGAACGTGCGGAGCGCCTCGCGGGAGAGCTCCGGCGTGAACGCGTACGAGCCGCCCGCGGCCGTCGGCGTGATCGTGCCGTTGTCAGTCTGGGCCGGCGGGGCGCCGTGGGCGCAGTAGCCACTCGTCGGGTTCGCCCCGCAGGACAAGTTGGGCGGCTGGTCGCTCGCCGTCAGGCCCCACTCCTCCGCCGAGTAGTTGGGGAAGCCGCGGGGGTTGGCGATCGAATACGCCCGGCTGGCGAGCGTCGCGCGGCGGCTGTTCTCGAAGTACGTGATCCCCTTCTCCCGCATGTAGTCGTCCTGGATGTTGCGGAAGTCGATCCAGACGTGGCTGTACTGGTGGCCGAAGAGGGGCGGGAAGGTGAGGAACTCGTAGCCGTAGTGGGTCTGCCACTGGCCCGCGTAGCCCGCCGTCCAGGCATCCCAGGCGTCGGACGGGAGCGGGTGCGTCGGCGAGCCGAGGCCCAGGACGTAGAGGATCATGGCCTCGTTGTAGCCGTTCCAGTCGCAGAGCCCGCCGTTGCAGATGGCGAACCCGCCCTGCCCCGCCTCGGGCTTCCAACCGAGCGTCACGAGCGGCGGCCGGTTGGCGGCCCAGTCCCACTCGACGCGGCGCCAGATCTGGTCGGCGCGGGCGCGGATGTCGGCCTCGGTGCCGCCGCCGTCGTAGTACTGCGCGGCGTGGAGGACGCCGCCGAGAAGGAGCGCCGTGTCGATGGTCGACAGCTCGTTGGTCCCGGCCCGGTGGCCGGTCTGCAGGTTCAGGAAGTGGTAGAAAAAGCCGCGGTAGCCGCAGACGCCAGACGTCGCGTCGCCCTGGGGGCACGTCGCGAAAAAGTCGAGCGTGCTGAGCGTCCGCTCGACGCCCTCCTCGCGCGTGATCCAGCCGCGGTCGACGGCGACGGTGATGGCCGAGAGCCCGAACCCAACCGCGGCGATCGACGACGCCGCGCCGTCGCGCGACCGGTCCTTGATGAGTCCGTTCTGGGGGTTGGCCTCCTCCCAGAAGTAGTCGAACGCCCGCCGCGCCGTGTCCTCGATGTACACGTCCGGCGCGCCCGCGACGGGCGTCGCCTCGACCGGGGCGGAGTCCGGCCCCTGGATCCGCGGGCCGATCCCACCCGACGCCGTCGAGCGAAGGACGTAGCGAACGGCCTCGCCGTTCTCGAGGTCGAGGTCGAACCAATGGTCGAAGCGGACGGGCGTCGGCGTCACGCGTTCGTACGGGCCGCCCGCCGCGGGCTGGCGGAAGACGACGACGCCGAGCGAGCCATCCGCGGGCGTCCAGCTTAGGCGGACCGACCGGTCGCCGGTCTCGGCCGCGATCGCCGTGGGCGGGGCCGGGCCGTCGGGGTCGCCGTCGTAGGCGAGCGCCGACACCGCGTCGATCCAGAGCGTCCGCTCGCTGGTCGTGGCCTCGGCGTTCTCGAACACGACGCCCGCGATCCGGGCCGCGTCGACGGCGCCGAGTGGGCCGAAGTCCTTCACGGCCACGGCGCGGCGCTGCCACGTGCCGGGGTCGCCGTCGACGCCGCCGTTGAACACGCCGAGGCGGTAGACGTCGCCCGCGGCGGGCGGCACGGCGGGGCTGTTGTGCGCTTCGATCCGCCACGTCCGCTGGAGCCGGCCCGTCGCCGGGTCCTCCGTGAGCACCTCGACGTACTCGCCGTCGGCGCTCAGCGTCCCGTCCTCGTTCGTGTCGACGAACCGGAACGCGAGCTCCAGGCCGGCCTCGGTCGCGACGGAGAACCGGGCCGGGGTGGCCGGGAAGCCGATCGAGGCGGTCGAGGTCGCGACGACCGTGTCAGCGAATGTGAGGCGGATCGACTCGGGGTAGCCGGGCCGCGCGAGGTCGGCTGGGAGCGACTCGACGTAGCTCACGGACACGGCAAGGTCCGTCGCCGAGCCGTCCGAAAACCCGCTCTCCCGGGGGGCGAACCCGACGCGCGTGCCGAAGTCGAGCGCCACGCCGGTCGTCCGGTCGCCGTCGGCGTCCTGGAGCGCGAGCCGGGGGAGCGCCACGCCGGGCACGCCGACCGGGCCGTTGAGGAACACGACGACGCTGTCCGCCTCGGTGAGGTCGAGCGCGGGAAACCCGGGGGCGCCGACGAGGAGCGACCACCCGCCGCCGTCGCCGTGCGCGTAGGTCAGAACGCCGTAGTCCGCCCCGCGGGCCGCGCCGCCCGACGCGACGGGGAGCCGCCCGCCGTCGAGCGCGAGCGTCGCGTTGCCGACCGCGCCGCCCTCGGAGGCCTCGTAGACGCCGTCGCCCGGCGTGGCGTCCTCGTCGAAGACCGGCGTCGCCGTCTGGGCGTGGACCGCGCCGGCCGTGGCGAGGACGGCGAGCAGGAGGAGGAAGTGAGGCACGTGGTGGCAGAACGGTGAGAGCGGCGGGGGCGAGGGCGGAGAGGGCGCCGTGTCCGCTCCCCCTCCGCCCTCCTCTCTCCCCCTCCTTGGGGACGGGGGCGGGTCTCGCTAAAAGCCGAGGCCGAGCGTGAACCGCTGCGTCGCGCCGAGCCGGCTGCCGTGGTCGGCCCAGGCGTAGTCGAAGGCGAAGTCGAACCCGGAGACGCGGTACTTGAGGCCGCCCCCGACGCGGAGGCCGCCCTCGGCGTCCTCCATGAAGAGGTCTTGGTAGCCGGCCCGCGCGAAGACGAGGTCCGCGTAGGACCACTCGCCGCCGACCGAGACGCTGTTGCTGTTGTCGCTCGGCTGGTAGGCGTCGGCGGCGAGGACGAGGCGGCTGTCGCCGAGCTGGACCGGGTAGCTCATCCCGACGCGGAAAAAGACGGGGAGCGCGAACTCCTCGGTCTCGAGCGCAGCCGGGAGGTTGTCGTTGTCGCCGAAGACGTCGGGGTCCTGGTCGTAGCGGATCCGGAGGTCGGTCCCGTCGAAGGACGCCGGCACGCCGAAGTTCGAGATGCTCGCCCCGAGCGTGGCCCGGAACGGGAGCTCGTAGATGACGCCCGCGTCGAGCGCGACCGTCTGGGCCGAGCTCCGCCAGATCGTCTCACGGACGTACTTCACGTTGACGCCGGCGCCGAACCGGTCCGTGAACTGACGGCCGTACCCGATGCCGAGCGCGAGGTCCTGGACCGAGTACAGCTCGCCGGTCCCGAGCGGCTGCTCCGGCGTGCGGACCTCGATGTCGCCCGAGGCCAGCGACGTGACCGCCAGCGAGAGCGTCGATGCCGAGCCCATCTTGAGCGCGACGGCCGCGTGGTTGAAGTCGATGTCGGCCAGCCACGCGCTGTGCGAGAACCCGACGTTCGAGGCCCGCTGGAAGCCGAGCGCGCCCGGGTTGTAGTAGGTCGAGAGCGCGTCGGTCCGGGCCGTCGCGCCGACGTTGCCCTGGGCGGCGACGGCGGCGCTCGGCTCGATCATCAAGAACTGGCCGAAGGTGGTCCCGGTCTTGGTCTGGGCCGAGGCCGGGCCGGCGGCGAGGACGGCCGCCAGCAGGACGAGGAGGTTCGTGCGTGTCATGGCGGCGGTTACTTGATGATGGCGAACCGGCCGACGTGCTCGCCCACGTCCGGGGCGTCCACGTGGAAGATGTAGAGGCCCGGGGCGACGTCGAGGTTGTCCTTGGTGCGGAGGTTCCACGGGACCATCCCCGTGGTCATCCCGTCGTGCGTGAGCGTCTGGACGAGGTCGCCCGTCACGGTGTAGATCCGGACCGTCGCGCCGGCCGGGATGGCGCGGAACTCGATGCGGCGCTCGCCGCGGCCGGCCGTCGCGAACCGCTCGGGCTCGAACGAGGTCGCGGCGACGTACGGGTTCGGCACGACGTACGGCTCCTGGTCCTCGAAGGCCTCCTGGGCCATGGCCGCGTCGACGCGGGCCGGCGTCGTCGTGAACGTGAACGCGTCGTCGGGGCCGAACGGCGTGTTGACCACGAGGCGGAACGTGTCGCCGGCGCCCGGCGCGTCGCCCGCCTCGGCGACCTCGATCCGCCAGGTCGCCCGGAGCGCGCCCGAGGCGGGGTCGGGCGTGAGGAGGTCGATAAACTCGCCGGCGGCGTTCAGGGTGTTGTCGCCGCTCAGCTCGCGGTAGAAGAACGCGTACTCGAAGCCCGAGTCGGCGCCGGTCGGGCGGAAGTTGGCCGGGATCGCCGGCTGCCCGATCGCCGCGCGCGACGTCGTCAGCGGCGTGTCGGCAAACTCGAGGACCACGTCCTCGGGGAACCCCTCACGGATCAGGTTCGACGAGAGCGGGCCGATGTAGGACCCGGTGAGGGTCGTGCTCGTCGACCCCGACGTGAACCCGCTCGCGTCGGGGTCGACCGTCACGTCGGCCAGCGTCGTGACGACGGGCTGGACGCCGGCCGCCACGGGCCCGGTCTCTTCCCCGACAAAGTCGACCCCACCTTCGAACAGGGGCTCCCCCGTGTCGAGGTCGACGAGCGAGTACGTCCGGGCGGCGACGCTATCGGCCGACCCCTGGAACTCGACCCGGAAGCGGCCCTCCGGGACGACGTCCGAGTTGAGGACGTTCACGCCGACCGTGCCGGTCCCGTCGCCCGAGACGCGCTGCGGGTCCGACGCCGTCGCGCCGACGTAGCCCGGCACGCGGGCGTTCGGGCGGACCTGGACCACGTTCGGCGGCAGGATCGTCCCGCCGCGGAGCGTCCGCGAAACCGTGATCGCGTTCTCCGACGGGTAGAAGTTGAACTGCTCCGAGCCCGAGTCATAGGCCGTCACGGCGTAGTAGTACGTCTGGCCGTTGACGACGTCGGTGTCGGTGAACCGGTGCGTGATGCCGGTGTCGTCGCCGAGGTAGTACTGGATCCCGCTCACGGCGATGTTCGAGTAGCCGTTGACGCCGTTGTCGAGGTCGAACTGGGCGATGGGCCGCCCATTCCCGATGGGGCCCGTGCCCCGGCCGTCGAGGATGACCTGCGGGTCGAGGAAGTTGGGGTCCGTCGAACGGTAGATCCGGTAGCCCTCGAAGTCGTTGAGGTTCGTGACGGGGTCGATCGACCGCTCGGCGCGGGTGTCCCAGACGAGCGTGACCTGACCGTCCTCGGCGAAGGCCTGGACCGTCGGGAGCGGCGGCGGCGTCGCGAACTGGTAGTTCGCGTCGTAGATCGACTGGACGACCTCGACATTGTCTTGGAGGTCGGTCAGGTTCGAGCCGTACGCGAGGGCGAGGCTGAACCGCTCGCGCCGCCCGATGTCGAGCGTGAACGGGCCCGAGGCGAAGAGGAAGCCGACGTTGTAGTTGTTGACGATCGTGGGGTCGAATCGCACGTTCGGGTCGTCGTCGGAGAACTGCTCGTAGAGCCGCTCCGGCCACCGGCTCTCGTTCTGGAAAAACACGATGCCGTCCGTCTCGCCGGCCCCGCGGATCCGGTTGAGCTTGAAGCCCGTGAGCCCGATCTGGTCGGACTCCGTGATGTCGGTCTGGTTGAAGTTGGGCTCGCCGTCGGTGGGGATCCCGTCGTTTTCGCCGGTGTCGGGCTCGCCGCTCCCGAACGTCCGGTCGTCGGCGTAGACGCCGTCGGCGCCGGTGTCGGAAAACTCGGCGGTCCAGTCGAGGTCCTCGTCGCCGGGGAACCAGATGCCGGCCACATAGGCCGGCCGCTGCTCGAGCGGGCCGTACTCGATCTCGAACTGGGCGAGGTCGTACCCCCGGGCCAGCATGGCCGCGCGGATGGCGTCCTGGCCCACGATCGGGTCGCCGGGCTCGTTGTCGCGGCGCTCGTCGGTGATCCCGTCGGCGTCGTTGTCGCGGCCGTCGGTCGCGTCGCCGGGCGTCTCGAGGTAGGCGTAGCCGAGGTAGCCGGTGTCCTCGCAGTTCGACCGGAGCGAGACGCCGTGGCCGCCCTCGTCCCAGGTGTAGACGAGGTCGAGGTCGCGCCCGTTCAGGTTGCGCACGAACCGGGCGTTGTCGTCGTCGGACTCGGCGACGCCGTCGCAGGACAGCCCCGAGCCCCCGACGCCCGAGTCCATGTAGAGCCCGAAGATGATGTCGTCGTAGCGCGTCGTCGACTCGTTGACGATGTCGTAGTGCCAGAAGATGACGTCCTGGGCCTGCGGGTTGGCCCACTGGAAGCCGCGGA
>Ga0310345_10001848_pt1 | contig 22577 bp, 20 predicted proteins | sample HC15DNA20500_MG_FD_204667 | JGI IMG/M metagenome (GOLD analysis project Ga0310345, IMG submission 204667) | Marine microbial communities from station ALOHA, North Pacific Subtropical Gyre - HC15-DNA-20-500_MG | ecosystem: Environmental > Aquatic > Marine > Oceanic | place: Pacific Ocean: North... | reverse complement strand
CTCTGGCAAGATCAAATGATAACGTTCAAAATCATTCGATCATCGAGCGGTGTCGGAGCGACTTGAGGTCGTCATTTTGCGGGGGGAGGCGAGCGCGGTGCGGCAGCAGGCTGATATGTCGGCGAACGACGGCGCGGCCTGGCCCGAGCAACTCGCGGTGCGTGTCGCCTGGTGCTACTACATGCTGGGTCTCACCCAGGCGCAGGTTGCCGAGCGGCTGGAGATTCCGCGCATGCGCGTCAATCGCCTGCTTGCCCAGGCCCGCGAGCGGGGCCTCGTCAGTATTTCGATCCACTCCCGCCTGACGGAAAACATCGAGTTCGAGGAGCAGCTGTGCGAGCGCTTCGGCCTACTGCGGGCCCATGTGGCTCTTGCCGAGCCGCCGATCGCCGATCGCGAGGATCCGGCCCTGGCCGAATTGCTGGGTCGGGTCGCCGCGCCGATCGTCGAAAAGCTGATTCTTCCGGGCATGGTCATCGGAGTGGGGTGGGGAAACACGCTGCGAGCGCTTGCCAACGCCATGGTGGCGCGGCCCACCGGGAGCGAGGTCTCGGTCATTTCCATGGTCGGATCGCTGAACCGCCGATCCTCGATCGACGCCTACGAGGCTTCGACGCCATTTGCCCAGAAGCTGGGGGCGGAGTGTTTCTATCTGGCGGCTCCGCTGATCTGCGACAGCGCCGAGAGCCGGCAGGCGATCGTCAGCCAGCCCGCGATTGTCGAAATGATGGAGCGGGCCCGCCATGCCGATCTCGCCATGTTGTCGGTCGGCGGCCCGGCCACCGGAACCGTGGCGCAGACGGGGCTCGTCGAGGCGGATGAACTGGCCGGACTCCAGGCCGCCGGGGCAGTGGGGAACTTCCTCGGCCATTACATCGACGCCGACGCCCGCGTGGTCGATCACCCGGTCAACGACCGGGTCGTCGGGCTGCGCCCGGGGGAGCTTGCCGGAGTCGGGCACAGGGTGATGGTCTCCGGCGGTCCCCTGAAACTGGCGGGCCTGAGGGCTGTGCTTCAGGCCGGGCTCGCCAGCGAACTCGTCACCGATCAGGACAGCGCTCGCCGCCTGCTTTCGCCCTGATCCGGCGAGCACCGATGCCTTCGACCGAGTGGCACCCAATCAACTCTCAACACCAGATCCAGAAAAAGGACAAATACCAATGGACGACGCCGAGAGAGCGCTTCGCGGAGACATCGTCAGGGCCTGCCAGACAATGGACCGGCGCGGCATCAATCAGGGCACCTCGGGCAATATTTCGGTGCGCTGGAAGGACGGGCTTCTGATCACGCCTTCGGGCCTTGCCTATGACACGATGGCGCCGGAGGACATCATCTTCCTCGACATGGATGGCACCGCGACCGGCCCGCACAATCCATCCTCCGAATGGCGTTTCCATCGCGACATTCTGCGTGATCGCAGCGATTTCAACGCCGTGGTCCACGCCCATCCGACCTATTGCACGGCGGTCTCGATCACCAATCGCGACGTGCCGGCGGTCCATTACATGATCGCGGCGGCAGGCGGCCCGACCGTGCGCTGCGCGCCCTACGCCACCTTTGGAACGGAAGAGCTTTCGGCGAACGCCCTGGCGGCGCTGGAAGGACGCTCGGCCTGCCTTCTCGCCAATCACGGGCTGATCGCCTGCGGACCGTCGCTCGCCAAGGCGACGTGGCTCGCCGAGGAGATGGAGACCCTCTGCAAGCAGTATGCGGTCGCGCTTCAGATCGGCAAACCGGTGGTCCTTTCGGACGAAGAGATCGCCCATGTGAAGGAGAAATTCAAAGGCTACGGCCCGAAGCGCAAGGATCAGGGCTGAGCCGGCGCAACGGTCTCGAGGAGGAGGGCGCCGTCATGGGCGATCGCGGGGCGCAAATGTTCGTAGTCGCGGACGTTCGGTTCGTGACTGACATGCGCGTCGTTCTGAAAACCGGTGATCGCGATCACCGAGGCGCCCGCCGCCTTGCCGGCCTCGATGCCGGCGGGGCTGTCCTCGAAGACGAGGCAGTCCTCGACCGGGACGCCGAGCCGCTCGGCGGCAAAGCGAAAGCCGTCCGGCGCGGGCTTGCCCCGGGTCACGTCCTCCGCGGCGACAATGACTTCGGGGATCGTCAGGCCTGCCGCTGTCATGCGTCGTTCGGCAAGCGGCCGCAGGGCCGACGTCACAACCGCCCAACGCTCCGGCGGCAGCGCCGCCAGAAAGGCCGCGATGCCGGCTGCGGATTCGATGCCGTCCGTGTCGGCCATCTCGGCTTCGAAGATCCACTGGGATTCCGCCTCGACGTCGATGCCCGGAATCCCCTGTTGCGCGATGGTGTCGGCGGCGCGCTTGCCGTGAATGGTCGCGAGAAAGCTCGGCACATCCAGCCCGTGCCGTTCCGCCCAGCGCGTCCAAACGCGTTCGGTCGCTGCGATGGACGTCAGGAGCGTACCGTCCATGTCGAACAGGAAGGCGGCGAAGCGGTTGCGCTGGAACATCGAGAGGTCTGTCTTGATTTCGGGTGGGGTTTCGGCGGCGGGCGCGTCCGGCTGCGGACGGCGTGGAAATTCGGCCTATTACACCGGAAAGGTGGCGGACGGATAGGGTCGGTGCCTGAGGGTCATGCTGATCGGGCCGAAGCGCCCAATTTCCCCCTCAAGGGGGAGGCCGAAGCAGGTGGCAGGTACGCATTCTGAAGCGATCGCCGCAGGCCTGTGAAGACTGAGTTATTTATGGCGCCGCCACAATTGGTGCCGGCACTGGGAGGAGCCAAACCGATGAAATCCCTGGTTCTCGAAAGACAGGACGAACTCTCGCTTCGCGATTTCCCGATCGAGAAGCAAGAAGAGACGCTCGGGCCACGCGACGTGCGCATCAAGCTGCACACCGTCGGCATCTGCGGGTCGGACGTCCATTATTACACCCATGGCCGGATCGGCCCCTTCGTCGTCAAGGAGCCGATGATTCTAGGCCATGAAGCCTCTGGGACAGTGATCGAAACCGGACCGGACGTCACGACGCTGAAGGTCGGCGACCGGGTGTGCATGGAACCGGGGATCCCGGATCCGAATTCGAAGGCGACGCGGCTCGGCATGTACAATGTCGATCCGGCCGTGCGCTTCTGGGCGACCCCGCCGGTACACGGCATCCTGCGGCCGACCTGCGTGCATCCGGAAGGCTTCACCTTCAAGCTCCCCGACAACGTCAGCTTCGCCGAAGCGGCGATGGTGGAGCCGCTGGCCGTCGGCGTCCACGCCGCGACCAAGGCGCGGATCAAGCCTGGGGATATCGCGCTCGTCATGGGGGCAGGGCCGATCGGCCTGGTCACCGCGCTTTCGGCGCTGGCAGCCGGCTGCGCCCGCGTCTACGTGACCGATCTGGCCGAAAAGAAGCTGGAGATCGCGGAGGGCCTTTCGAAAGCGATCATCGGCGTCGATGCCGGTAAGGCCGATGTCGTCGAGCGCATCAAGCGCGACACGGACGGATGGGGATGCGACGTGGTGTTCGAGGCGACCGGCTCGCCCAAGGCCGCCGCCCGGGTCTTCGAGCCGCTCGCGCCCGGCGGCTGCGTCGTCATGATCGGCGGTCAGCCGGATCCGATTTCCTATGATGCCGGGGCCGCGATGGTGCGTGAGGCGCGGGTCGAGAACATCTTCCGCTATGCCCACGTGTTTCCGCGCTGCGTCGCGATGCTGGCTTCGGGCGCGATCGACGTCACACCGCTGATCACCCGGACCTTCGATTTCGACGAAAGCGTCGAGGCCTTCGACATCGCCGCTTCGGCGCCGGCAGGCGACGTCAAGATGCAGATCGAACTGCCGCAGTCGTGATGCGCTAACGGGCGAGTGAGGAAGGCGCGTGAACAACTCGCCCCATCAGGTAATTCTTGAGACCAATGCCGGCCCACTATCAGGGCCGGCATCCGTCTTTCAGCCGGTCAGTTCTTGACCGTGTCTTCCAGGAAGAAGCGCCCGAGCGGGTTCTGGTAGAAGTTCTCGACGTTCTTGCGCGAGACGTTGATGTACGGGCTGTAGTAGAGGTCGATCCAGTTCACGTCCTCCTTCGCCTGCTTCTGCAGCTCGACATACATTTCTTCGCGCTTGGAATCGTCCATCTCCACGCGGGCGTCGGCGACCATCTGTGCGACCTCGGGAGAATCGTAACGCGTCATGTAGTTCATGTTCGCGTCATTGCCGAGGACGAAGGTCGTCTTCTGATCGGGGTCGAGGATGTCGTTGGTCCAGTAGGCGGCGGCAATGTCGTACTGGCCGTCGACCGGCATCGACCTTTTCGATGTTCACGGTGATGCCGGCTTCCGAGAGCTGGCGCTGCAGAAGGACGGCGATCTGTTCGTCGACCTCGTCGCCGGCCTTGACCAGATAGTTGAGCGAGAGATCGCTGACTCCGGCCTCTTCGAGGAGTTCCTTGGCCTTTTCCGGATCGTGCGGACGGCGCAGATTGTCGGCGTAATAGTAGAGCGCGCCCTTCGGCACATAGGAATTCGCGATCTCGCCGATGCCGAAGGTCACCGCGTCGACGACTTCCTGCTTGTTGATCGCGAAGTCGATCGCCTGGCGCACTTCCTTCTTTCCGAGCGGTTCGTGCTCGTGATTGATCAGCAGCGAATCCTCGCGGGTCGAGGGCTCGAGATGAACGGTCAACTCGGGATCGGCCTGAAGCTGCTGGACGCGCGAGAACGGCACGAAGATCGCCGCGTCGATCTGACCGGCCTGAACGTTGAGCATGCGGGTGTTGTCGTCGGGGATCGAGATCCACTCGACACCGTCGAGCTGGACCCGGTCGGCCTGCCAGAATTCCGGGTTCTTCTCCAGGATCACGCGATCGCCACGGATCCAGTCCTTGACCGTGAAGGCACCGGAAGCCACCGGGTTCGAGGCGTAGTCTTCCGCGCCCATCTCTTCCATCCCCTTCTTGGAGATGATCGAGGCGCCGGGCATGGCGAGCGTCGACAGGAACGGCGCCGACTGGGTCGAGAGGGTGATGACCACCGTCTTCTCGTCCGGGGCCTCCATGTTCTCGATGATCTTGTAGCTGTCGCTCCAGAGCGAGCGCTCGTCGTCGCGGATGCGGGTGAGCGAATAGATGACGTCTTCAGCCGTGATCGGCGAGCCGTCGGAGAACTTCGCATCGCGAAGGTTCATCGTGTAGGTCAGGCCGTCCTCTGAAATGTCCCAGCTTTCGGCGAGGCCCGGCTCCAGCTTGGTGCCGGTCTTGTCGACGCGCACGAGCACGTCATAGACGTTCATGAACACCCAGAAATCGATGTTCTGGGCCGTCGCGATCGGGTCGAAGGTCGAGGAATCCTCGCGCCGGCCGATCGTCAGGATGCCCGCGGCCTCGGCGATCGAGGTGGACAGCGTCAAGGCTGCCAGGGCAGTGGCGCCAGCGAGTTTCAGAAACTTACGGTTCATGGATCTTCTCCTTCAAGCGTTCTGAAGACGGGTTGCGGTTTGAGGGGGTGGGAGCTGGCCAGGATCGAGGATACAGGCCCAGCCATGGTCGTCGCGACGCCGGAGCGTCGGCGGCGGATCGCGGCTGCATTGCGGTTCCGCATAGGGGCAGCGCGGGTGGAAGCTGCAGCCAGGCGGCAGGTTCAGCGGGCTCGGCGGCTCGCCCTGCATCGGCGCATTGGGCAGCGACACGGTCGGATCGATCTCCGGGATCGATTCAATCAGAGCCGCCGTGTAGGGGTGGCGCGGTGCCGAAAACACCGCTTCGGTCGGCCCTTCCTCGACGATCCGCCCGAGATACATCACCGCCACCCGGTCGCAGAGCCGGCGCACGATCGCGAGATCGTGGGCGATGAAGATGAGAGTGAGGTTCATCTTCTCCTTCAGATCGAGAAAGAGATTGATGATCTGGCCCTGGATCGACACGTCGAGCGCGGCGACGCATTCGTCGGCGACGATGAGCTTCGGCTCCACGGCCAGCGCGCGGGCGATGCCGACACGCTGGCACTGGCCGCCACTCAGAGCCTGAGGCCGCCGTGCGGAAAGCGCGGGATCGAGCCCGACCATCTGGAGGAGCTCGGCGACACGATCCGCGATCTTTTCTTTCGGCACCTTCTTGTGGACCCTCAGAACTTCGGCAATCGCTTCGCCGGCGGTAAGGCGCGGGTTGAGAGCGTTCAGTGGATCCTGAAAGACCATCGCCGTCTCGCGCCGGATCTTCGACAGCTCCTGACGCTTGCCGCCGGTGACGGCCGCGCCGTCGAAGACGATATGGCCGCCGGTCACCGTCTCCAGGCCGAGCAGCGCGCGGCCGAGTGTCGACTTGCCCGAGCCGGACTCCCCCACGAGGCCGATGGTCTCACCCGGCCGCACCGTCAACGAGACGCCGTTCAACGCTTTGACAGCGCGGCGCGTCAGTCCGAGAGCCCCGCCGCCGGAAACCGGGAAATGCAGGACGACGTCGTCGGTCTCGATCAGGGGCGTGACCTCGCTCATGCGGACTCCTTGGCCAGGAGCGCCGCCGTCTCGCCGACGGGATTGTAGCAAGCCGCCACATGGTCGGGTTCGTAGGCTTCGAGCGGCGGCTGTCTACGCGAACACTCGGCCACTTCATTGCCGCAGCGAGGATGGAACCGGCAGCCTGTGGGCATCGCATCGACGGTCGGCGGATAGCCGGGGATGGTGCGCAGACGCTCGCCGGTCGCGCCTATTGCCGGCTGGCAGCCCATCAGCCCGGCCGTGTAGGGGTGGCGCGGGGCGGCGAGCAGCCGCTCTTTCGGCCCATGCTCGCAGACCCGCCCGCCATAGAGCACGCAGATGGAATCGCAAAGCTGGGCTACCACGCCGAGATCATGGGTGATGAAGATGATCGAGAGGCCTCGCGCATCGCGCAGCTCCTTCAGAAGCCGAAGGATCTGCGCCTGAACCGTGACGTCGAGCGCGGTTGTCGGCTCGTCGGCGATCAGGATGTCGGGATCGCAGGCAAGTGCCAGCGCGATCATGGCCCGTTGACGCATGCCGCCGGAAAATTCGTGCGGAAAGGCGCGCGACCGCTCTTTCGGATCGGGGATGCCAACCTGCTGCAACAGTTCGATCGTCCGCTCCTCGGCTGCACGTTTGCTGCCGCCATGATGGAACCGCACGCTCTCGGCGATCTGGTCGCCGATCCGCATGACCGGGTCGAGATGGCTGGCCGGGTTCTGGAAGATCATGCCAACCCGCTTCCCGCGGATCGCGCGGAACTGGTCTTCGGGAAGGTCCATGACCTCTTTGCCATCGAGGCGGACGCTGCCCTTCGGAATGCTGAGACGGCTGCTCGGCAGGAGCCGGAGAAGCGCACGGCAGGCCATGGTCTTGCCGGACCCGCTCTCACCGACGAGGCCGAGGATCTCGCCTTTCTGGAGTTCGAACGACACGCCGTCGACGATGCGATGAGTGCCTGTCTCGGTCTTTGTCTCGACGGTCAGCCCGTCGACCTTGAGAAGGGGGGCGCTCATGGGCGCACCCCCAGTTTCTCGCCGAGACCGTCCGCCAGAAGGCTGAAGCCGAAGGCGAGAAGCACAATCGCCAGACCAGGGAAGGTCGCGATCCACCAGGCAATCGAGATGAAGGCCTGGCCTTCGGCGACCATGATGCCCCATTCGGCGGTCGGCGGCTGGACACCGAGACCGAGGTAGCTGATCGCGGCGCCGTTCAGGAGCACGAGGACCGCATCCGACATGGCAAAGACGATCGAACCGATCAGGGCGTTCGGCAGGAGATGGCGGAACATGATGCGCCAGTGGGAAAAGCCGAGGCTCTTCGCAGCCATGGCGAAATCGCTCTGCTTCAGGACCAGGATCTGGGCGCGCACCAGGCGCGCATAGGAGACCCAGCCGACCAGCGCCATAGCGATGTAGAAGCTCGCGAGGCCCGGCCCCAGGATCGCAATGATCGCCAGCATCAGGACGAGGAAGGGAAAGGCGAGCACGATGTCGATCAGCCGCATGAACAGCGTGTCGGTCAGCCCGCCGAAATAGCCGGCGATCGTGCCGGCGGCCGTGCCGATGATGAAGGGAAAGATCACGCCCAGAAACGCGATCTGGAGGTCGATCCGCGTGCTCCAGATGACGCGGGAGAGTATGTCGCGGCCGAAATTGTCGGTGCCAAAAGGATGAACGAGGCTCGGAGGTGCCAGCCGGGCTGAGATGTCCTGATAGATCGGGTCGTAGGGCGCGATCACCGGAGCCCCGACGGCCAGCACGATGAAGAAGATCAGGATGCCGGCGCCGATCATCAGCGGCTGCGGCACGTGGCCGGTGAGACGGCGGAGGCCGCGACGGCGCGCCGGCATGTCGATCGCCGCCTCGCTCACAGCTTCACCCGCGGATCGAGCGTGACGGTCATGATGTCGGCCAGGAAGTTCACCAGCACCGAGGCGACGGCAAACAGCATCGCGACGCCCTGAACCACCATGTAGTCCCGGGTGAAGATCGCGCGGATGAGAAGCTGGCCCATGCCGGGGATGGCAAAGACGCTCTCAACGACGACCGTACCGCTGATCAGCCAGCCGATATTGACGGCGAGGAGGTTCAGGGTCGGAATGAGCGAGTTCGGCAGGACGTGGCGGCGGAAGACGACGTTTTCCGGTAGGCCTCTCGCGCGGGCGGCCATCGCCGCGTCGGACTGCATCTCGGCAAGGAGGCTGGCGCGCAGGCTGCGGGTCAGAACCGCGGACAGCGAAAGCGCGATCGTGACGCAGGGCAGCACCATGTGGTGCAGCTTTTCGAGGAAGGTCTGGCCGTAGCCGGAAACCGGAAAGAGGTCGAGCCGGACGGAAAACAGAATGATCAGCATGATGCCGAGCCAGAAGGCCGGCATGCCGAGCCCTCCCGTCGAGATCACCCGCACCGCCTGGTCGAGAAATCCGCCGCGATTGCGCGCCGCGATGGTGGCGAGCGGAATGGTGATGAGAAGGGCGACGAGAACGCTGCCGAAGACGAGAACGACCGTCGGTTCCAGCCGCTCAAAGATGAGACCGATGACGTCGACCTTATAGAGGATCGAACGGCCCATCTCGCCATTGAAGAGGTTTTTCAGGAAATACAGATACTGCATCCACAGGGGATCGTTGAGGCCGAACTGCTCGCGGATCCGTTCCAGCGCGGCCGGTGTCGCGCGGGTGCCGAGCAGGATGCGGGCCGGGTCGCCCGGGATCGAGCGCACCAGCACGAAGGTGATGATGCTGATCCCGAACAGGACCGGCAGGAGTTGCAGCGGCCGATAAAAGACGAAGCGGTAGCGATGCATCGTCAGCCGGCCCCTGCCGGCACGAATGGCCGGGCCGGGCCTGTCGCCGGCGCGCCGATCGGGTGACGCTTCAGGAAATCGACCAGAGCGGTGCGATAGGCTTCGGGCTCTTCGTAGAAGGGGGAATGCGAGCTTGCCGGAAAGATCTTGATCTCCGACCCCGCGATCGCATGGTGCATCTTCGCGGCGCAGGCGGGCGTCAGTACATCGTGACGGCCGCCCACGATCAGCACCGGCCAGTCGAAGCGGGCAAGGTCCGAGACGCGGTTCCAGTCGCTGATCGAGCCGGTGTAGCAATACTCATTGGGGCCCTGGATCGCCATGAAGATCGGTTCGTTGAATCCGGCCTTGGAGCGTTTCACCGGGGCCGGGCGCTTGACGGTCCTGCGAATATGGCGGTGGTCGAGCAGGTCCACGGCGGCCTTATAGGCCGGATGGTCGTAACGCTCCTCGGCCTCGAAGCACTGCATCATCGCCACCGTTTCCGGCCCCAACGCCGAACGCAGACGCCCGATCTCGCTCCTCAAATGCGGGATGTCGGCTGCGGTGTTGGCGAGAACCATCGTTGCGATGCGCTCCCGGTGGGTCAGGGCGTATTCGATGCCGCACCAGCCGCCCCAACTGTGTCCGAGGAAATGCACCCTGTCGAGATCGAAGGCGGAAAGCACGGCTTCGACTTCCGCGACATAGCGCTCCATCGTCCAGAGGGAGGGATCCCTCGGACGGTCGGACGCGCCCGTTCCGAGCTGGTCGTGCACGACCACCCGGAAGCCTTCCTTGACGAGCGGCAGATGCGGATCACGCAGATAATCGCATGGCAGACCCGGACCGCCATTCAGGAGAAAGACGGTCTCATCGCCCTCGCCATAGCTGTAGGCGACCACCTGGTGACCGCTCTCGAGGGTGATCCTACGAGTCTCGTCGGGTTCGAGGTTCTCCCAGACAAGAAAACCGCCCGCCGTCTCTTCCCATTTCTGTGGATCGTGCAAGGCCCCATTCACTGGTCGGCTCACCCCTGTCCGCGTCGCTTCAGGAAGTCGATCAGCACGGGATAGAAGGCGTCCGGCTCCTCGAAGAACGGCATGTGGCTGGAATTCGGGAAGACCTTCAGCTCGGCGTCGGGCAGGGCATGTTTCATCCTGGCCGCGCAGGCCGGCGTCAGCTCGTCGTGCTGGCCGACGGTGATCAGGGTCGGAACCTTGATCTGGTGCATGTCGGGGACGCGGTTCCAGTCCTTCAGATTGCCGGTATAGAGGAACTCGTTCGGACCCTGGATGGTCTCATAGGGACCCATGTTCCAGTCGCCCAGCGAACGCTGGACGGGGGCCGGCCACTCGGCCAGGCGGCAGACATGGCGATAGTTCAGGATGGTGATCGCTGCCTGGTATTCCGGATGATCCAGCGTGCCCTCGGCTTCGTGGCGCTGCATCATTGCCACGGTTTCGGGCCCGAGGCTCGACCGCAGACGTTCGAGTTCCGAGACGAGATGCGGAATGTCCGCCGCCGTGTTCTCCAGAACGAGGGTCTTCAGGGCATCGGGATAGGTGAGGGCGTATTCCACCGACAGCCACCCGCCCCAGGATTGGCCGACGAGATGGACCTTGCCGAGATCGAGCGCGCGCCTGACCGTCTCGACCTCTTCGACATAGCGGGTGATCGTCCAGAGCGAGGGATCGGTCGGCCGATCCGAGGAGCCGGTGCCAAGCTGGTCGAAGGCGACGACACGGTAGCCGTGGTCGATCAGACAGGAATGGGAATCGCGCAGATAGTCGCAGGGCAGGCCCGGGCCGCCATTCAGACAGAAGACCACGTCATCGCCGGAGCCGAAGCTGTAGGTGACGACCTTGTACCCCTCGACTTCGACCACGCGCCGCTCGTCCGGTTCGATCTCACGCCACACGTTGGATACCCCTCTGGAGTGCTGGAAAATGCCATTGGCACCTGATCGGACGAACCTTAGCGACTCCGGCATGGCGGCCACCAGCTATCAAAAATGATAGGGGGAACCCGCAATGACTTGCGCTCTTTCGCTCAAGATGTAAACATGGCGCAGAAATAGACAGTGCGAATTGATGTCATTGATGTCAAAGGATATTTCGGAGATCGACGCCTATCTTGACGCGGGCGATACGCTCGACGAGCGGATGATGCTCGCCCAGGGTGCACTGGCCGGCTTCGAACTCACCTCGCTGATCTACGACTTCACGCCCGTCAAGTACGATCACGAGGGTCAGCTGATCACGCCGGCCTGGCTTTCGATGCGCAATCTGCCGGCGGACATGATCAAGGTCTGGTGCGAGGACGGCTTGTACCAGATCGATCCCGTCCAGCAACTCGCCTTCAAGACCCACTTGCCTTTCGTGTGGTCATACAGGGCGGACGGCAAGACGCCACTCAACCGCATCCTGAGCCGCGACCACGGCCCGGTGATCGACTATGTGCACGACAGCCGGATCACCTGCGGCGTCAGCGTCCCGGTCCACATGCCGAATGGCGAATGTGCCGTCGTCACCGGCATCCGCCAGGACGCCGGCCATGATTTCGAGGTCGTCATCGACAAGCATGTCGCGGACTTCACGCTGTTCGCCCATGTGCTGCACGAGAAGATCTATCCGCTGTTCGACGAAGAGACCCTGAGCGCGCGGCCCATCCATCTGACACCGCGCGAGCGCGAATGCGTCTCCTACGCGGCGGAAGGACTTTCGGCGAAGGAGATCTCGCTGAAGCTCTCGCGCTCGGTGCCGACCGTCGTCATGCATCTCAACGCCGCCGCCAGGAAGCTCTCGGCCGCGAACCGGGCGCAACTCATCGCGCGTGCCGCGCATTACAGGCTGATCGGCTGACGCCCCCTCAGGCGCTCTCGAAGAACGTCATGAGACGCTCGGGCCCGATCGCCTCGATCAACGGGCCGCCAAAGGGGCGGCGGTCGACGGTTTCGGCGGCCAGCATCGCATTTAACACCGCTTCCTCGATGGCCTCGACCGCAGCTTCATAGACGTGATCGATGTGATCGTCGGGAAGCACCCGGATGACCTCGAAGGCGGCCGGCTGAGATTGCAGGGGGCGCGGATCGGCGGTGGAAAAGGCCAGGAAGAGGTCGCCGGAATTGTGGCCGCCGATCGTTCCGCCCCGGGCGATGCCGATACTGCCGCGTCGCGCAAGGCGCGTGAGCTGCGAGGAGCTGAGTGGCAGGTCCGTCGCGATCACGACGATGATCGACCCGCGCTCTGTGTCGGCCCCTTCCTCCATCTCCATCTCCATCAGACGGCCGATGGGCCGGCCCAGCACCGTCAGCCAGTCGCGGATCCCGTGATTGGCCTGGACGAGGACGCCGAGCGTGAAGTCCTGACCGAAGGTCGGCAGGCGTCGAGAGGCGGTGCCCGTTCCTCCCTTGAAGCCATAAGCGATCATGCCCGCGCCGCCACCGACATTGCCCTCGCTGACGGGCCCGGTCGCGGCACCTTGGAGCGCTGCCAGCGCGTGCTCCTCCGTCACAGCGAAGGCGTTGATGTCGCTGAGAATACCATCATAGGTCTCGGCCACCACCGGCATCAGCCAGGGCGGCTGCGCCTGATCAAGGATGGCCGGATGGCGTTCCACCATCCACCGGTTCGCCGCCTGATGGACCCGGCCGACTCCATGGGTGTTGGTAATCAGGATTGGGCCGGTCATCGTTCCACTGTCGGCGATCCAGTGCGTGCCGGTCATTTCGCCATTGCCGTTGAAGCGATGAAACCCAGCCCTGAGAAGCACCGGCTCGCCGCTCGGCACGATGGCGGTCACGCCCGTCAGCACAGGCAGCCGCCGCCCGGGCCGCGGTTCCGCTTCCGCGATCGTCGACGCTCCGACGGCAAGGCCCGGAACATCCGTGATCGCATTCAACGGCCCGCATTCGCCACGGATCGGCAGGCCGAGATCGCGCGCACGGAAGCAGAACTTGGGCATCAACGATCCTTCGCAGGAGGCGGGAGACGGCAGCAGATCAGCGCGGAAACTAGCTCCGCTCCGAGGAAGATCGATAGCGGGGCAAGCGGTGCGGGCGGCGATCACTCATATCGGCAGGCCTTGTGACGGTCAGGCCACCCCGGCGTGCAGCAGCGGACGCAGAAGCGGATTGGGGAAACGCCGCTCGATCGTGACCGCGTAGAAGGTCTCGGCGATGCCCGGCAACTGGTCGGCTTCGACCAGCATGCCGGACTCGATCTCGTCTTTCACGACGATCGGCGGCAGTACCGCGAGTCCGACACCCTCCCGGGCCAGTAGACGCATCATCGCCATGTCTTCGACCTCGGCCACGATCTGCGGAGTAATGCCGAAACGGTCGGCGAGGGCGTCGAACCCGGTCCGGATGCCGGTATCGGCCGATGGTAGGATGACAGGGTGGTCGCGGAGCCTTTCGGCGAGGCTGGCCGCACCGCGGCCCAAGCGTTCCGGCGTACCGACGAGGCTGACCGGCTGTTCGGCCAGACGATGGGCGACGAATGGCGTCAGCGCGTCGCGGGCCGGGGCCTGGTTGACGAGGACCACGTCGAGGCTGAGAGCTTCCAACGCACGCAAGAGTTCTGCGGCGCCGCCCGAACGCAGGATCAACTCGATGTCGGTGCGGCCGAGAAGCGGTCGCAGGAAGGCGATCTGAAAATTCCGCGACAGCGTGGCGAGGGCGCCGACACGCAGCGCCTGCCGGGCCGCTCCCGTCCCACGCAGTGTTCCGAGCAGCTCGTCGCCCGCGGCGAAGATCGCGTCGGCATGGTCGAGGGCGATGCGCCCGGCTTCCGTCAGGTGCAGCTGACGGCCGCGGCGCTCGAACAGCGCGTGGCCCAGACGCTCCTCGAGCTTGCGGATTTGAACGGATAGCGCGGACTGGGTGACGTTGAGGCGCTCGGCCGTCCGCGTGAGATTGCCGTCATGAGCGACAGCCCAGAAATAGCGAAGATGATTGTAATTGAGTGCGACCATTCCGTTCGAAAATAACGAACGGAATCGCAAAAACAATGCATTTTATTCCGGAAAGCACGAACGCTATCTCCCTCGGGCCATTCAATCGCCTCGTCTGGAGACCCCCGTGCTGATCGACCTGTTGCCCCTTGCGGCCCCGCTCCCGCTGCTGATCGTCGCCGCGATCGCCAGCCGGCGGCCGGGCCGTCGTCCGGGTCTCGTCCCGGCGCTCAGCGAAGGGGCGGCGTTGGCCGCTTTCGCCATCTCTCTCGGAGCGCTTGGCCTGCTCCTCTTTCACGGCTCGGCCACAAGTCCTCTGATCGGCCTGGCCGGCATCGGGCTCTCGGCGCGACTCGACGCGGTGAGCGTTGCGATGCTCCTTCTCGTCTCCTCGGTCGGCTGGATCGTCGTGCGTTTCGCTCGCACCTATCTCGACGGCGAGGCGCGGCAGGGGGCTTTCACCGGATGGCTCTGCGCTGCGATCGCCGCGGTGCTGCTGCTGGTCCAGGCCGGTAATCTGTCCCAGCTCTTCCTTGCCTGGGTCGCGACCAGCCTGTGTCTCCACCGGCTTCTCCTGTTCTATCCCGAACGTGCTGCCGCGCAGCGGGCCGCGCGGAAAAAGGCCCTGTTCTCGGGCATCGGCTCGGCTGCGCTTCTCATTGCGATGGTCCTGCTCGTGCTGGCGACCGGGACCACCGACATCGCGGCGATCAACGCTGCCGCCCGGGCCGAGGACGCGACCGCCCTGACGCTCGCCGCAGCCGCGTTTCTGGCCGTAGCGGCCCTCCTGAAATCCGCGCAGTTCCCGACCCATGGATGGCTGACCGAGGTGATGGAAGCGCCGACCCCGGTTTCGGCGCTGCTCCATGCCGGCGTGATCAATGCCGGTGGCTTCCTGCTCATCCGCTTTGCCGACGTGATGGTTGGCGCGCCCGGGGTTCTGGCCGCGCTGGCGATCATCGGTGGCTTCACGGCTCTGTTCGGTGCGCTGGTGATGCTCACCCAGCCGGCGGTCAAGACGTCGCTCGCATGGTCGACGGTCGCGCAGATGGGATTCATGATCCTGCAATGCGGTCTGGCGCTGTTCCCGCTCGCGCTGCTCCACATCGTTGCGCACTCGCTCTACAAGGCGCACGCCTTCCTGTCGTCAGGCGGCGCGGTCGAGCAGGTCGCTTCGATCCGGCGCCCGGGACCGGTCGCGGTCCCCAGCGGTGCTGCGGTCGGTCGCGCCTTTCTTGCGGCAATCGCCATCTATGCGGCGATCGGCGCCCTGTTCGGCGCGATGTTCGGCTTTGACCAGAAATCCCCGCAGGCGTTGGCTCTGGGTGCCATCCTGGTCTTCGGCGTCGCCTATCTTCTGGCCCAGGGGCTCGCCGACGCCGCGCCGCGTCTTCTGACCCGCCGGACGGTGCTCTATTCCGCCGCTGCCGCGATCGGCTACTTCGCGCTCCAGCGGGCCGCCGAGTGGCTGACCGGCACGACGCTTCCCGCGACACCTGATCCCGGCCGTCTCGAATGGACGCTGATGGCGCTCGCCATTCTGAGCTTCGGGCTGGTGGCGGTTGCGCAAGCCCTGTTCCCCCTTTGGGCGCCGCATCCGGCTGCGGCGGGGCTCCGCGTCCATCTTTCGAATGGCCTCTACGTCAACGCCACCCTCGATCGCATGCTCGGCGGCTGGTCCGTCCGGAAGCCCTCGTGATGGTCCAAGGAGCGACACCCATGCTGATGATCACACCGCAAACCACTAGGCCCGGCGCTGAAACCATCCTCGACGCGGCCGAACATGCGGCGCGGGCCATCCCGCCGCTCTGGCCGCTCGCGTCGAGCGTCGCCGTCAATCCCTTTCTCGGCCAAACGCAGGAACCCCTGGCTGTTGCGGCAGCAAGGCTGCGGCGGGTCGCCGGGATCGCCTCGACCATGCCCCGGACTTGGTATGCCGAGCGGATCGAGTCCGGTGAGATCACCGATGTCGACCTCGCGGCGGCCCTCGGTCGGGCGCCGGCGGGGAGGGGGGCGAAGACGCTCGCCGAGCTGAAACGGGCACTGCAATCGCCCCCGCCATCACCACGCGCCCTGCCGACCGTCGCCGATCTCGCCACCGAGGCTACAGGCATCGACTGGGCCGGGCTCGTCGCGGAACGTCTCGGCCATTGGGCGGCGGGCTATTTCGACCAGGGCCAGGCTCTCTGGGAAATGCCGAAAGGACGCGGGGCGTATGAAAGCTGGCGAGCGATTGCCACCAACGATCTGACCCCCGAGATCGTCGGCCTCCAGGGTTTTGCTTCGAGCGTGGTGGACGCGCCCGAAACGGCTGCGGAGACGATCATCGAAATGGTCGGGCGGCTGGGCCTGAGCGATGCCGCGCTGGAGAGCTATTTCCACCGCCTGCTGATGGGCCTCGGCGGCTGGGCGCAGGCAGCGCGCTATCGCCTCTGGCAGGCCGAACTTGCGGGCGAGATGGATGCGACGGTGAGTGACCTTCTGGCGATCGGCCTCGTCTGGGAGGAAGCGCTGCTGCGCCACCACCGGCCGACCATCGCATCCCATTGGCGCGAGGCCGTCGCGGCCCATGCGGAGCCTGTCGAGCCGACTGCCGACGACTGGACCGACTCAATCCTGCAGGAAGCGGCCGAGATTGCGGCACAGCGCCGGCTTTATAACCTGTTCGAGGGCGCATCGCCGGTCTCGACGCGTAACCGTCCCGCGCTGCAGATGGCGTTCTGCATCGACGTGCGCTCCGAAGTGTTCCGCCGCGCGCTGGAAAGCACCGACCCCGGTGTCCAGACGCTCGGTTTTGCCGGGTTTTTTGGGCTCGGCGTCGCCCATCGCCGCTTTGGCTCGGATGTCGTGGAGGCCAGGCTGCCGGTCCTGCTCAAGCCCGCCGTCTTCAGCTGCTCGGGGGCCCTGACACCGGAAACCGAGAAGAAGGATCAGGCGTCGCGGATCGCAGCGCGGGCGAAGCGCGCCTGGGGGCGCTTCAAGCTCGCCGCCATCTCCTCCTTCGCCTTCGTCGAGGCGACGGGCCCGGTCTATGTCGGCAAGCTTTTGCGCGACGGGCTGAGCCTGAGACGGCACACCGCCCCCGAGGACCCGAGGCCGCGCTTCGACCCGGCGCTCGATCTCGACACCCGCATCACCATGGCGGAAAGCGTTCTCAACGCGATGTCATTGACTGAAGGCTTTGCGCCCCTGGTGCTGCTTGCCGGTCACGGCGCGAATGTCGTCAACAATCCCCATGCCAGCGCGCTGCATTGCGGCGCCTGCGGGGGCTATTCGGGCGACGTCAATGCCCGCCTCCTGGCAGGGCTCCTGAATGACGAGGAGGTGCGGCAGGCTCTCGCCACCCGCGGCATCACGATCCCGAAGGACACGCTATTCGTCGGCGCCCTGCACGACACGACCACTGATGCCGTGACGATCTTTGATGGCGATCACCTGTCCTCCGCGCACAGCGAGGCGATCGAGCGCGCCAGGGATTGGCTCGACACCGCTAGCGCACTGGCCCGCGCCGAGCGTTCGAAACGGCTGCCGCGGGCGGAGGGTGGCGAGGACGTCGCACGCCGCGCTCGCGACTGGGCGGAGTTGCGCCCGGAATGGGCGCTCGCCGGCTGCCAGGCCTTCGTCGCAGCCCCACGCCAGCGCACGGCCGGGCTCGATCTGGGCGGCCGTGCCTTCCTCCACGACTATGACTGGCGCAAGGACGACGGCTTCGGTGTGCTGGAGCTGATCCTGACCGCGCCGGTGGTCGTGGCAAGCTGGATCAGCCTTCAGTACTATGGTTCCACCGTCGCGCCGGATGTCTTCGGAGCGGGCAACAAGCTTCTGCACAACGTGACCGGCGGTATCGGTGTCGTCGAGGGCAATGGCGGGATCCTGCGTCCGGGACTGCCGTGGCAATCGGTGCATGATGGCGAGAGATTCGTCCACGATCCCTTGCGCTTGTCGGTTCTTATTGAAGCGCCGCGTGAAGAGATTGTAGCGATCCTGGAGCGTCACCCGCAGGTGCGCGCCCTGTTCGACAATAAATGGCTGCACCTCTTCGTGCTGGACGATCAGGGTCGCATGGCCTGGCGCTTCGCTGGCGATCTCGGCTGGGAGCCAACGGCCCATGACGAAGCGGCCGATCGGGGAGCCTCGCGGGTGCCAGCGTGAAGCCGCTCCCGGGTCATTTGGCCGCCCTCGAAGCGGAGGCGATCCACATCCTGCGCGATGGCGTTGCCGCCTCGCGCAATCCCGTCCTGCTGTTTTCGGCAGGAAAGGATTCCACCGTCCTGGCCCATCTGGCCTTGCGGGCCTTCCATCCGTCGCCGCCGCCTGTGCCGCTCTTGCATATCGACTCGACCTGGGAGTTCGCCGACGTCCTGGCCTTTCGAGACGCCTTTGCAGAGCAGCACGGGTTTCATCTAATCGTTCACGCGAATGAGGAGGGCCGCGCGCAGGCGATCAACCCGTTCGATCACGGCGACTTCTACACCACGGCGATGCGCACCGAACCGCTCAAGCGGGCTTTGAGCGAAGGCGGCTTCGACGTCGTCTTCGGCGGCGCCCGGCGCGACGAGGAGGCGAGCCGGGCGAAGGAACGCATCGTCTCCGTACGCAATGCGAACCACGGCTGGGAGCCGCGGCTGCAGCGTCCCGAACTCTGGCGCTGCTTCAACTGGCAGATCTCGCCCGGCGAGTCGATGCGCGTCTTTCCGCTGTCGAACTGGACCGAGCAGGATTTGTGGGCCTACATCGTCTTCCGCGCAATCGAGCTCGCGCCGCTCTATCTGGCCAAGGAGCGCGACGTCGTCTTGCGCGACGGGATGCGGATCGTGGTCGACGATCCGACGCGCATGCGCTGGCAGCCGGACGAAGATTCCCGCGTCGAAACGGTGCGCTTCCGTACGCTCGGCTGCTGGCCGGTCACGGCGGCGGAGCCGTCCGAGACGAAGAGCATCGCCCAGGTCGCCCTGGAGACCCTTTCGGCGCAGAGTTCCGAGCGGCGCGGCCGCATGGGCGATGGCGGGTCGCTCGAACGGCAAAAGCGGGACGGGTACTTTTGAGCCCGCCTCGACCCTCGTTCGCCCCATGCGGCCGGGCCGGTAGCGTCAGGGGAAGATCGGGTTGGACCAGGCCTGCTTACCGTCGGCGTCCATCACCCAGACGCGCAGCCAGTCGCCGCCGAACCGTTCGACGGGCAGGCGAGCTTCGCGCAACAACGTGTCCCCGGCAAAGGCCGTTTCCGCCCGGCTTCCCCGTCCGACGATACTGATCGACCGCGCTGGTGATGCGGTCACGACGATCTCGTCATCCGCGATCCGGATGTCGTGGATCTCCGGCCCCTGGCTCGAATACGAGAGTCCCGCCTTCATCGCAGCGAGAATGGCGTCGGGCTCGTTCGTCTCCGTGCGAACCATCATCCAGCCGCCGCCGGCATCGGGGATCTTGAGATGGGCGTCGTCGGTCGCGTAGGCGGTCAGATGGCGGTGCCCCTCGTTCAAGAGGGCATCAAGCAGGGCGGTCCCGTCACCCCGGCCGGTCTCCAGCGCGCAGCCGGTGTTCCAGATCTCGACCGCATGGGCGTGGGAGGTCATGGCGCGGCCATCCCCGATCGTCAGCGACGACCATTGGGGATGGGCGACGCCGACGAAGGCGCCGGCCGCATTGGCACGTGCTGCAAGCTCCTCCATTCGCTCGGTTTCGGAGGGCGGTTCGAAGTCGATCGGCAATCCGCAGGCGAGAATGTGCCAGATCTCGCCCTGGCTGTTTTCCGGCGCGTGGATCTCAGCGCCAAGGATCGTGGTGAAACCTGCCTGACGCTCGGCCCGCGTGTCGGTGATCGGCCAGTCGAATTGCCCGAGGAAATGGTCGGAGAGGCAGAGAAACCCGTATCCCATCTCGCGATAGAGCCGGCACACCTCGGAGGGCGGCTGCGCCCCGTCGGAGCGGTTGGAATGGGTGTGGATGTTGCCTTTCAGGAAGTTGCCGTTGGCCGAAAACGCCGCACGCCCATCCATCTTCGCCTCCGCCCGATCCTGTAGATGCGCCTTCATGTCGTCTTCCCGTGACGCCCCGATGACGCAGGGCACCGAGCCCGAATGGGCGAGATTTCCGACCGGGGGAAAATACCGGCGGGTGCCGGGCCTGTGCGCTGTCGCAGCTCTGTCATCGTTCCGATAACCGAACGTCATGGAAGGCGGCTAATGAGCCGGCATCATCGGACAGTTTCAACGGAACTCGATCACATGACCGCTCGTCTCCCGACCTCCCGCCGCGGCTTCGTCAAGGGCGCCGCCGCCACCGCCACGTTCCTGGCCACGCCGGCCATCATCACCCGGCCGGGCTTCGGCCAGTCCTCCGGCACCGTCAACGTCTTCGTCTGGGGTGACTATGTTCAGCCGAACATGATCGACAAGTTCAAGAAGGACACCGGCATCAAGATCAACCTGTCGACCTATGGCTCCAACGACGAGGCCGAGCAGAAGATCAAGGCCGCCGGCGGCAAAGGCTTCGACGTCGTGTTCCCCTCGGTGACCAACGTCGCCAACTATCAGGAAGGCGAGACGCTGTTCCTGCAGCCGATCGACGAATCCAAGGTCAAGACCGAGAAGGTCATCGCCTCCATGTATCGCGACTCGATCCAGCTCGGCGCGGTCCAGAACGGCGAGCGTGTCGCCATCCCCTACAATTGGGGCACCGAGGCGATCACCTTCGACGCGTCGGTCTTCGACGACGTCTCCGACGCCGATGTCTCCTATGCCATGCTCTGGGATCCGCGCGCCGAGAACAAGGCCGCCTTCCGCCAGAAGTCGGTGATGATCGGGACAGGCCTCTATCTCGACGCGATCGGCGAGATCGAATCGAACCGCATGATCGACATCTACAAAAGCGAAGAGGACATGAAGCGCATCTTCGATGCGGTCGCCACCTACATCGTCGATCACAAGCAGAATTTCGGCGCCTTCTGGAACAACGCGACCGAAGCGCTCGCGGCCTTCCAGCAGGGTGGCTGCGTTGCCGGCCAGACCTGGGACTCCACCGGGCTGCTTCTCAACCGCGACAATGCGAACCTCAAATACCGCATGCCCAAGGAAGGCGGCATCACCTGGATGGACTCCATGGCGATCCCGTCCGGAGCGGAGAATCTCGAGCAGGCCTATGCCTTCATCAACGCCATGCTGGATCCCGAGATGGCGGGCATGATGAGCCAGAACACCGGCTACAATTCCTGCGCTGAAGGCGCGGCGCAATATGCCGGCGAGACCTACGCCAAGCAGTTCAATGAGGTCTACAATCAGGAGAACCTCGCCAATCTGTGGTGGTGGCAGGCGGACACGCCGTATTTCACCACGGTGCGCCAGTCCTTCGTCGACCGCATCACCAACGCCGCCTAGACGGCGCGGCGATCGAACGCCGGGCTGGTGCCTGCCCCGAAGCCCAGTCCGGCGGTTGCCCGTGCTCTTTCCGATCCAACACCCGCCGCCATGGCGGTCCGGATCATCAGGACCGAGAACCGAACGTGAAGACGGCGCCCATCTCCGAGATCATCAAGCTGAAGGCTGGCGGGAAGCTGAAAACCCTGCTCGCCAGGCGCATGCGGCGGGCCGGAGACATCCGCCTCTCCTACGCCGCGACGATCGAAAAGGCCGTCCCACGCGCCTTGTGCCTGGCGTTGGAGGGAGCAACGGGCCGTCCGAAGCTCGAACGGCTCTATCGCCGCTACTGCGCTGAAGCGCCTTGCACGAGCTTCTTCCACGAAGCGATCTCACGCATGGGGATCGCCCTCGACATCGAGGGGGCGCCGGAGATTCCCGAGACCGGTCCGCTGGTCATCGTCGCCAATCACCCGTTCGGCGCGATGGACGGGATCGCCATCGGGGCGTTTCTCAGCCGCTATCGCGACGACGTGCGGATCATCGCCCATTCCGCGCTCGCGAAGGTTCCCGAACTGAAGCCGCTGCTCTTTGCGATCGACTTTTCCGGTACGCGGGAAGCCGAGCGCGAAAACGTCAAGGCGCGGGCCGGAGCACTCGCCCATCTCAAGGCCGGTGGGTGCGTTGTCGTCTTTCCCGCCGGCGCCGTGATGACCACCTCGAAGCCGTTTGCGCGCGCCGCAAAGGAGCTGCCCTGGGGGCCGCTGGCTGCACGGCTCATCCTGCGTTCCGGCGCGACGGTCGTGCCAATTCACGTTCCAGGTCAGAATTCGCGACTCTTCCAGATCGCGAGCAAATTCTCCCAGTCGGCGCGCTATGCCTTGCTCTTCCACGAGGCCGCACGGATGATCGACACGTCGATCCGCCTTCAGGTCGGGGATCCGATCGCACCGAACGCGCTCGCCCGCCACGCCGACGCGGTGGGCTTGACCGAATGGCTGCGTGGCGCGGTGTTCTCGCTCGGTCGCTGGGAAAGCCGCCGTCGCAGG
>Ga0310345_10001847_pt1 | contig 22578 bp, 29 predicted proteins | sample HC15DNA20500_MG_FD_204667 | JGI IMG/M metagenome (GOLD analysis project Ga0310345, IMG submission 204667) | Marine microbial communities from station ALOHA, North Pacific Subtropical Gyre - HC15-DNA-20-500_MG | ecosystem: Environmental > Aquatic > Marine > Oceanic | place: Pacific Ocean: North... | reverse complement strand
GTCGTATTTCACGGCGGGATGATGGGGCAGATGATGATGGGCGCGGATGCTCCCGCGATGATCGACCAGATGCGGCAGGGCCGGATGTGGTTCGTCAACGGCCGCGCCGCGCAGGGCCATGAAGACTCGCCGCTGATCGAGGCCGAACGTGGCAGCACACAGCTGGTCGCGATGGAGAACCGCACCGGCTGGTGGCACCCGATCCACCTGCACGGCCACGTCTTCCGCATCATTTCGCGCGACGGCCGGCCGACCGTGCATCGCGAATGGCGCGACACGGTGCTCATGGCCCCCGAGGAGCGCGTCGAGATCGCGTTCCGGGCCGACAACCCCGGCGACTGGATGCTGCACTGCCACGTCCTCGCCCACCAGGCTGCCGGCATGGCGGCACTGATCCGCGTCGTCGACGGGGCCTGACCATGGAAAGGAAACCCCGCATGAAGACCATCAGGACCCTCCCTGTTCGGCCTCACCGCCCTGCCGGCGCTGGCCGACGCGATGACGCTTTACAAGGACCCGAACTGCGGCTGCTGCGCGGCGCATGCCGAGTATCTGCGGGAGAACGGCTATGAGGTGGAGATCGTCGAGACCTACGATCTCGCCACCGTCAACAAGGAGGCCAGCATCCCGCTTGGCCAGCAGGGCTGCCACACGGCGTTGATCGACGGCTACGCGGTGAGCGGCCACGTGCCCGCCGACATCCTGTCGCGCTTTCTTTCCGAGAAGCCCGAGGCGATCGGCCTCAGCCTGCCCAGCATGCCGATGGGCGCGCCCGGCATGGGGGACGACCCGGATGTCGAGCTCGACGTTGTGATGATCGACGCCGAGGGCACGGCGCTGCCCTATCCGGCAGAGTAATGCCCTTCCGGCCGGCGCACTTCCGCGCCGGGCGCACACTGACGAATGAAGGCCCGGATGATGGGACCCGAGATAATGACCGCCATGGGCGGATGGATGATGTTCGGCATGGGGGCGGTCTGCCTGCTCGCCGTGCTGGCCCTCCTGCTCGCCGTGGCGGCGCTGATCAAGTATCTTCGTAGCCCAGGAGGGTAGCCATGGCACGACGTGGAGCAGCGCTTCTCGTGACCGCTTCGGGCGTCGCAGTGCTGCTGGGCGCCGGCGCGCTCACGTTCTGGCCCTCGGCCGGTGACGCGACCGAGCACGGCCGCCAGCTCTACCTCGACAATTGCGCGTCCTGTCACGGTGCCGAACTTGAGGGCCAGCCCGACTGGCGCCGGCCGCTGCCCTCGGGCCGCCTGCCCGCCCCGCCGCATGACGCAAGCGGCCACAGCTGGCATCACCCCGACCGGGTATTGCGCGAGATCATCCTGCGCGGCACGGCGGCGATGGTCGGCAACGGCTACGAGAGTGACATGCCGGGCTTCGAGGGCTTGCTCCCCGAGGCCGAGGTCGAGGCGATCCTCGACTATTTGAAGTCGGAATGGCCAGAGCGCGAACGCGCACATCAGGCGCGCGTCACAGCCGCCGACGAGGCCGCCGGCGGCTGACCATGGCCCCGGGTGGCGCCTTCTGCGGGCGTCGGCCCGTTGCCGTCCTGTTCAGCTGTGGTGGTCCATCCCGTGCTGGTCCGGGCTGTAGGGTTGCCCGCCCTCGGGTAGAGGTAGACCTTCGTGCCCATGGGGACCTTCTTGTAGGGCTCGATGACGTGGTCGTTCACCAGCCGCGCGCAGCCGTTCGAGACCGCCTGTCCGATCGTCGAGGGCTGGTTCGTGCCATGAATGCGCAAAAAGTGTCCTCTCTGCCAATACCGCGCTGCATCCCTGGCCAAGCAATTGGCAGGGCCATTCCGGGTTGGGGCTCCCTCTACCCTTTCATAGCAATAAAGACCCCGCTCGGCCCACGGCGGAGCGGCTTCGAGAAATGGAAATGATTGCACGACCGAAAACGCGCTTCCTGCTCCCAGTTGCGGAATTGTCCAGCGTCCCAATCCGCTCGCCACGCATTTTCAACCCAGAGTCCTACTGGCCGTTCCGTCAAACTCTTCACGCATAGGAACTGAATTCGATCTGTCGGAAGCTCAGTCACTTCGCTTAGGGACTGACCTCCCTGAAGGGCAGGCTCGCCTCGGTGAACCTGAGTGTTTTTGGGCCGCTGGACTTCCTGAGGCGCCCGGCTTCGGAAGGGAGAGGCATTGTGCGGGGCTCCATCCTTCCTATGTCATTCCGCGAAAACCAACAGGAGGAGGATAACATGAAGACCCCCAGTGAGCTGCGGGCTTTGCGGGCAGAACTTGTAGAACGCCGGAATGTCGAACTCTATCGTCTGGACGTTCACAACGATGCTCGGCTGGCCCGGATCGCGGATATTCAGCTCTCCATTCAGGCCGTCGACGACGCGCTGCGCGAGGCAGCGCCCGGGGAGCCAGTTAGGCATTCGGGGTAAATTCTGCGTAGATCTACCAGTTCGCGTTATAGTCCTTGCTGGAGCTCTGGGCGGCCGAGGAACAGGTCCCCCGGCCAAGGCCCAGATGCGCCCGGCGCATCGATGGCGTCCCTGGGATAGACCCTTGCGCCGGGTGCCGGGATCGTCGCCGACATCTGCGCGCCCATAAGCCGAAACCCATTTGGCATGTGTCCGGGCACCCCCCCGGCGACCGGACCATGGGTCGGCCCCTCGTGCGCGCGTTGTCAGAAAGAGGCGCCCTTCGGGGAGGGGCGGTGATCTAATCCGCGATCTCCAACCGTTTTTGCAGATCCTCCCGCAGCGACCTGCGGCTGCGGCGACCGGTGATCTGCTCGGCCATGACGGTGGTCGGCTTCAGCCTGCGCTCGTCTTCCTCCCCCACGAGTTCGTAGCTGCGCCGGGCGCCCACCAGCAGACCACGCGCGGCCGTGGCCGCCACCACGGTCACCTCGACCACTCTCACCCGATCAATCGTGACGTTTTCCGGCGCGCCCGAGAGGGCCCGCTCGAGCAGCACGCCGACCTCGCCGATGCTTTCATGGTCTCCGGTGCTGAGCGGCCCCTGGTTCGTCGCCTCTTTCGGGTTCGCTTGCTCTCTGTCGGTGAGTTGTGAGCGCTCCGTCACGTTGACGAGGTGCTGCTGATCCTCCGTTTTCAAAGTCAAAAGCACGTCGAGCACGTAAATCGGCTCCAGCCCGAGATTGGATATGAAGCACTTGGCCGAAAGGCCCGCCCCGGCGCCCTGGGTGATCAAGATGCAGGGCCGTCGCTGCCTGAGATAGCTGAACAGGAAGATGCTGAGATAAACGATCCAGACCACCAGCATCGCCGCGTTGACGATCAGGCCCAGCATGTCGGTATGGTTTGTCACCCACTCCATCCGGCCTCCGCTTGTTTGCCGATGGGTAAGCAAGCGAGGAAGGAGGAGCCGAGTTCCGAGGGCAGGCGACACGGCAAGGACGGGGGGCGGCAAGCGGGTTGGCCGATCCTTCCTGAACGCTGCGACCAGTTTTCCGCTCCAAACCCGGTTATTCCGGGGTTCGAAGCGGCGCAGGGCCGGCACGCATCAACGGCCTGATCCCGCGCCCCGGATTTCTGTCCCGCTCCAATCCACCGGGTCCACGAAGAGGCCGAACCAGACCGACCAGAGACCCAGCCCGACGAAGAGGGCTCCCAGGAGCCAACGCCGCGGCCGCAACCAGTTCGCGAGCCGGTCGAGAGGCCCGGCGAAGCGCGGCGCGACGGCGAATGGAAACAGCGGCGCCGTCAGCGCCAGCGCGAAAACCGCCATCATCACGAAGCCTGCCGCCGCGGACCCGCTGAGGCTGGCGGCCCCGATCAGGCCGAAGAGGATCGGCGCGGCGCAGGCCGGAATGTTCAGCCCGAAAGCCAGCCCCTGAAGCAGCGGGTTGCCAGCCAGCTTCCAGTGGCCTGGCGCCAAGCCGACCCGGCGCCGCAGCGCCCTGTCCCTCCGCGACAGGATCGCAGCGCCCAAGCCCAGGTAGACCGCCCCGAAGGCCAGCCACATGCCCGTCTGCACGCCGATCAGCCTCTGCCCAAGCAGAACGACGAGACCTCCGAAGCCGCCCATCACGACGACCCTCGCCAGCAGGAAGACCAGTGCCGCAATCAGCCTCTGCGCAGCAGGCCGGCGTCGCTGCCCCTCGAGAAACAGCACATGCGCCCCGAGCGTGCAGGGCTCGACGAAGCCGAGCAGGCCGAGACCGAAGGCAGGCAGCAGCGTCTGAAAGGTGATTTCCATGGTGCAACGGTATCGTGGAAGCCGGGGGAGGATGCAAAGCACCCCTACTCGCCGGGGGCGCAGCTATGGAAGGACCGCAGCTCTATCTCGACAACGGCACCGCCCGCCACCGTGCCGAACTCGAAAGCCGGCAGGCTCGGCCTCGGCCCCCTGCCGGCCCCACCGCAAGACGCGAGCGGCCACACCTGCCCCCCTGATCGAGTGCTGCGCGAGCTTATCCTGTGCGGCCCCGCGGCGGTGGCGGGCAATGGCCACGACAGCGACGTGCCGGGCTTCGAGGGCCTTCTTACCGAGGCCGAGGTCGAGGTCGAGGCGATCCTCGACTACCTGAAGTCGGAATGGCCCGAGCGCGAGCGCGCGCATCGAGCGCGCGTGACCGCAGCCGACGAGGCCGCCGGCGGTTGATCAGGGCTCCAGGCCGGCGCCCCAGCGGGCGTCGGCCAGTTGCTGCCCTGTTCAGCTGTGGTGGTCCATGCCGTGCTCGTCCGGGCTGTAGGGGTTGCCCGCCTTCGGGTAGAGGAAGACCTTCGTGCCCAGGGGGACCTTCTCGTAAAGCTCGATGATGTGGTCGTTCACCAGCCGCGCGCAGCCGTTCGAGACCGCCTGACCGATCGTCCAGGGCTGGTTCGTGCCATGGATGCGCAAAAAGGTGTCCCGACCATCGACGAAAAGGTAGAGCGCCCGCGCCCCGAGCGGGTTGTCGAGGCCACCGGGCATGCCGTCCTCTGCATATTGCTCGTATTTCTCGGGCTCGCGCCGCACCATGGCCGGGGTCGGCTTCCAGCTCGGCCATTCCTTCTTCACCCGCACGACGTAGCTGCCGGCGTGATAGAGATCCGCGCGCCCGACGCCGACGCTGTAGCGGATCGCCCGGCCTTCGGGCAGCGTCCAGAAGAGCGCGAACTCGTCCGGCATCACGTGGATCTCGCCCGCGGGAATGCCCGGCGCGATCTCGACCTCGTGCGGCAGGAACTCCTCGGGCAGCGCACCGCCTTCATGCGCCTGCGCCAGACCCGGCAGCCCGGCCAGTCCAAGCCCGGCCATTTGTGTCAGAAACTGTCTTCTCTGCATGCCATTCGCCTCATGATTGACCGGTTGCGGCAGGCCACCGGCCATCCGGCTCTCTTGTCACCCACGATACATATGACGGAAAACTCGGGCCCGAGGCCAGACCGGATTGGCTCAGCTGTCTTCAGACAGGGGCGCCTTGCCCCCCATCACCTGGAGCATGAAGGAGCCGGAGGCGGTGATCGTCAGGAAGCCGTGGAACGCCTCGATCCCGGTGATGAAGCGCAGATGCCCATCCGGGTTCAGATCGCCGCGGCCCAGCGTGGTGAAGTTGACCAGCGAGAAATAGAAGTAGTCCATGAAGCTCGGGGGCGGCGCATCGGCCGCCGAGGGCGCCAGGTCACCGAGTTGCAGGCCCCTGACGGCCCAGACGAAGGCGAAGGTGTAAACCAGCGCCTCGATCACATGCGCCACGGTGATCGCGCCGATCGTCATGGAGAGATGACGGCCCCGGGCCTTCGCCGGACCTGATGCGATCGCGTCCGAGACCCGTTTGAGGGTGAGATAGTGAATGGCGCTGCACAGCGCCACGACGACGGCGGATATGAAGATGGCCTGGATCATGCGCTCCCAAGCCGGCAACCGCTGGCCTGGTTCCGAATATCACTCCCGGGCCTTCTCCAGCAGAGCGACCATTTCGCGGAACTTGGTGCGCTGCTCGTCCGGGTCGCCCGAAAGGATCGCGGCTTCGAGGCAGTGATTGGTGTGGTCCTCGATCAGCAGCCGCTCGACCGCCTTCAAGGCCGAGCGCACCGCCGCGGTCTGGGCCAGCACGTCGACGCAGTAGCGGTCCTGCTCGACCATGCGGGAGATCCCCCGGACCTGGCCCTCGAGCCGCGCCAGCCGCTTCTGGATCGCCGCCTTGTTCTGCTTTTCCTGCACGCTTTTCTCCTCCCCCGCTTGGAACCCGGCGTCAATGGAACGGTTCCTACCATACCCTATGTAGGTATCCCGTAGCCGTTTCGCACCTCCGGAAGACCGCCAGGCAAGGAACGATACAGCAGAAAGGTCCGCCCATGAGTCATGATCGTCACCAGCACGGACATCACCATGACCTGCCCGGCGACCGCACCGCGACCGACCCGGTCTGTGGCATGTCGGTCGATGTCGAGACCGCGAAGCATGTCGCCGAGCATGAGGGCGAAACCTTCTATTTCTGCTCGGCCAAGTGCCGCGAGAAATTCGAGACGCGGCCCGAGATCTTCCTCGATCCCGCGCTGAAGGCCGCGCCGCCCGAGCGCGAGGACGAGATCTACACCTGCCCCATGCATCCCGAGATCGAGCAGATCGGTCCCGGCTCCTGCCCGATCTGCGGCATGGCGCTCGAGCCCAAGGGCATACCCATGACCGAGGGGCCGAGCGAGGAATACATTGACTTCCGTCGCCGCTTCGTGGTCGGGGCGGCACTCACGATCCCGCTCGCGGTCATCGCGATGGGCCGGCATTTCGCGCCCGAAACCTTTGCGATCATTTCCGCCTCCTGGCTCGACTGGAGCGAGCTCATTCTCGCCACGCCGGTGGTCCTGTGGTCGGCCTTGCCATTCTTCGAACGCGGCTGGGCCTCGGTCAGGAGCCGCAATCTCAACATGTTCACGCTGATCGCGCTCGGGGTCGGCGTGGCCTATCTATACTCGGTCGTCGCCACCGTTGCGCCGGGCCTGTTCCCGCCGCAGTTTCGCGGCCACGAGGGCGAGGTTGGCGTCTATTTCGAAGCAGCGGCGGTGATCGTCACGCTGGTTCTGCTGGGCCAGCTTCTGGAGTTGCGCGCGCGTGAGCGCACCGGGGGGGCGATCCGCGCGCTTCTCGACCTCGCGCCCAAGACGGCTCGGCTGGTCGACGCGCAGGGCGAGCGTGACGTGCCGCTTGACATGGTCCGCTCGGGCGACCGCCTCAGGGTGCGGCCGGGCGAGAGCGTGCCGGTGGACGGCGTGGTGGTCGAAGGCCGATCGTCGATCGACGAGAGCATGATCACCGGTGAGCCGATCCCGGTCGAAAAGGCCGAGGGCGACCCGGTCACCGGCGGCTCGCTCAACCAGACAGGCAGCTTCGTGATGCGCGCCGAGAAGGTCGGCGCCGAGACCATGCTCAACCGCATCGTCGCCATGGTGGCCGAGGCGCAGCGCAGCCAGGCGCCGATCCAGAAGCTCGCCGACAAGGTGTCCGGCTACTTCGTTCCGGCGGTGGTCGGCGTCGCCCTCCTCGCCTTCGTGGTCTGGAGCCTCTTCGGCCCCGACCCGGCCATGGCCTTCGCGCTGGTCTCGGCGGTCTCCGTGCTGATCATCGCCTGTCCCTGCGCCTTGGGCCTCGCCACGCCGATGTCGATCATGGTGGGCGTCGGCAAGGGCGCGGGCCACGGCGTGCTGATCAAGAACGCCGCCGCGTTGGAGCGCTTCGCCGCCGTCGACACGCTGGTCGTGGACAAGACCGGCACGCTGACCGAGGGCCGCCCGGCGCTGGTCGAGGTGGTGACCGAGGGCATGGCGGAGGATGAGCTTCTGAGCCTCGTCGCCGCGCTCGAGGCGCAGTCCGAACACCCGCTGGCCCGTGCCATCGTCGAGGGCGCGAACGAGCGTGGCATCCCCCTGCCCGAGGTCGAAAGCTTCGACAGCATCACCGGCAAGGGCATCTCGGGCCGGGTCGCGGGCCGCGGCGTCGCGATCGGCAATGTCGCGATGATGCAGGATGCGGGCGCCGACACGGCCGCCCTGTCCGAGCGGGCCGATGCCGCGCGGCGCAAGGGGCAGACGGCGATCCTCGTGGCCGTTGACGGTTGCGCGACCGGGCTGGTCGCGGTGGCCGACAGGATCAAGGCAACGACACCCAAGGCCATCGCGGCGCTGCACGAGGAGGGCCTCAGGATCGTCATGCTCACCGGCGACAACGCGGTCACCGCCCGCGCCGTGGCCTCGGATCTCGGCATCGACGAGGTGGTCGCCGAGGTGCTGCCCGCCGACAAGCAGGCGGCGATCCGGCGGCTGCAATCGGAGGGGCGCGTCGTGGCGATGGCCGGCGACGGGGTGAACGATGCGCCCGCATTGGCGGCCGCCGATGTCGGCATCGCCATGGGCACCGGCGCAGACGTCGCGGTCGAGAGCGCCGGCATCACGCTGGTGCGCGGCGACCTGACGGCGCTGGTGACCGCCCGGCGGCTGAGCCGCGCCACGGTCCGCAACATCAAACAGAACCTGCTCTTCGCCTTCCTCTACAACGGCCTTGGCGTGCCGGTGGCGGCAGGCCTGCTCTACCCGTTCACCGGGCTGCTGCTGTCGCCGATCATCGCCGCCGCGGCGATGAGCCTGTCCTCGGTCTCGGTGATCGGCAATGCACTGCGCCTGCGCGCGGCGCGGGTCGGCTTCGAGGCGAACTGAACCAAACGGGGCGCCGCCGGGCCATCGGTCCGGCGGCGCCCCTTCGTATGTAAACGGACCCTCCCCGGTCCGACAGTAAGAGGAGAGTTTCCATGTCCTACTGGCGCTTCGCCGCGATGATTGCGACCTCGACGGTGGTGATGTTCGGGCTGATGTACATCAACACCTACGCCTTCGAGCACGTCTTCTTCAGCGAGACCCGGACCTACATGGCGCTCCTGATGGGTGCGGCGATGGCGGTGATCATGCTCAGCTTCATGCTGTCGATGTATTCGAGCAAGGCGATCAACGTCGCGATCTACGCCGGTGCCGTTGTGGTCTTCGGTGTCACGCTCTGGCTGATCCGCAGCCAGGAAACGGTGGACGACACCAGCTACATGGCGGCAATGATCCCGCACCATTCGATCGCAATCATGACCTCCGAGCGTGCGCAGATAGAGGACCCGCGCGTACGCAAGCTCGCCGACGAAATCATCGCCGCGCAACGCAAGGAGATCGGCGAGATGCGCCACCTGATCGCCGATATCGAAGAGAACGGCATCGCTACGGACCCGGCGCTCGGTGAGTCCGAAGCGCCCGCCGAGGAAGGCACCGTCGAGGAGGCGCTGAGTTCCGTGCAACTGGCCGGCCTCGACCCCGCGGGATTGAGCCCCGAGGAGATCGAAACCGCGCTCGAACGCGACGCGACCTGCGAATTCCGTCGCACCAACGAGGGCGAGCCGGTGCTCGCCATGGCGGGCGAGAACGGTGCGATCAAGTTGTCGGGCGTTTTGATCCCGCTCGCCGCCGGCGGCCCGATTGCCGTCGAGACGCTGGAAGACGGCGCGCGGTTCGCGGCCGAAGGCGTCGATGTCTCCGTCATGCCCGACCCGGGCGCCGACTGGACCGACACCGACGGCAGCCTGCGCCGCGCCGAGGCCGAGATGACCTTCCATCTCGAAGAGGGCCTGCGGGTGGGCTATCGCGGCTTCCTCGACTGCTCGGCCTGATCCCCGCAGAACTCCGCTTCTCCCATTTGCGCTATCACGCCGGACCTGACAGGGTCCGGCGCTTTCCCGACGTCTGAGCGAAAGGACCGCCCATGAAGAGCCTGATCACCGCCCTCGCCCTCGTTCCTCTTGCCGGTGGCGCCCTTGCCGGGCCGGGCCACGATTCCGACCAAGGCATCGGCGGACCGGGTGATCCCGCGAAGGTCGACCGGACCGTCGAGATCGCCATGGACGAGATGAGCTACACCCCCGCTTCGGTCGAGGTTACCGCTGGCGAGACGATCCGCTTCGTCGTGAGCAACGAAGGCCGGCTGATTCACGAGTTCAACCTCGGCACCCCCGACAGCTGGGCCGCGCATGAAGACGAGATGCAGGCGATGATGCGCGAGGGCATAATGAACATGCGCCGCGTCGATCACGAGAAGATGCAGGAGATGGGCATGGCGCATGACGACCCCAACAGCGTGCTGCTGGAGCCGGGCGAGAGCGCCGAGATCGTCTGGACCTTCCCCGAGGACGGTCAGGTCGCCTACGCCTGCAACGTTCCGGGCCATCTCGAAGCTGGCATGAAGGGCGAGGTCGAGCTGGACGCGAGCTGATACGACCCCGGAACGGTGAGGTGCCCGCGCCGCCCGCCCCGCGCGTCCGATCGGGTGAGATGGGGCAGCGGCGACGGCTGGGCTTCCTGCCCCGATTGATGCAGATCAATGCGACACTTGCCCTGTCCCCTCATGGTTCGTGGCGGAAACCGAACCATGGAGACCAAGATGAACCGCATTGCATTCGGCCTGGCCCTCATCGCAGGCCCGGCATCCGCCGATCCGGAGGGCTATGGTTACGGGCACATGATGGGCTGGGGCGGCAGCGGCTTCGGCATGGTTTTCGGCCCGGTGCTCTGGCTGATCGTACTCGGCCTCGTGGTCGCCGGGGTGATCTGGCTGGTCCGGCGCCTCGACGAGGGCGCCGGACCGGGCCGGAAATCCGGCGCGCTCGCCGAACTCGACATGCGTTTCGCCAAGGGCGAGATCGATTCCGAGGAATACGCCTCCCGCAAGAAGCTGCTGAGCGACGCCTGACCGGCGGCTGACGGTGCGAGGGAAAGTGAGACGGCCGCCTTGGGGCGGCCGTTCAGTTTCTAACCTTTGGCTTGGAAAGTCTTCACTTGGTTGAGGATTGTACCTAGCGACCGATCAATGGGCAGAGCCGAGGGTGGTTGCCGCTGTGCCATGGTCGGGCGCCGAGTAATCGTGGTCGTGACCGTCGTCATGCGCATCGCCATGCATCGCCGCCGCCGCGACGCCGTGATGACCGACACTAACGGGCAGGCTGCTGGCATAGCTGCGCAGGGCAAGGTGAAAGACGGTCGCAAAGACCACGCCCAGCATGATCATGAATGCCCAGTTCCGGCGGTGCAGGACGTAGCCCTGACGGATCGCGAAGGCGAGCGAGGATACGAAGATGCCGATCGGCGCGATGTAGCTGGCGAAGACCGGGGTATCGTAGAAATGCTGCGCGGCCCCGGAGACCATGCCGATGCCGAGCGCGAGGAGCAGCGACACCGAGACGTATTTCAACACGCTGTCACCGAGGATGCCGGTCTTGAAGAGCACCTCGTTGAGGTAGGAGCCGAAGGCGAACAGCACGGCCCCGATGGCCATCAGGACAAGCGCATACTGGCGCATATCTGCCTGCGCCGCGTGCACGATGGAGCCCGAGATCAGGCCCATGCCGAGGAACATCAGCAGGTAGGAGAAGTAGGGTTTGAACACGTTCCAAGGCGTGGTGAAGGTCACGTCGCCCGGTTGAGCATTGATCGACATCTGGTCGAAACTTTCTCTGAGATTGAGGTATTGGTTCGGTCCCCGCGAACATGCCGGGACCGGGATCGTTCTGCATGGCGCCGTCTTGCGGGCCGTTGACCGGCTCGTGCTGGCGCATGCCGAATGGCACGGCCAAGCCGGCCGACCGCTCGCATCGGTCCGCTGAGACTGCGGCCACCCGGAGGGAGCGGCCGCAGCGGGCCCGCTTCAGGTCGCTGCGACGGCGAACTCGGTCATCATCCCACTCGCGAGATGCGGCATCTGGTGGCAGTGCAGCATCCAGCGCGCCGCCTCTCCGGCATCGAGCGCCACGGTAACCGCAGCCATCGGCGGCACGTAGACCGTGTCACGCACCGCGCCCGAAAAGCGCTGACCACCCGCCTCCACGACCTGGAACACGTGCCCGTGCAAATGCATCGGGTGGCCCATGGACGACATGTTGTGGAAGGTCAGCTCGACCCTTTCGCCCGAGACGGCCGGGACCGGCTGGCGCTCGGCCCAGGTCTTGCCGTCGATGGTCCAGACATAGGGCTGCATCTGTCCACCCAGCATCACCATCTGCCGACGTTCGGCGGCGCGCTCGGGCAGCGGCTCGATGGCGCGCAGCGACCGCTCCTGCCCGAGATCCAGATCGAAGGCCGGCGCCGCGGTGGGTGCGATGCCCTGTATCTTCTCGACCTGCGCCCCGGAGTTCGCCAACACGATCCCGGTGCGCTCCGGCGCCCCCTCGCGCAACGCGAGGATCGGGAAGGCCCCGCCCGAGGGCAGATCGATCTCGATGTCGAGCCGCTGCGCCATCGCCGCGCCGAAGCGACGCCCGGAGATCGGCTGCACGGCATGGCCGTCCACCGCCACCAGCCGCGCCTCGACCGCGCCGGTCTCGATCCAAAAACTGGTCGCGGCGGCTGCGTTGATCACCCGCAGGAGCACCCGCCCGCCCGGTTCGACCTGCACCACGTCGGGGTCCGAGAGCGTGCGGTCGTTCGCCAGATAGGCGTCGAAGTCGTAGTCGTTGAGATCGGCAGTCATCGCCATGCCGCCATGATCCATCCCGGCCATGGCTCCATGGTCCATCCCGGCCATCGCGCCGTGATCCATACCCGGCATGCCGTTCATCGCGCCGTGGTCCATGCCGCTCGTCGCGCCCATCCCGGCCATGCCGCCATGGTCCATGCCATGCATCGCCATGCCCGAGGTGATCTCTTCCATCACCTGCTCGGGCGATTTGAAGGAGAAGTCGTGTAGGAACATCACCACCTCCTGCCGGTCGGCGGCAAGGTCCTCGGCGCGGCGTACGATCAGCGGCGCCGCGAGAAGCCCGAGCTCCTGAAGCGGCAGGTGGCTGTGCATCCAGTGGGTCCCCGGCAGCGGCGTGAAATCGTAGTCGCGGCTCTCGCCCGGGGCGATGGGGGGCAGCGGCAGGTTCGGCACGCCATCCTGGGCATTGGGCGGGATCTGCCCATGCCAATGGATCAGCGTCTCGACATCGAGCCGGTTCTCGAGCCGCACCGCGAAGCGCTGGCCGGGATCGAGCGCGAGACCGGGCCGGTCGTCCGGACCGAGCAGCCCCATGACGGTGGCGGCGCGCCCGTCGATGTCGAGCGTGCGCGTCGTCGCGCGCAGCAGCAGCGGCTCCATGGCTTGTGCGCGCCCGACAGCAGGCATGGTGGCGAATGCGGCGGCGGCCGCGCTGGTGGCGAGGAAGCCGCGACGGGAAAGGTGATGGGTCATATGTCTGAAATCCTTGCGGCGAAGGTGCCGCGATGCGGGGCCACCCGATCAATCGGGGGCGGTGACGCGGGACTTCAGGCGTACTGTGGAGGATGCCAGGTGGGCATGGGCGCCTGGCCCGCCATCAGGATCGGAGCAAAGCCCGTCTCGACCGCGGTCCGTCGGGTCAGGCTACGATAGCCCTCGGGCCGCAGAGGGCGCAATCGTTCGGCAAGGCATAGCAAGGCACACTCGGCCGATCCGGTCTCTTCCGAAGGCAGGTCACCATGCTCGGGCATCGAGAGATGATGCGCACCATGTCCCTGGCCCTCGCCGAGGGCGGTCGCGGCACTTGCCCCGGAGAGCGCGACGGACAACATCAGGAGTCCTCCGAAGAGGACCATCAGGAGCCGGGGAATCACGTGTTGACGTCGCATCTTGAAATGAGAAATGGCAGGTTCCGGCCCGGATACAAGTGGCTCGCGTCCGGGGCGGAACCGCGGCGGCGCTTCGGCGCCAAGGGATCACCTTCCGGCCATCAGTCGATGCCGTTCTCGCGCTGCAAGGCCCGCACGTAGGCGACGACGTTCGCCACATCTGCATCGGTCAGCCCTTCGACCGGAGGCATGTCCCCGAAGTCCCAGTGATGCGACCGCACGCCGTTGCGCACGGCGGCGAGGAAGGCGTAGTCGCCATGGTGGCTGGGCTCGTAGGTCTTGTGGACCAGCGGCGGCGCCACGCCGTTCTGCCCCGCGGCATTCTCGCCGTGGCAATCGGCGCAGACCGCATCGAAGGCGCGCTTGCCCATCTGCGCCTGCTCCGAGAGCTCCGTCGGCAGCGCCACCCGAACGATCGCCTTACCCTGCGGGATCTCACCGGTGTCGGGCGGGGTCATGGATTGGCCGCCCATGCCGCTCTCGTCCGGACTCGATACGACCCAGAGCAGGCCGCCGGCGAGGAGGACGCCCATGGCACCGAGAATGATCGTCTTGTTCATCGCTACGTCTTTCGAATGGAATAGGCCCGGCGCGCTCCGAGAGCGCGCCGGTGCATCTGTTTCGCTGCGGTCAGCGCAGCTGCGCCACTTCGTCGGTCGCGGGCGTCACGGGCCGGGGCGTGGGATCGAGCAGATAGGCCGCAATGGCGCGGCGGTCGCTTTCGTCGAGAAAGCCGGTGCCCTGCTCCACCACCTCGGCCATCGAGCCCCCGAACACATCGCCCGAGGGGGTGATGCCGGTCTCCAGCGCATAGGCGAGCGCCGAGGCGGTCCAGCCGCCCTCGCGCAGCGCCTCCGCCCGGATCGACGGCGCTGCCGAGCCGCCCGGCAAGTCGTCATTGCCGCCGAAGGGCACCGCGTCGAGGCCCCCCATGAGGCCCCGGCCCGTATGGCATGCCCCGCAATGCGCCGCGCCTTCCACGAGCTCTCGCCCCCGGTTCCATGCCTCGGAGCGGCCCAGCACCGGCGCGACATCCGAAGGCCTGAGCGCAGCCGCGCGCCAGAGCTTCAGCCCAGACCGGACGCTGAAGGGAAAGCCGATGTCGCTCTCCGCCCGGGTCTCGGCCACCGCCGGCACCGTCGCCAGCGCGGCCCAGAGATCGGCGATGTCCTGATCCGAGAAGTCTGCATAGAACTCGAAGGGAAAGGCCGGGTAATAGGGCTCGCCCTCGGGCGACACCCCTTCGCGCAGCGCCCGGGCGAGATCGTCCGGGGTCCAGTTGCCGATGCCGTGCTCGAAATCGGGCGTGATGTTCGGCGGCACGAAGCTGCCGAAGGGCGTGTCGAGCGGCGCGCCGCCCGCCAGCGCCGGACCATCGGCCGCCGTGTCGGTATGACAGGCCACGCAGCCCGCCGCCCGCGCCAGATAGGCTCCGCGCCGGGCGTCCCCATCAAGGGAGATCTTCGCGTCCGCCTCGCCGATTGGCCATGCGCGCAGCCCGGCATAGCCGCCTCCGGCCAAGGCGGCCGCCAGCAAGACGCTTCTGAGCAGACCACGCACGCTCAGCTCCCCGCCCGGTAGCGGCCATGACAGGCCGCGCACGTCTCGCCGATCCTGCGAAAGACGTCGGGCGCGGCGAGTGTCGCGTAGCCGGGCGCGGAGCTGCCCTCGGCCTTCGCGGCCGTGGCTCCCGACACCTCCTGCTCCGCGAGTCTGCGCGGTTCGATGCCCAGAAGCTGCGCCACCGAGTATCTGGCGCCCGGGCCGGCCCGATCCGAAGACTGGCCCGGCATCGTCATGCCCTCATGCCCCGCCATGGAACCGCCCATCGCCATGCCGGCATGAGGATCGGGCGCGGTCAGTCCGTTCGGTGCGGCCTTTACGAGGCCTTCGGCATGGCGGCGCAACTCTTCGGCCAATGCATCGAACGTCTCGGGCTCCTGCCATATGGCCTCCTTCGCGTAGGAGACCCCGTCCGCGCTGCCCTCCGGAAAAAGCCGGGTCATCTCGCTCCCGGCATGCGCCGCGATCGCGCGACCGGCCTCGGCGACGCGCGCCGCGTCATAAGGCGCCTCCCCCCGCATCATCGGGGTCACGTCGCGCATGGCGTCGCGCATCGCGACCATTCCCTCCATGCGTTCGCGCACCACGCCCGTCGCGCCGCTATGCGCGAGCGCGGCCCCTGCGGCGACCCAGGTCGCCAGCGCGGCCATCGCCATCTTCTTTCTTGTCATACTGCCCTCGTCGACTGAGTCCGATTGTCCAGATCAGACCCTTCGACGGGGTGGCGGCAGAGCGATGTCAGGGTGCTGCGAAGGCGGCTCCGAGTTCGTGACACCGAAGGTCATCTGGCCAGCCAGCCGCAGCGGTGGACTGGCAAGTGCGCCTTCGTCCGCCGGAACCATGATGCACCGCACGCTGGGATGACAGGCCGTGGATTGAGATGCGGGGCCAGAGATGACGGGAGCTGCGACGGAGGCGTGCTCCGCGTGTCCGTCTCCCGCATGAGCATGTTCCGGACCGGCAACCTCCCCAAGCCCCACGAGGAGCAAAAGCCAGCAAAGGGTCAACCCGACGATTTGCCTCAGCAGCATACGAGACGATGCCTTCTGCATGTTCAGCGCTCTGCCACGCTACGGTACCCGGACGCGGGAGAGAAGCCGGCACTTCGTCGGAAACTGGGAAAGGGCAAAAACGCGCCGAAACTGCAACGCGGGGCAAGAGGGAGACCCGTCCCCTCCGAGAACAGCAACCCAAGCAATCGCATCCTGCGTTCTCTGCTGATTGGAGGACCGGCCGTGAACTGGCGCTTGGCCCAGATCCTGACCGATGCCCTCGCCGAATGCGCCTACCTGTCAGGCGACGAGGCCGCGAATGTCCGCACCGTTGTCGACCCCCATGCCTACGTCGACCTCAACCCCAAGGCGGCGCGGCGCTTCGGCCTTACCATCACTCTTGTCTCCGAGACCCGTATGCGTGCCGGCTCCAAGAGCGGTGGCCATCCGCTCGGAACGTTTCCGTCCCCACCCTCTCTCATTGGGACGTAGCGTTTCGCCGTGCCTCCTCTTGTAGCAGGATTTGCGCCCTATTGTCGCCCGATTGGGCGGTAGTTTGACTGTCGAACCGCAGCCATGGGACCGACCGATGAAACTTCTGACCACCGCCTCGGCGCTTGCGATAAGCGCTCTCCTGTCCACCTCCGGCGTGGCCACCGCCCAATCGGTGACCTTCGAGACCTATGACACCGATGGCGATGGCATGTTGTCCCGCAAGGAATGGGCGCAAGCTTCCGAAATCCGCAGCAAGCGCATCTTCCGGATGGCGTCGCAGGGCGACCGCTTCATCACCGAGGAAGAGTTCGCCGAAGCCATCGACGATAGCCGCCTCACCCTGCGGCTCGCGGCGCTCCGGGACAAGGTGAAGAGCGAAGACGACGCGGAGGCGGTCGACGATCTGGAAGAGGAACTCCGCGAGATCCGTGACGAGTACAAGGATGCCATCCGCGAGTTGAAGGACGAGATCGCCGACGTCGGTGATGATGATGACGAGGCCCGCAGCGAACTCGAGGACGCCCTCGCGGAGATCGAGGAGGAGGAGCGCGAGGCTCTGGCCGAGCTGGAGGACGAACGCCGAGGCATCGATCGGGACTTTGCGGAGGCCCTGCGCGAACTCGAGCAGGAGTTGAGGGACGCCGATCCGGGCGACCGCGCCGACGTGGAAGAGGAACTTCGCGAACTGGAAGCGGAAAAGGCCGACGCCCTCGCCGAACTCGAGGAAGAGAGCGAAGGCATCCTGAACGAGAAGCGCGAGGCCATCGCGGACCTGACCGAGGAACTTGCGGGGATCGACGAAGACAACGACGAGGCACGGGCCGAACTGCGCGAGCGGCTTCGCGAACTGAAAAAGGAACAGCGCGAAGCGATCCGGGACCTCGAGGAAGAGGCCGAGGATGTTGATCGTGATCGCGAGGAGGACGAGGAGGACTTCGAAGAAGACGATCACGAGGACGACGAGAGCGACCACGACGAGAGCGACCACGACGAGAGCGATCACGACGAGAGCGATCACGACGAGGACGATCACGACGAGGACGACCACGACGAGGACGAACGCGACGAAGATGAGGACGACCGCGAGGACGTCACTGATGGCTCGGGCGCCAAGGTCGAGAAAAAGAGCAAGCGCGAACTGAAGGCCGAGAGGCGCAAGCAGCGCAGGGCCAGCGAGGATGAGGACGACCGCGACGAGGACGAAGACGATCGCGATGAGGAAGTCGATGGCGACTCCGACACCAAGGTCGAAAAGAAGAGCAAGCGCGAACTGAAGGCCGAGAAGCGGGAAAAGCGCAAGGCCGAGAAGAAAGAGCGGCGTGAGCGCAAGAAGGCGGAACGTCGCAACAAGCGCAAGCAGGAAGGCAGCGACGACGAATAAGTCGCCATCAAGCCAAACTATCAGCGGCGGCGCTCATGCGCCGCCGCTGTCGTTCGGAAGAGTTCGGCGACGCAGCCATGCGGCAACATGGTAGTGAGAGAACGGAAAAGCGCTATCTGGAACGGGGGCGCTTTTCGTGTTTCGGCCAAGATGTTTGACCCACTTCGGACACGTAGTCCTAAAAGGGACAATCCCGGTCCGGGGCCGCATGCTTCGGAGCCCTGCACGGTCACGCCGGGGAGCGGGTCGACGGTGGCGCCGACGCGTGCGAGGTTGGCGCGAAACCGGCGCGTTCCGGATGACGGTCTTGGGGAGATGCGCGAGAAGATGAAGGACAGGGTGGTCGAACTCTATCAGGGCGCGACGCCGCGCGCGCATCGCTTTCGCTATTGGCTGCTCGGCTTCGACATCGTCGCGATCCTGTTCGTCGTGGTCACCTCCTTTACCGCCTATGGCCCATGGGTTCAGGGGCTCGACCTGCTCTTCGGCACGGTGATCCTTGCCGATCTTGCCGCGCGGCTGTGGATCGCACCCCGGCGGTGGCGGTTCCTGTGCTACCCCACCACGCTGGCCGATCTTGTCAGCGCAGCCTCCTTCTTCGCGCCATTGGCGGGCGAGGGCTTTGCCTTTCTGCGGATTCTGCGCACCTTGCGGCTCTTGCACATGTTCCAGACCAAGGACCGGCTCAGGGCCGATTTCCGGTTCTTCCGCGACAATGAACAGCTGCTCGTCGCCGCGACCAATCTCGGGGTGTTCATCTTCGTGATGTCGGGCTTCGTCTTCGCAACCCAGCATCGGGGCAGCGCGGATATCAGCAACTACGCCGATGCGCTCTACTTCACCGTGACGGCGCTGACGACCACGGGGTTCGGCGACATCACCCTCTCGGGCACCGGCGGGCGGATGATCTCGGTCGCGATCATGATCTGCGGCGTCACGCTTTTCCTGCGGTTGGCGCAGGTCCTGTTCCGTCCCAGCAAGGTGCGGGTGACCTGCCAGACCTGCGGGCTCTTCCTGCACGATGCCGACGCGGTGCATTGCAAGCATTGCGGCAACACCATCAACATCAAGACAGATGGCCAAGTCTAGCCTTTCCCTAATGGCGACGCTCAACCCTGCCGGTCGACCGCCAGGGCGTCGAGATAGATCCGCACCGCGTCCTGCACGTGCCGGAAGCGGTCGCCGCCCAGATGCTTGCCGCCATACCAGCGGGTCACGATGATGAGGTGGTCGTGCAGCCCCTCGCGTTCGAGCATGCGCAGGATCACCATACCGGCCCCGCTCTCGCCGTCATCGTTCTTCAAGGGACCGTCCGTCGCCAGCAAGGCCCAGCTGTTATGGGTGGCCTTGGCGAATTTCTTGCGGCGCTGCAGTTCCTTCAGAAGCAGCTTGGCCTCGGCGTCGGAGGTGCAGGGCGCGCCCGAGACGGCGTATTTCGAACCACGGTCGCTGATGATGTTCTCGAGGACGCGCATGGGTGGGGCCTAGTATGCGGGGACCTCGGGGATCAAGCCGTTTCACCGGCGAGAGCCCGCTTCTGTGGGGCGCGCGGCTCGCTCTTTCGGCGACCGCCGGTGAACTTCTGCGCGATGCGGGCGGTCTCGTGGTGATCGCGGCGCATCCCGGTGACGAGATCCTGGGCTGCGCGGCGCTGATCCACGGCGCGGTCCGGGCCGGGCTGCCGGTTCGGGTCATATGTTTGACGCGCGGCACCGCCGTGGCGGCCCTGCAGGACGACTCGACCGCTCTATCTAGCCTTGCGCCGGAGGCGGTCCTGCATTGCTTTGACGAGCGGGAGGGGATGTTGCCCTCGGGCGGGCGGCCCCTCGACCTCGTCGCCGCGAAGGTCGCGGCCTGCATTCCGGAGAAGGCCGCGGTGCTGCTACCTTGGCGCGAGGAGGCGCATCCCGACCGGCAAAGGAGCCATGCGATCGGCCGGGCCGCCATGGGCGAGGCGCATCGGGCGCTGGCCTATCCGCTCGCGGGGCGGTTTCAGGCGGCCGCGCCGGTGCCGCGTGCCATGCGTCTTCTCTCGGCGCCGCCCGCCGCGATCGCCGCCAAGCGCCGGGCGCTGGGCCTCCTGTCGACGATCCCGCTGGAGGAGATCGACGGCGACGTGCCACCACTGCGCGAACATTTCCTGACCCAGCCCGAGATCTTCATCCTCGGTTGACGCGTGCGGACGACCCCGATGCGCGGCGCCTGACCGGTTCACCCTGGTCGGGACGCTACGAGATGCACCGAGACATAACTCAAGGCGAGACGGCCATCCGGCAGGGCATGCTCGGCGCGCCAGCGCGCCTCGGCGGCGCGCAAGGCGGCGCGGCCCCAGCCGGCGCGGGCGTTGCCGGTGACGCCGGTGGCGCGCAGATGGCGCAGCAGCTGCGGCAGGTCGTCGAAGCCGAGAACCTCGCGCCGGGCTTCGATCGCGGCGATCCGCAAGCCGGGCGGCAGCAATTCCGGCCACTCCTCGGGGTCGGCATAGGAGAGCGGCGCGGGCGCGCCCAAGGCAGCGATCTCCGCGAAATGTCCGCGCCCGAAGCCGCCGAGCAACAGGAGTCCGCCGGGGGCGAGATGCGTGCAGAGCCGCGACAGCAGCGCCCCGGGATCGGCGATCCACTGGATCGTGGCGCCGGAGGCGATCAGGTCGAAACACCCGTCGAGCGCCAGCCGCTCCACCGGTCCGGCGCAAAAGCCCGGGCGCAATTCTGGCGGCAGATGCGCCGCCGCCTCGGGAAGAAGGTCGTTGCTGCGGTAATCGCCGATCTCGAAGCGGGCCCGCAGCGCCTGGGTCAGCAGCCCGGTGCCGCAGCCGAACTCGAACGCTCGATCGATGCGTGGTCCCGCCCCCTGCTCGGCCAGCATCTCGGCCAGGCGCGCGGCGCTGCGGGCCTGTACCCGTGCCTCGGCATGATAGCTCGACAGCCCCCGGCGAAACGCCCGGGCGACACGCTCGCAGGACGGGGTCACGCGAGCACCTCGTCCCAACTCGTCCAGCTGCGAAACGGCGCGTGCGGTGCCTCGACCTCGCGCAGCGGCACATCGGCGAAGGCCCGGCGCAGATTGGGGGCCGGAAAGACATGGTCATTCGCCGCGACCAAAGCCGCGTCCCATGCCGCAACAGGGGCCGGGCCGCGCGCCGCGACGGCGTCCAGCTCGGCGCGCAGGGCGTCGATGTCGGGGGCCGTCAAGGGAGGCGCACCGGCACGGTCGAGAAACGCCGCGAGCGTCACCTCGTCCAGGCTATCGCGGGTGCGCGCGAAGATCGCAGGCGGGATGCCGAGGCGGCGGTCGACCGGGTTCGGGCTGCCGCAGACCGCGACACGGCGATGGAACGGGTCCGCGCGCCCGGCCTGCCAATGGGCATAGGCCGCCACGCCGAACGACCATGCGACGAGGCTGCGCCGTGCATAACCCGATAGCGAAGGCAGCTCGGCGTCGAGATCGCGCCAATCCTCGACGAACAGGACGTCGCGGTCATCGCCGAGATGCCGGAACGGTGCCGCGCCGGCGGCCCAGCCGCCGAACAGCACCACCACCTGCCCTGCCCGGTCCGGTCCGCTGAGCCAGCGCCAGCGCATCGGTCTAGAGGATCTCCGCGAGGCGGATCATCGCAGCGCTCACCTGCCCGACCTCTTCCGGCGACAGGACATAGGGCGGCATGGCATAAATGTTGCGCCCGAAGGGCCGCAGCCAGACCCCGGTTTCGCGCGATATCGGATGCGCGCGGTCGGCGCTGACCTCGTGGTCCATCTCGATCACCGCGATCGCCCCCAGCACCCGCACATCCGCGACGCCCGGCAGCGCTTTCGCGGGCGCAAGCTCGACCTCCATCTGCCGGGCGATGCCGGCCACGCGGTCGCGCCATTCGCCATCCGCCAGCAGGTCGAGGCTGGCGCAGGCGGCGGCGCAGGCGAGCGGATTGCCCATGAAGGTGGGCCCGTGCATAAAGAGCCCCGGCTCACCGGAGCCGATGCGCCGCGCCACTTCGCCCGAGGCCATCACAGCGGCAAAGGACAGGTGCCCGCCGGTCAGCGCCTTGCCCAAGCACATGATGTCCGGGGTGACCCCGGCCAGATCGGCCGCGAACAATTCGCCGGTGCGGCCGAAGCCGGTGGCGATCTCGTCGAAGATCAGCAGGACCCCCAACTCGTCGCACAGCTTGCGCGCCCGGCGCAGATATTCGGGGTGGTAGAAGCGCATGCCCCCCGCCCCCTGCACCACCGGCTCCAGGATCAGCCCCGCGATCTGGTCGCCATGCTCGTGCAGCAGCCGCGACAGCGCCGCGACGCCGTTGGCGTCGTCGTCCTCGGGCCAGTCCTCTGACATGGTCACCGGCGGCTGCGGTGCGAAATACTGGGTGTTGAGCGCCCCCTCGAACAGGTGGTGCATGCCGTTCACCGGGTCGCAGACGCTCATCGCCTTCCAGGTATCGCCGTGATAGCCGCCGCGCGGCGTGGCAAAGCGGGTGCGTCCCGGATTCCCGGCGGCGAGCTGGTGCTGCACCGCCATCTTCATCGCCACCTCGACCGCGACCGAACCGCTGTCGCAGTAGAACACATGGTCGAG
>Ga0310345_10001846_pt1 | contig 22582 bp, 21 predicted proteins | sample HC15DNA20500_MG_FD_204667 | JGI IMG/M metagenome (GOLD analysis project Ga0310345, IMG submission 204667) | Marine microbial communities from station ALOHA, North Pacific Subtropical Gyre - HC15-DNA-20-500_MG | ecosystem: Environmental > Aquatic > Marine > Oceanic | place: Pacific Ocean: North... | reverse complement strand
CAGCTTCGCCACCGTCGGCGCGTCTTCCCCCGATTCCCACGCCCTCAGCTTGTCCTCGGTTACTTTTGCCTTTGCTGCCGCCTCGGCCAAGCTCATATGCGCAGTGCCGCGTGCCCATCCGAGCAGCTCGGGATTGATCAGGGCTTTGACGCTTCGTGTCATGGTTCACTGCTTCTCTTGCGCCACCAGTATACGGGAGTCAGCTCAGTTTGCGTACGCATTGGCTGTCCATTTAGGCATCGCAGTGTGCTTACTCAGCGACACCGACCGAATCGTACGCCGCAACCCCACAAATTAATGACGCAGTTCTACGAATTCCTGACGCATCCACGACCAAGGGCATTGGCTGCCTGGCCAGAACCATCCCCAGAAGTGGACACCATCTATGGAACATCACAGAAAGCACTATCCTCTATATATCAATGACTTACAGCGCATAATGATCGTTATGTAAAATAGACGGAAGCACAAGAAGTTAGGACTCATCCGTCGGCGGATAGATTACATATCCATTTCTAATAACCGCTCCTTTTGTCAATTGAGCGGCGGGCACGGAATTCTGACTGAGGATATGGAACACACGGTACCTATCCGCGAGCAGATAATCTGCAATTATTCGTCGATGACATCTCCACCATACAGCTTCAGAACACATCAATGCGCACACAGAAACCTCGATCGAATCCTTAAGATCATGAAGCCCCTGGTGAAAGGCCTCGGTCAGTGCGTAATCAGCGTAATTTTGGAAGGACTTGCTTCGCCACAAGCCATTCGGCGAGGAGTCAGCCGTCTGGGATGTGGCACGTCGGCCGCCTAGTTTTTCCAAGTGTGTATAGTCAATATTCACGCCATAAAGATTTTCCGGCAAGACATTGCGATTGAACTGTGGATTTGCTCTTGATCCAGGAAATGCACGAACATCAATGACCCTGTTAACACCGTTAGTCTCAAGAAGCTTTACGAATTTACTAAATTCTCTGTTCGAGTGCCCTACCGTGAATACATCGTTGCTCATGAGAAAATAATACACTAACTACATTTCCCTGCATACCTCAGCTTTGATTCTGCTTTGTCGTTAAGTTTCAGCTCGGCACCTGCTGCGTGAACGGGCAATCCCAATCTGATCATCTCAACGCCGATTCGGGTCGATGTACGCGTCCGCAGTGAAGGATTATCCGCCTCCGATTGATCTTACCGGTTGTGCAAGCCGAGCAAGCGACAGGCAACCGGTCCCTTGTCGGCAGAACTTACCCGACCCAGCAACCGCAAAACTGAAAGCCGAGCCCCCGCTACAGCTAGCGCGCGGGATCGACTCCTAAACCAGTCGCACTATCGGCGCCTTTTACGTCTCTCAGGATTGCGTTCGTGAGATCCGCATCCGATAAATCGGCGCCCGACAGATCCGCGCCACTGAGATTCGCGCCGGCTAACTTCGCCCAATTCAGACGCGCGTGGGTCAATTGCGCGCCTTTGAGGCTCGCATATTGCATCGACGCACTTGTGAGGTTCGCGTGGGTCAGATTCGCCTTATCCAACATCGCTCCTGACAGGTCGACGATAGCGGGTACCATGTTCTGGTTAGTGGGATCGAAACCCAGATCAGCTTTGATCAGCTTCGCTCCGTTCAGCCGCGTATTCTGAAGCTCACCGATGATCCGCGCCTGGGAAAGATCGGCGCCTGTAAGGTCTGCTCCAGTCATAATGACAGCAAACATATTGGCCGCGCGGAGATTCGCTCCCGCGAGATCAGCTTCCCTAAGTACGGCTCGATTGAGATTGGCGCCAGACAGGTTTGCTCCGCGAAGCTTCGCGCCGCTCAAATCCGCCGCAAATAGGTCGGCTCCTCGGAAGTCGAGCTGAGAAAGGTCCAAGCCTGCAAGATCTTTGCGGGTAAGGTCCGGCACTTGATCGGGACTCGTAGCCGCAATCAATTCTATCACCTTCTCCCGATCGAGAGCGCCGGCGGCAGCCGGCATCGACATAACGATGAGAGCGACCGATAGGACTGAGAAAGCTAACCACACTCGTCGGCTACGGCTACTTAGCATCCGCCCACCACGGAAGCGCCAGGCGCGGTACGCATGGGTCCGCAACCGCAGCTCGTGCTGCCAGGCTCTATCGTCGTGTCTCATGATCTATCTTTGTCCTCGGTCCCGATAATGGGTCATCAGATTTTGAACGCATTGGGAGGCTAACGCCAACGCTTGAACGGCGAACACTTTCGCCAATTCCATGAGTCGGGTTCGTGCGTGGATCCAAAGCTAAAGCAACGGGTGTCACGTCAGGAAGCGGCACATACTTCTCGCGCTGCCCTTCAGGCACCCGAGGTTGGCGCGAAGTGCGGACAAGCACCAGCGCCGCGTATGAGACCGCAACTGCGGACTCAAATACGAAAAAGCTCGACGGCCCATAGACCGACATGAGCGTCGCCGCCAGCAGCGGACCAAGCGATGCGCCGATTGAATAGACCATCAGCAGACGGCCCGACGCAGCGATATAGTAAACTCGCTCTAGGCGGTCGAATGTCTGAGCTACGCACAGCGGATAGACACTGCTCATCGCCCCGCCGAACGCAAGGCCCATGATCAACAGCGCGCTGAGCGGCAATCCAGAAGCGACAAACCCAGCGAGTGCGCCCCATGCAGATCCGACAGCCAACAAGGCGCCTGACATCACTAGCCGCCGATCATATCGATCCGCCAGCACGCCCATCGGAACCTGGACGATCAGTCCACCCATTACGACCACGCTCATGAATAGAGCGGACTCCAATACACTCAGACCGATCTTGCGCGCAAACACGGCACCGAGCGCATAAAAGGAGCCGACCATTAGGCCCGCCACTCCGGCGCCTATTACGCCGACCGGCGACGCGGAGTAGAGATCGCGAACCCTGAGCAGACGGCTGCTGCCGAGATGGGGCTCTCCAAGGCTTGTCATGGCAACAGGAACAAGCGATAGCCCGATCAGTGCTGCAGCCAACATGAAGAGATAAGGAGCGTCGACCGCGGCGACGTTAACGAGAGCCTGTCCTGACGCGAGCGCCAGATAAAAGGTCAGCATGTAGTAGCTCAGGACACGGCCACGAGTCTCGTTGCTGCTTCGGGTGTTGAGCCAGCTTTCGATCGTGGCCGTCATACCGGCAATGCAGAAGCCGTTCACAATTCGAAAAATCAACCATGCGAAAGGATTGAAGAATGCGAAATAGGCGAGTGCGATTGCCGCTGTGAGTGCAGCGAACACAGCGAAAGCACGGATGTGTCCAATCCGGAAGATCACTCGCTTCCCACGCAATCCCCCGAGGGCCAGACCTAGATAGTACGCGGCCATGATCGCGCCGGTCAGCGCGACGGGATATCCTTCTCCTTCCATGCGGAGCGGAAGCAGCAGACCGAGCAAACTATTGCCGGCCATGAAGCCAGAGGTACCGCCCAATAGAGATTTGACCGAGGCGAGCACCTCATTGACGTTTCGAGGCATCGGAGAAACACCGATTGACTAGTTGGAGGCTGTGCGAGCGTGACTGCCGAGCTCGCGCTCTGCGGAGCTTGAGCATTCCGTGAAATGATCGCTGGATGGGCGTGAGCTTCTACGCTCGAGCGGTGACGTGAACCGCTTGATCGTTGCCTGTTGAGTGCAGGCTCGAAGCTAGCTGGCAGGCCTGCCGAAATGCCGGTGCACCTTCGCCATCACCACACCCACGTGCTTACGAATCCGTCGATGCGATAACCCGAGAACATTGGTCGCCCTCATCGGCATGAACATGATTTCGATGGCCCTTATAAAAAGATGGTCTGCCCAATGTGGCAAAGCACATCAGGCAGACCCAAGGCCCGATCTGCATCGGAGCAAGGTGAGGAAATAAGCGATTCTTAGACCAGCAACTGCGATGCCCGATGGTGGCAACATAGTCATCGGATCGTGTGGCCAGTTGCCGTATCTGAGAGGATAGCCACGAAGAGAAGACTAACTCTCGAACCTTGGATTTGCTCGCCCTAATCCTTACAAATTCTGTAAGGATTGACGTGGTCGAGAGCTGTTTCCTGATCGAGCGTCTTATACCGAGTTAGAGGCGTAGATGCGTGTGCTTGTCGTAGAGGACGATTCCCAAACGGCGTTGCAGATTGAGGGCGGGTTAAGCCAAGTTGGGCACGCCGTCGACGTGGTCTCCAATGGCAGAGACGGTCTGATACTCGGAATACAAGAAGAGTATGACCTCATCATCCTGGATCGCATGCTTCCCGGTCTCGATGGATTGTCTGTCGCGAGATCGCTTCGGAGCAGCCAAATAGCGTGCCCTATCCTATTTCTCTCCGCTCTCAGCGGCATCAACGACCGAGTTCAAGGACTAGAGGGCGGTGGCGATGACTACCTGATCAAGCCGTTTGCCATTTCCGAGCTGCTTGCGCGGGTCAATGCTCTAGCCCGCCGCCTGCCAATGAGGCAGGAAGACGGTGTATTGCGGGCTCGAGATCTCGAACTTAATACCGCGATGCAGAGCGTTATGAGGAACGGAGTTCGTATCGATCTCCTCCCACGAGAGTTCGCATTGTTAGAGGTCTTGATCCGCAATCAAGGACGTGTCGTCACGCGGACAATGCTCCTTGAACAGGTTTGGGGCCTGCGATTTGAACCGAAAACGAGCGTTATCGAAACCCATATTTCTCGCCTTCGCGCGAAGGTAGACCGGGCACCATTTCAGCCGTTGATACGCACTGTCCGGGGTAGCGGCTACTGTCTCGATTGTGGCGATTGAGCTTGGACGCCATGAAAGACATTGGAACGTCTATCCTCAACGGGCTCACACACCCGAACCTCCCCCTATTCTTACTCGAGGTAAGTGCAGTCGCCGCATTGATAGGCGCGTTGTGGCTTTACCTGCGGTATTCGGTCTCTCTCACGCGCATTAATACAGCCTTGAAAGCAGTCGCGAGAGGCGACCTGAGCGCTCGAATTGTTAGCCCGTCGCACGGCAAACTCGGCCGAGTGATGACCGACATCAATGCGATGCTCGATCGCATGCAGATGCTTATCAAAAACCTCAACAACTCATCCGCAGAGATCGCACACACGTTGAAGCATCCCCTGATCCGACTGCGTCAGCAGCTTCAGGAAGCCAGCCATGGCGTCGCAACCGATGATCCTCCGGTGCTCCTCTCGTCCGCGATCGATCAAATTGATTCCCTCCTCGCTCTGGTCGATTCAATTTTAGACGTGAAGCAGATCGAGGCGGGTCACCTGAAATCGCGCTTTGTCGAAGTTGATCTAGGCGAGCTCGTGCGGAAGCTCGTGGATCTTTACGAGCCTGTAATCGAAGACGCGGGCCACCATTTGCGTGTCGAATTAGACGCCAGGAGCGCCATGATCGCGGGTATGCCCGAGCTGCTGTTTCAGATGCTCAGCAATCTGGTGGAGAACGCAATCCGATACTGCCCCGAAGGCACCAATATCACGATCGCGTTGGCGAGAACGACGGCACAGTACACGGTTGTCATCGCCGACGATGGACCAGGCCTGAGCGCCCAAGATCGGGAGTACGTATTCGTGCCCTTCTTCCGGCCCGAGAGCGTGAGTGGGCTAACTGGGCACGGAGTCGGCATTCCCCTAAGCGCAGCTGTCGCCAAACTGCACGACACACGCATCTCACTCTCAGACAATGCTCCAGGCCTTCGGGCCTCTATTAGCTTCGCTACCTGCGAAGCCTAAGCCCCACACTCTAGCCGGATCACCGCTGAACCGGCTTTTCGCGCAAATCGCCTACCAAGGTGACCACTCAAAGTCTGATTCACGTAGTTTCACCTGTGTCTGCCTACCAATTAGGCTATGACTCCGCCTATCTGCTCAGAAGCTAAGCAAAATGACCGAGGAGATTTATGTCTTCGTTAGACGAAAAGCTCGAACCGATCTTCAACCAAGTGCTGCGCAGAAATGCGGGGGAGCCAGAGTTTCACCAGGCTGTGCGAGAGGTGCTGGAAAGTCTCGGTCGCGTGGTCGCGAAGCATCCGGAATACGCCGATCACGCGCTCATCGAACGGATTTGCGAGCCCGAGCGGCAGATCATCTTCCGGGTGCCCTGGACGGACGACGAGGGCCGCGTGCACATCAATCGCGGCTTCCGCGTTCAGTTCAACTCGGCTCTCGGACCGTACAAGGGCGGCATCCGATTCCACCCCTCAGTCAATCTCGGTATCATCAAGTTCCTCGGTTTCGAGCAGATCTTCAAGAACGCGCTGACGGGACTACCAATCGGCGGCGGCAAGGGTGGCTCCGATTTCGATCCGAAGGGGCGATCGGATGGCGAGATCATGCGTTTCTGTCAGTCCTTCATGACCGAACTCTTCCGCCATATCGGCGACAAAACCGATGTTCCGGCAGGCGATATCGGCGTGGGCGGACGTGAGATCGGCTACATGTTCGGACAGTACAAGCGCCTCACCAATCGCTACGAGGCCGGCGTCCTGACTGGCAAGGGGCTGTCGTTCGGTGGATCGCGAGCACGAACGGAAGCAACGGGCTACGGCAACACCTATTTTGTCCAATCGATGCTCGGCACGCGAAAGGAAAGCTTCGACGGCAAGCGGGTCGTGGTCTCGGGTTCGGGAAATGTTGCGATCTACTCCATCGAGAAGGTGCTCTCGCTCGGCGGCAACGTCGTCGCCTGCTCCGATTCCGGCGGTTATGTGTTGGACGAGAACGGGATCGATCTTCCTCTCGTGCAGGAGATCAAGGAGGTGCGCCGCGAGCGTATCTCAGAGTACGCCCGCCTCAAGGGCACAGGGGCGCATTACATCCCGGGAGGGTCGATTTGGGAAGTTCCTTGCGATGTCGCGATGCCGTCCGCTACCCAGAATGAGCTCAGCGGCAAGGATGCCCGAAAGCTCATCGAAAACGGTGTGATCGCCGTAGGCGAAGGGGCCAACATGCCGTGCACGCCAGAGGCCATCCGCGCCTTCCGGGACGCCGGCGTGCTCTTCGGTCCGGGCAAGGCTGCAAATGCCGGCGGCGTTGCGACCTCGGCACTCGAAATGCAGCAGAACGCGTCCCGGGACAGCTGGACCTTTCAACAAACCGAGAGTCGGCTGGCATCAATCATGCGAAGTATCCACGATAGCTGCGCGGCGACGGCCGAAGAATGCGGTGCACCAGGCGATTACGTGCTCGGCGCGAATGTAGCCGGCTTCGTTCGGGTTGCCGACGCAATGCGCTCGCTGGGGGTGATCTAAAGTGCCAAGGCCGTTCAAATTCACTCAGGCTCGCAAGGGTACGACCCGACCTCTTCGATCTCGTAGATGACTTGTCGGCATTTGGCCCATGAGAATATTTTTCGTCCGAACAGCACGGGGTCAGCCCGACCGGCTGGAAACCCTCAATCCAGCTTACTTCGCCTTGGTCATGGCCACCGGCATCGTTTCTATCTCGATGCATTTGCACGGCGTGCCTCTCCTGCCGACGCTGCTCCTGTGGCTTAATGTTGCTTTCTTTGCTGTCCTCGTCATCGCGACCGCGGCTCGAGCGGCGCTATTCCGAAAGGCGTTTGCGGCCGATCTTCAAAGCCACAGTCGTGGCGTCGGGTTCTTCAGTTTGGTGGCAGCCTCTGCTGTCTTCGGAAGTCAGCTGGTAGTGCAGGTCAACGCTCCGGTGATTGCGAGCTTCTTCTGGTGCACAACCGCAATTCTTTGGCTGGCGATCACTTACGGGCTCTTTGCGCTATTCACCGTCCATCCTAACAAGCCGCGTCTGAGCGAAGGTCTAAACGGAGGGTGGCTGGTAAGCGTTGTTGCGGCTCAGTCCTTGGTGATCATCAGTATCCTGATGCTCGGCACCGGCACGGGCGCCAGCTACGCCGATGAGATCGTATTTGCCGGGCTGGTCTTGTGGCTTGGTGGCGGTGCGCTCTACCTGCTTCTCATCACTCTCATATTCTTCCGGTACACATTTCTTCCAATGTCCCCCGAGGATCTGACACCTCCTTACTGGATCAATATGGGAGCCCTGGCTATCTCTACACTTGCTGGAAGCCTCTTGCTCAAGACAGCGGCCAGCTCGCCAATTATCGCTGAACTCAGCCCCTTCATTCGGGGTGTCACGCTGTCCTTCTGGGCTGCAGGCACGTGGTGGATTCCAATGCTCCTGCTCCTCGGCTTCTGGCGGTATGTCGTGCGCGGAGTCCCCTTCACCTATGACCCGCTCTATTGGGGTGGCGTATTTCCCTTAGGCATGTACTCCGTTTGTACATTTCATCTTACCGAAACCTTCCACGTTCCATTTCTCCAGCCCGTCTCATATCTGTTCATGCTTCTTGCGGCGACCGCGTGGATGACGGCCTTCGTAGGCCTCCTCGACAGCTTGATTTCTCATACTGGCGGAGGATCTCGATCGCGCCGGTTGGTGAAATCCCAGCCAGGTCTCGAACCCTGAGGCTAGGTCATGCGGCTGATCGGCTATTTATGCCCGAAAAGCCCTGTTCAAGATCGGCTATTAGATCATCGACCGCCTCGATGCCTATCGAAAGACGTAGCAACCCGGCACCGATACCAGCCGCTTCGCGGGCCGGAGCGCCCATGCCAACATGTGTCATGCTGGCGGGATGCGCGATGAGACTCTCCACACCGCCAAGAGATTCAGCCAGAGTGATGACGGAAAGATTCTCCACGAACGGACCCACCGCGGCTGCACCACCAGTCAGCTCAAAGCTGAGCATCGCTCCGAATCCGCTTTGCTGACGAGCAGCGATCTTATGAGTCGGATGCTCTGGCAAGCCCGGATAATGAACTGCGGCCACCTGAGGATGCTTATTTAGGTATACAGCGATGTGCTTGGCGTTGGACTGCTGCCGACCCATCCTAGGGAACAGTGTCCGAAGGCCGCGAAGTGTGAGATACGAATCGAAGGGCGCTCCCGTCACCCCCGTAATGTTCGCCCACGCACCAAACACCTCCACATCGGACAGTTCCTTACAAACGAGCGCTCCTCCCACAACGTCGGAATGACCATTCAGGTACTTCGTGGTGGAGTGCACAACGTAATCTGCTCCCAGCGAGAGCGGACGCTGCAGTGCGGGGGTGAGGAATGTATTGTCGACGGCGACTTTGGCGCCAACAGATTTTGCTCTGTTCGCAACCCCTTCGATGTCTACCACTCGCATCAGCGGGTTACTCGGGGTCTCGATCAAGACTAAAGCCGGATACTGCTCCATCGCCGCGTGCAGTTCGGCGTCGTCGCCTTGGTTGACGAAACGCACGGAGAAATTACCCCGTTCGCTCCTGCTCGCTAATAGTCGGTAGGTGCCGCTGTAGCAATCATGCGGGGCAACGACTAGCTCGTCGGAAGCCAGCCGGCTGAGTAGCAAATCAATCGCCGACATGCCCGAGCAAGTGACAACCGCACCACTCCCCCCTTCAAGGCGGGCAATCGTGTCGGCGAGCAGCGCTCTGCTAGGGTTCGCTGTTCGCGAATAGTCATACGGTCCCGCCCTCTCGAAGCCTTCGAATGCAAACGTGCTTGTGAGATAGATTGGCGGTGTAACTGCGCCATACGCTTCATCAGTCGCAATGCCATTGCCAGCGGCGACAGTTTCCGGCTTGAGATGAGGTTCCATTACACACCCCTTTGAAGGACTACTTCGGCAGTTCGACCATCCGCAGGTAGGGCCTCAAAGTCCGCCATCCCTGGGGAAACAGTTCCTTTGCTTGCTCATCGCTAAGCGTCGGTGAAATGATTACGGGGTCCCCCTGCTCCCAGTTGACCGGTGTCGCGACTTTTGCGCTATCGCTCAGCTGAATGCTGTCGATCGCGCGTACTATCTCGTCGAAATTTCGTCCGGCGCTCGGTGGATAGATCAGCACCAGTCGAATCTTCTTGGCGGGATCAATGAGAAAAACCGCCCTAACCGTCACAGAAGGATCGGTCTCTGGATGGATCATCCCGTATAGAGACGCGACGCTCTTATCTGTGTCGGCCAGAAGCGGGAAATTGAGGGCGTACCCTTGCGTCTCTGAAATATCCTGCTCCCAAGTCGCGTGACTTTCGAGCAGGTCGACAGACAACCCAATGGGCTTGACGTCCCTCTTGTCCCATTCAGGTTTCAGACGTGCGACCTCGCCGAGTTCTGTCGTGCAGACCGGCGTAAAGTTCTTGGGATGACTAAAAAGCAATCCCCAAGAATCGCCTAGCCAATCGTGGAAGCGTATCCGGCCTTCCGTGCTTTGTTGTTCGAAGTCTGGTGCGATTTGTCCCAACTGCAGTGACATGAATCTCCCTATCAGTGTTGCCGTCGCTCGCCGATCGCTCCCGTTCACTCCTCAGAGAGATAGCCGGCACGCAGCACGAAGTCGCCGAGATGCTCAGATGCTTCTCGCTCGGCCGCATAGTGAGCAATGACGCTTGTGAGCTTTTCGAGAATGGCCTCCTCGCCGACATTCTCCAGCACCAGGCCATTGAGCCGCTGGCCGTGGAACCCACCGCCCAAATAGAGATTGTACTTGCCGGGAGCACGGCCGGTCAGACCGATATCAGAGATGTAGGGGCGTGCGCAGCCGTTAGGACAACCGGTCATACGTAGTGTAATGGGTTCGTCAAAGAGACCGTGCTCATCGAGGATTGACTCTATCTTCGGTATAAGCGTCGGAAGGTAACGCTCCGCTTCCGCCATGGCCAAGCCGCAAGTCGGCAGCGCCACACAGGCCATCGAGTTCAGTCGCAGCCCGCTTCCCCGGTTCAACTCGGAAAGCCCATTTGCTTCGAGTCGGCGTTCGATGTCACGCCGCCGATCTTCCGGGACGTTCGCAATGATCAGGTTCTGATTCGGCGTAACCCGGAATTCTCCAGTGTGCATCTCCGCGATCTCTCGGACTCCGTCCAGAAGCCTCGTCTTATCTCGATTGACGAGCCTTCCACTCTGGATGAAAAGCGTGAGGTGTTCTAAACCCCCGTCCCCTGACTGCCAGCCCAGAACGTCCCCGTTCGAAGTGAAGGTAAAGGGTCGAGCCGGCGCCAGAGCAAAGCCGAGCCGTGCTTCGATTTCGGATTTGATCCAGTGGAGCCCTTTATCGTCGATAGTGTATTTAAAGCGAGCGCGGGCGCGATCGGCTCGATTGCCGTAGTCTCGCTGGGTCGACATCACCGCTTCGATCGTGGGCAAGACATCCTCGACCTCCACAAAGCCGATAACATCAGCAAGTCGAGGATATGAGTTCGGATTGCGGTCAATCCTGCCCATGCCGCCACCAATGGCGACGTTAAACCCCTTGAGTTCACCGTTTTCAACGATGGCTATAAACCCAAGATCCTGAGCGTAAACGTCGATATCGTTGCTCGGCGGTAGAACGAAACCGATCTTGAACTTTCGAGGCAGATAAGTCTTCCCGTAGAGCGGTTCTTCCGCCCCACGGCGAGGCCGTCGTTCCTCACCAAACCATATCTCTCGATATGCTCCAGTCTTAGGAACGGCCCAATCGCTCGCGTTCTTCGCGATCGCATACACCTCCGCATGGAGATCGGATAGCGACGGGTTGACCGAGCACATCACGCCACGACAATCGTCCCCGCAAGCCGCTTTGGTGTCGAGCAGAACCTCATCCAGCCCTTTCATCAGCGACGAAAGATTGTGCTTCTGAATGCGGTGAAACTGGAAAGTTTGCCTGGTCGTGAGGCGCAAACTCTCTCCCCCATAGTCGCGAGCGAGACTGTCGAGCTTGAGCCACTGAGACGGACTGCAAATTCCACCGGGTAGGCGTACGCGCGCCATAAATGAGAACGCAGGCTCCAGTCTTTGGCGTCTGCGCTCATCCCGAAGGTCTCGATCATCCTGGAGATAGAGCCCATGAAACTTCATAAGCTTCGGGTCTTCGCCGGGTACAGCGGCCGTGAGGGGATCTACAAGCCCTTCCGAAATGGCGCCTCTTAACTGATCACTCGCCGACTTTAGGGTCTCGTCCGGATGGAGTTTGTCGAGCGGCTGGGATAGGTCGCAGCTACGATCCGGCCGATTGGAGGTTGCCGACTTAATAGACATCGATCTGATAGCGGCCGTCACTCTGCATGGCACCGAGATACTCGGCTGCCGATACATCGCTGTGACCACCCTCCCCCTTCAGAATTTCGGTAAGAGTCGTGTGAATGGCCGGAGCGAGATTTCGTCCCCCGCAAACGTAGAGAGTTGCGCCGTCTTCGAGCCAAGCGAGAACATTCCGAGCCCGCTCCGCCAGACGGTGCTGAACGTAAGCCTTGCTCGACTGGTCCCGCGAAAATGCGACATCCATCTCGCTGAGGGTTCCGTCCTTCAGCCATTGCTGCCATTCCGTCTGGTAGAGGAAGTCGGTATGGAAGTTCCGTTCGCCGAAGACGAGCCAGGAACCACCGATAGATCCTCGCGCCTCCCGTTCCTGCATGAACGCGCGAAAAGGTGCGACGCCTGTGCCAGCTCCCACCATGAGGATGGGGACATCGTCCGGCGCTAAGCGGAACCGGGGGTTTGGCTGAATGTAAGCCGGCAGGATCGCCTCCGCCCTGCAACGGTCTGCGATGTGTCCCGTCGCGATGCCGCTGCGTTCCTCTCCGTTCAAAAGATATTTCACGGTAGCAACTGTGAGATGGACTTCGTCGGGTGCGAACGCAGGGCTTGAGGCAACAGAATAGAGGCGCGGACGCATCCGGCGCAGACCGGCGATGAACTCGCTCGGATCGATACCGTGGACCGGAAAGCGTCCCACGATATCAACAATGTGGTTTTGCTCTAGAAACGCCGCACGCTCGGACGCCTGCTCGTCGCCGCGCAAGGCTTGTAGTTCGGTAGCTTTCGTAAGCTCTGCCCAATTGTTGATGAACCGAGTAGTTCCAGTCGTCAGCTCAAACTTTTCGGACAAAGCGACGTCGATACGACACGCTTTCGCATCGATTATAACCTCGGCATCGGCAGGTAACCGAAGTGCCTCAAGAACCCTCTCCACCAGTCGAGGATCATTGCGGGCAATCACTCCCAGGGCATCGCCCGGTTCAAACTCTAACCCGGATCCCTCGATGGAGAGTTCGACGTGCCGGGTCTCTTTGCTCGATCCACGTCCGGTCAGCACGAAATTGTCCATTACCTTCGCATTGAACGGATTGGACTGATCAAAAACGGCGACGGACGCTGGGTTTGACGACACGGGGGCGTCCGCCGCCCCACTACCGCGGTAAGTTTGGCTATCCGACTTCTTAAGCCGGTCGGTGACCTTTCTCATCCAATCGGCAGCGGTATCCTCGTAATCGACGTCGCAATCGACGCGATCAATCAGGCGCGTAGCACCGAGCTGCTCGAGGCGACGATCAAGCCTTTTGCCTGCTTCACAAAATTGATCGTAGGTGGAATCGCCCAGTGCTAGGATCGCATAATGGAGATGGGGGAGCTCGGGCGCCTTCTTGCTCTCCACGAACTCAAAAAAATCCAGCGCCGTTGCGGGAGGATCTCCCTCCCCATGAGTGCTCGTAACGATCAGAACTGCATGTTCGTTTTTGAGCTGGCGAGGCTTGTAAACCGCCAAGTCTTGGATCGAGACATTCCGTCCCGTTTCTCGCAGCGCATTTTCAAGCTCAGAGGCGAGTTCGCGACTATTGCCTGTCTCGCTACCGAACAGAACGGTCACGGAGTCGGCCGATGCTCCGTCGGAACAGGCTTGTTCGGTGGGATGTCCAGGCTCTCGAAGGCGAGCATCTATGCCCGCGAAATAGCCGCTCAGCCAGAGCGTCTGCTCCGGGCTGAGGCTATTTGCCAACTCTCTGATGCGACTCCACTGCTCTTCGGTGAGACCTAATTTTTGAAAGTCAAAGGCACTCATGCCAACTCATCGATAATCTGAATGGGGACGAGCGGGCTGACCTCTATACGGAAGCCCGGCGTGTCACTTTCGCCCCTGCGGTGCATTCAGACAAACGAATATAATTCGTGCTTCAATGCATCTATTTTGCTGCTTCAAACGAAGTTGGGTGTTAGCCCGATGATTCTTACCCATCGAATGACAGAATTTCAGTCTGCGTAATGATGACATCCATCGGAATGTCGTGAGCCTGCGGGTAGATGGACCGAAGCTCTGATTCTCTGTAACCGACACCAATGATCGTGGGGCGGTGTTGCGACGTCGCCAATGTCCGGTCGAAATACCCGCCGCCGTAACCCAGCCGGTATCCGGACGTATCGAAACCGACGAGAGGAGCAATAACGACGTCTGGAAGCACATCTGATCCACTTACGGGATGAAGGATATTCCAAACGCCGCGTTCAAGCGGATCTCCCTCACGCCATATTCGGAAGTCGAGGGGTTCGTCCTTTCCCACAACAACCGGAAGCGCAGCACTGGCGCCTCTCCGGTGCAGTGACTTCAGCCAAGGCCGAAGATCCGGCTCGCCCTTACAGGGCCAATATCCGCTGATCGTCAGTCCATTCACGTCAGACAGGTATTGGTTGAGCTTCTCGATGATCTGTCTGGCGTAAAAGCTTCGAATTTCCAGACTCAGGTAAAGCCGCTCCTCGATCAGCCGGTCGCGCTGAGTCTGCCTCCAGCTCGTCAAATCGTAAGGAGGCTGCTCCAGCTCATCGAATGGCTCAAACACTTCTAAATAGCAGGGAGGTGATGAAAGCCGGCTGTGTCGCATGTTCGAAACCGCTGATACTCGCCTTTCGCCACGAGCTACGAGTGAATATGATGAACTTGTTCCCTCTCTTCAGACAAACGAATATAATCATTCTTTAAGTGCAGGAATTCTGCACCGTCTTGATAGGGAGGCCACCGTGGACATTGAGCTCGCACGCACCTTTCTTGAGATAGTGCGCACCCAAAGCTTTATTCGCGCCGCCGAACAATTGAACGTCAGTCAAACGACTGTTAGCGCCCGGATTCGCTCTCTGGAAGAGAAGCTCGGCAAGCGGATGTTCGTGCGTAACAAGAGTGGCGCATCCTTAACTCCTGAGGGACAGCAATTCTTACGTTACGCTCCGACCTTTCTTCAGCTTTGGGAGCGAGCTCGTCATCAGGTGGCTATTCCTGAAGGTCATCGCGCATCGCTGGCCGTGGGGGGGGAGTTGATCTTATGGCACCCTTGGATGCTTGAATGGCTGCACTGGATGCGCCAAGCGGCTCCAGAGATCGCACTCCGAATACAAGTGGATCTTCCAGAATCCCTCATGGAGCAGGTTACGGCTGGCGTTCTCGATCTAGCCATCATGTATGCACCGCAATATCGACCCGGAGTGAGGGTTGAACTCCTCCTTGAAGAAAACCTCGTCTTGGTGAGTTCGGATCCCGATATGCGAGACTGCGAACTGGACAAGTACGTGTATGTCGATTGGGGACCCGAGTACGCCAAGCAACACGCGATGGTCTTTCCTGAGATCAGCAACCCACCAATCGTCGTCGGTGGGCTGGGCTTGCTCGGATTGAACTACATCGTTCAAGGCGGTGGCTGCGGCTATTTTCGTAAGAGAATGGTTGAAGCGCATCTTCGCTCCGGAAAACTCCATCTAGTCCCCGGAGCTCCAAGTTTCTCCTATCCAGTCTACGCGGTCTGTTCGGCTCAAAGCGATGAAGAGCTTCTGGAAACCGCCCTACAAGGCTTGCGTCAGGTTGTTCAAGAATGAGATCGGAATGCAACTGCGGTGGTGGGAGCGCCCTTCTAGACTCGTCCGACATCTATGCTTGGCTTCGGCAACTGTGAGTGTCTCCCGCACGACCAGCACTCCTTAGCGGGCTTTGACGCTTGAAGTCATTGCTTTGTCCTCCAGAAGCATGGGGGCGTAAACGATTAGAAAGAGCGCAAAGGCGGAGATCCACAGCCAGCCAGAAACCGATACCAATTCGAGAAAAAATTCTGAGGTGAGTGGAGCCGCAGTTCGCACTACGGCCGCCACGGTTACCAGTGCGTAGACCACCGCGGTCGGTAGCCCGGCTGTCATCGGATGGCCGGTGTGGCCACGCACGGCCCGCGTCATGACAGCTAGAATCATCGTGCCAAAGGCGCCAGCCGTAAGAGCGTGCAGACCCGCTGACTGAGGTATAACGGCCGGGAGAAGCACACACCCACCCAGCAAGATCAGGCCAATAGCGAGCCATGTGTAGCCGAGGTGCAGGACGAAGAGCAGCGGCTCTGAGACAGTTCGCCATCCTTGCCATCTGGCGAGCCGCGCAGCGGTGATTGCGCCCGCTATCAGCAGTGCAAGCCCTGTCGGCATTGCCGTTGGTGCCACCACCCATAGTGCGGACGCGACAAGCACCATACCCAGCGCGCCAGTATCGAAGCGATTGAAAGGCACCGGAACAACCCGACTGTCATGCCTGACAAGCCAGTTTCGCGTGAAGCTTGGAATTATCCGCCCCCCGATGAGGCTGATCAAAATCACGAAAACTCCGACTGCGAGCCGTTCGCCCAAACGCATGCTCGGCAGAATGCCGTTGACCTCCAGGTGGGTCATGGCATTCGCAACGAACAACATACCCACCGCAAGGACGACCGGCAGGTTGCGCCAGTTCCGGCCGGTCAAAATTTCTCTGAGCACGACGCCAAACAAAAGAGCCAGAAAGGCAAGATCCAGGACAGCCGTAGCGATACCGCCGATGAGCTCAGAGATCGACATCGCCAAGCGTCCCACCACCCACACACCAAAGAGGGCGATAAGAGGGACGCCCTGAAGAGGCATTCGTCCGGTCCAGTTTGGAATCGCGGTTAACAGAAAGCCGGTTGCCGCCGCAGCCGCAAATCCGAACAACATTTCATGAGCATGCCACTGAGCCGGTGGGAAAATGCTAGGTAGCGATATGACATCCCGAAGGATGATCAGCCAGATCAAGATCGCCAAGCCCGCCCATACTCCCGCACCCAGGAAGAACGGACGAAAGCCCTGCCGGAAAAGGGCAGGCCCCCTGAATTCCTTGTATCGTGGGATACCGGCCATGATGACGATGCTACCATACCGGCGTCGACCCCGCGGGAGACGATGCGCCGGTCAACCTGTAACCGCATTGACAAGTTGCGGCTGTCGGCCTAGAGGACATCAATGTCTCGGATCTTGTCATTTCATTTGCGCCTCCCCCTGAGAGGAAGCAACGACGCAGGCATCTAGCCCCGGCGAGACGCTGCCGCTCGCGCGGGGATCACTTCACATTCGTTTCTCGTAGGTGCGGGTGACCATATGGTCGCTCGCGCCATTCTGCGTCGTCGCGCACACGCGCGCCGAGATCTCGTGAGACACAACAATGCCTGATATTTCGACCGGTGCACTCCCTCGCATCGTAATAAGCCTCGTTGAGGAACAATGTCTAACCGCGATGGCGACTGGCGCCTCCGAGCGTATTCCGGAAGTCGCGGCAGTGCTCCTCCGCGAACTCGAACGTGCGGAGCTGGTCCCCGACGATGAGATGCCCTCTGACGTCATCCGCCTCGACTCCGTTGCAGAGGTTGAACTGGATCAAGCCAAAAGCCTGACGCTTCAACTGGTTCTCCCGGCCGAAGCGGATATCAGCGCCGGTAAAGTCTCGATCCTAACGCCGATCGGTGCTGCGCTATTGGGACTCTCTCCTGGACAGGAAATGCAATGGTCCGGCAATGACGGACGTCACCACCAGCTGACCGTGCGCACGGTCTCGAATTCCCCGCGCGCTTGAAGACGATTGGAGAGCAAACATGCAGACGCAGCTATCGCAAGCGCCCGAATCCTCTGACCTAGAGCACTTCCTTCAGGTCCCTGGTCCGACGTTTGTCCCAGAACGAATTCTCGCGGCGATGCACCGTCAAATGCTCGATCACAGAGGTCCCGAGTTCCAGACCCTCACCCGTCAGGTCCTGGAGGGTCTCCCCCAGCTCTTTCGAAGTACTGATCCCGTGATCCTGTTCCCTTCTTCCGGAACCGGAGGATGGGAAGCGGCCCTGGTGAACACTTTGTCGCCTGGCGACACCGTTCTCTTCCTCGTCGCTGGCCACTTTTCGATGCTGTGGTCACGCATGGCGGCGGAGTTTGGGCTCGACGTGCGCGTGCTCGAAAGCAGCTGGCATCGAGGAGCAGACGCGGCCGAGCTCGAGGTCTATCTTCGTTCCGACATCGACCGGAAGATCAAGGCCGTCTGCGTTGTGCACAACGAGACCTCCACTGGAGCAAGGACGCAGATCAGCGACATCCGGGCCGCCATGGACGCCACTAGCCATCCCGCGCTTCTTCTCGTTGACGCCGTCTCTTCCATCGGAGCTATGGACTATCGCCATCAAGAATGGAATGTCGACGTCACCATTAGCGGTTCCCAGAAAGGCCTGATGCTCCCGCCTGGCATGTCGTTCAACGTCGTGAGCGAAAGGGCACTCGAGGCGACCACGCACGCGAAGTTACCAAGATCCTATTGGTCATGGAACGCAATGCTCGCCCAGAATGCTGACGGATTTTTCCCGTTCACGCCACCGATCTCCCTGGTCTACGGGCTGGCGGAAAGCATGATCATGTTGAACGAATGGGGCTTGGACAATGTGTTCGCACGCCACAAGCGTCACGCTGAAGCTGTCCGTCGCTGTGTCGCCTACTGGGATCTGGAAATCTGGTGCAAGATACCCCGCGACTATTCACCTGCCGTGACAGCTATAGTCATGCCGGCCGGACACGATGCGGACGCGTTCAGGAAGCTCGCACGCGATCGGTTCAACATCTCGTTAGGAATGGGTCAGCAGAAGCTCGCAGGAAAAGCCTTTCGCTTCGGTCACCTTGGCTACACCAACGACAACCTCATCCTCGCCGGACTGGAAGCCGTAGAAGCAGCTCTCGAGCACGCCCGGATTCCACACCGGCCAGGAGGCGTCGATGTGGCCGGCTCATATCTAAACCGACGTCGCTAGAGATACATCAGTTCGGAGAAGGACTCTTCGGACTGGGAACCTGGCGGTCCACACTCAATAGGGCCGCCAATCGATCCCGAGGACCAAGGAGATCTGCCAAGGTATAACGGTCAAGAGCGCGCAAGAAGTCTTCCAGTGCCGCGGCCAGAGCCACGCGCAGGATGCAACTTCCAACAATGCAACAACGACCGCCACCCGGCGCCTGGAAGCACTCGACAAGCGCCATATCTTCCTCGGTCTGTCTGATTAGATCACCAATTCCAATGTCTGAAGGATCCTTGGCCAGACGTATTCCGCCGTGCTTCCCTCTTAAGGTGTCGAGGTAGCCCAGCTGTCCTAAGCGATACACGGCCTTCATTACGTGGCCTCGCGATATCCCATAAGCAGTGCAAATCTCGTCTATCGTGCACAACCGGTCATCACGCACACCGACAAAAATGAGGATGCGTAGGCAGTAGTCCGAGAAGGTGGTCAGCCGCATAGGCAATCAGCTTTGTTGTCCATTCTGCTGGTTCTTAATAACGGGAGGAGAACCTAATCTCCAAGGTTCTCCTTCCGTCACCTAGACCGCTAGACGTATTTGCAACTCTCGCCTATTTCGCTGCTTCAATCTTACCACACGCGATAGGCAACGTGATGAGGGCAAGGATGTCGCCGAAAAAGGCGGCGGAGTCAGGGAACTCGGTCTTCGGATCAACGCCATGGATGAAAACAACCCGGCGCTCGAGGTCAAGATCCTGGCCGTCGAAAGCCTTGGCAAAGGCTTCTTGCGGCTTAGCAAGATCCACAGTCTGGTCGTAATGATAGGTCCCGTCGGCGTCAGGCTTGGGATAAGACTCGCTTGGGATCTCCATGCTCGCAGGCTGATCATGAAACCGCACCATAGTCGTTCCTGCCTTGGGCTCCGTCTCCTTCAGGTCAACAGTCCCATCGGCGTTTGAGTCATCGACGGACGGAAAAGGCCTCTCGATTTGAGATTGGACATCGAGGCTGCACAACGGACTGTGCGGCGCGAGATGCGTGTTGCTGCGGACATCTCCGCACCCGGTGCAACTCCACGAGGGAGACGAACACATCGAATGCGCAGCGCTGACTGATAATGAGAGAAAGCTATCGTGAATATATTGGTTCTTGGAGCAGGTGGTATCGGAGGGTATTTCGGCGGCCGACTGGCCTCGGCCGGGGTCGACGTCTCGTTTTTGGTGCGACCGCGGCGCGCCAGGCTGCTTTCCCAAAGGGGGCTGGTGATAAGCAGTCCTCTCGGTGACGTGAAAGAGCAGGTTCGGGTTTTGACGGAAGCCGATGCGACTTATGATGCAGTGCTCTTAGCGTGCAAAGCCTACGATCTCGAGGCGGCAATAGAGGCAATCTCACCCGCCGTTGGTCCGTCTACACTCCTGGTGCCGTTGCTAAATGGCGTCCGCCATTTGGAACTGCTTGATAGCTGCTTCGGTCGCGAACGCGTCCTAGGTGGACTTTGCCATATTGGAGTTGCCGTGGGTGAGGCCGGCGAGATCCAGCATCTGAACAGGTTGGAACGCTTTGTTATTGGCGCGAGGACAGACGATCAGATCAAGCGCGCGAAAGCCTTGCACCGAGTTATCGCGCTTGGCGGATTCAATCCGGTGTTGAGCAAGTCAATCGTCCAGGAGATGTGGGAGAAGTTCGTCTTTCTGACCACGTATGCGGGGATGACCACGATGATGCGTGCGCCCATCGGTGCGATCGTCGCGACGCAGGAAGGAGAGACGATAATCCGCGAGATGCTGGAGGAGTGTACGGCGACAGCGGCGGCAAGCGGATATGTTCCGCGTGCGGAGGCAATGCGGTCGATGGTGAACACGCTAACCGAGCGAGGATCGAAGGGGACCGCGTCTATGTATCGGGACATGGTTCATAACAAACCCACGGAGCACGATCATATCTTGGGTGATATGCTTGCTCGCGCGCGGGCCACAAATGTCCCCGCGCCACTTTTGCGGATAAGTGTGATGAACATGCAGGCGTATGACCATCTACGAGCGGTCTCTTGAGCCGTCCGCAAGCGCTGCATGCATTAGAAAGCTAGAGCAATCTGACGAAGAAGATCAGGCTCATGGTTGTCCCCGTGACGATCACAATGGCGCGAATGACCTGAGTTGATAAGGCCCGCGATAGCGGAGCGCCGCAATATCCTCCGGCTATCGCGGCAATCATCATCAATAACCCCTCGGGCCACGCGACGAGTCCAGCTGCAGCGAACGTTAGGAATGAGATCGTCGAAATCGCGATGGATAGGACGTTCTTGAGGCTATTCATCACATTGATGTCGGTCATCCCCCAGATCGCGAAGAGAGCAAGCAAGACGATTCCAAGGCCACCGTTGAAATACCCACCGTAAACGGACACGGCGAATGTTCCCGCACCGCCGTAGGGCGTGAGGGTCAGGTACCGTGAAGCCATCCAGCCACGCAGAACCTGCTCCATAGCGAAGGCGACAGTCGCCGCGAGGAGCAGAAAAGGCACGATGACGTTGAAGGCGTTGTCCGAGGTCACCACCAAAAGACACGAGCCAACCAAAGCACCAGTCAGGCTCGCCGCAATCGTACGGATAAGATCACCTCGGTCGACTGTCCGGAGCTCTGGGAGGAAGCCCATAGTCGCCCCGATATAGCCGGGACAGACGACGATCGTGCTTGTTGCATTCGCGACTACAGGAGGGATGCCCACATAAACGAGGGCAGGCAGCGTGAGAAACGTACCGCCGCCTGCGATGGCGTTGAGAACGCCGGCTGAGAAGGCCGCAGCGGCAAGGACAAGAAAATCAATCATGGATATCGCCGTCAGAGTCCCGATGTCCTGGCGCGGAACCCGAAGAGAAAAGATATAAACTGCATATTTCTTTCAAGGCGAGCTCTTGATAACCTCGGTGGTGGAGAAGCTGTCGCTCGATACCTATAGCCGCCCGTCAAGTGCGGTATCGTTGAGATGGGGAATTTCATCATGAAGAGAACTATAGCTTTGTTGTTAGGGTTCAGCGTTATTGCCAGCGTCGCGCTCGCTAAGGAGGAGCGCATATCGTTTCCAGCTGATTACAAACAATTTGAAAACTACCTGAGCCTCGATCGGGTACAAAACCACGATCAGATCATCCGACTGTTCGCCAATGACGCAGCTATTGAGGCAGCCGGACAAGGACGCGAGCTCCCTTACGGATCTGTCATCGTAGGCGAGGTCTATAAGGCAAAGACCGACGACGACGGTAATGTCGTAACCAGCTCGCTAGGCCGCCGAATCCGCGGGAAGCTCGCGGCAATCGCTGTCATGGAAAAAGGTGAAGGTTGGGGCGAGACATTCCCTGACGATTTAAAGAATGGCGATTGGGACTTCGCTATCTTCTCGCCGGATGGCAAGCGGCTGGATAAAGATCTCAATGCCTGTCGGTCCTGTCATGCACCGCTGAGCGAGTCTCAACATCTCTTCTCACTGGAGCACTTGGCTCGATAGAGCGGCCGATCCAGTAGACGAATTGGCGCGCTGGCTGGGAGGTAAAGCCTCTCAGCCAGTCGCAAGCCTTACTCGAGTTCCGATTAGGATGAGCCATCGAGCCGGCGCATGATTGGCGTCACCGTAATGCCGTGCAGGATGATCGAGATAAGAACCACCAGGCAGACTGTTACCCATAGGATGCCAGCTTGCTCGAACTCTGCCTGACCGAGCGCATAAGCCAGGTAATAGAACGACCCGAGACCGCGGATAC
>Ga0310345_10001845_pt1 | contig 22591 bp, 18 predicted proteins | sample HC15DNA20500_MG_FD_204667 | JGI IMG/M metagenome (GOLD analysis project Ga0310345, IMG submission 204667) | Marine microbial communities from station ALOHA, North Pacific Subtropical Gyre - HC15-DNA-20-500_MG | ecosystem: Environmental > Aquatic > Marine > Oceanic | place: Pacific Ocean: North... | reverse complement strand
CGAGCGAACCGGTCGCCGCGAGCCGCTGGCGGAGCGCCTCGACCTGGGCCGCGGCCGAGTCGCCGGGCTCGACGAGGTCGCCGTCCGGGATCGTCGGCCAGCCGCCGCCGTCGGCGATCCGGCGGTAGCGGGCGCGGGCCTCCTCCAAGCGCGCCCGCGCCGTGACGAGCGAGTCGGCCGACATGGCCGCGGCCGTCGCGGAGGAATCGACGGTGGGGCGGCCGGAGGCGCCGGCCGAGCCGGTCGTGGAGACGGGCGCGGCCCGATCCGGGGCCGTCCCCCCGGCGCCCGAGGCGGGCGCGGTCGAGGACGCGTCGCCGCAGGCGGCGAGAGCGAGGAGACAGACGAGGAGAGCGTAGGGCTTGAGCATAGAAAAGCTGGGTCTCCTCTTTCGACGGGCTCCGCCCCCTGTCTGTTTGGCCCTTTACCGGGTGTTCGTCCGGTCTGGGGGACCGCCCCACACCATCGTGCGGGCAGCATGCAGACGCGCGCCGCGAGCCGCTCCGCTTCGGCGCTGGACCGCGAGGGCGACCCCGTCCGGCGGGACTACCCGAGCAGGCCGTAGGGATCGGACGCGAACCAGACCGCGCCGTCGTCGCCGGCCCACGCGGCGAGGTAGGCGAGAACGACGGGCACGCGGCGCTCAAGGTCGACCTGCCGGTAACCCCCCTCCGCCATCGCGGTCGCGACGGCCGGCTCGTCCCAGCCCTGCGGGCCGAGGAGCCACGCGCCCATCACCGCGGGGCGCTCCAGCCGTACGCACCCGTGGCTGAGCGCGCGGTCGTCGCGGGCGAAGTAGCTCTTCGCCGGCGTGTCGTGGAGGTAGATGTTCTGCGCGTTGGGCAGCATCACCTTGAGGAGGCCGAGCGCGTTCTGCGGCCCGGCGGCCTGACGGATCAGGAGGTGGCCGGCGGCGAGGCGCTGCAGGTTCTCCGCAGTCATCGGGTGGACCTCGGCCTCGGGCGAAAACCGCCGGACGAGCTCGAACCCGTCGGCGGCCAGCTTGTCTGGGCCCTGCGGCACCAACTCCTCGATCGCGATCGAGGCCGGGACGTTCCAGTACGGGCGGAAGACGAGGTACTCGATCTCGTCAGAAAAGCGGGGCGTCCGCCACCCGTCCGCGTCGGCGCCGACGACGGCCCGCATCGACAGCACCTCGCGGCCGGCCTCGAAGCCCCGCACGCGGTACTCGGGCACGTTCACCAAGACCCACCGGCCGGACGTCGGGAGTGCGAGCGTGTCGAGCGCGGCGAGAGCCTGCTCGATCTGACGGGCCCGGCGGGCGGGGGCCACGTTGAGCGCGGCGCGCGTCTTGGGCCCGATGACCCCGTCGTCGTCGAGCCCGAGGCGGGCCTGGGCGCGGCGGAGCGCGCCGGCGAGGTCGGCGTCGAGCACGTCGCCCGTGGCGGCGGCGCCGCCGAGGACGCCCTCGGCGCGGAGCCGCTGGCGGAGCGCGGGGACCTGCGCCGCGTCGGCCTCGCCCGGACGGACGAGCGGGCCGTCGGGGACCGTCGTCCACCCGCCGGCCTGGGCGACGGCGCGGTACCGGTCGAGGGCGTCGGCGAGACGGGCCGCGGGCGGCGTCGCCGACGCCACGGCGGCGAACGCCGCCAGCGCGGCGAGGAGGACGGGGCGAGCCATGTCGGGGGGACGGTCGTGAGCTCTCCCCCAACGTACGCGCCGGCGCCGGAGTCTCCGAGTCGGGCGCAACCGCGGCGCGCGCGGCGGGTTCGACGGGCCCCTCCTCTCCTACGCGCCATGCACCCCGACCAGTCGACGCCCGATAGCCACCGCTACACCGCCTCCGACAGCGAGGCCAACCGCCCGCACGCGCCCGAGGCCGACCAGGACGACGACGCCATCGAGACCGAGGACGACGCGGCCCCGGCCGCCCAGGAGGTCGACGAGGGCGCCCGCGTGGCCGAGGCCGGCAACGCCTACGTGGGCCGCGAGCTCGACGACGCGCTCAAGTCGAGCCCGCGCGTCGAGGACGGCGACGAGGCCGTCGACGAGGACCCGACCACGCCCGGCGACGACTGAGGCCCGACCGCGCCCCTCGACGCGGCCCCCGAGGCGGGCCGCCTCACGCCCCGCCGGCTCGCGGCCGCCGGAGGTCCCGAGCGATCATCCACCACGTCCCGACGCTCGCGAGGGCGCCGGCTCCCCACCCGACGGCGGCCATCGCACGGGCGAGGCCGGGCGCCCCGGCCGCCGGGTCGCGGGCCAGCAACCACCCGACGGTGCCGACGACCACGAGGAGCCCGCTGACCCCGCCGAGCGCCTTTGTGCGACGGCGGGTGCGCGGTCTCTCGCTCTCACGGAGGTGGAGGTCGGAGCTCATCCCCGCCGCGGCGACGGCCAGGACGAGCCCCGTCGCGGCGTAGAGAGCCCAGAGCCCGATCACGTGGAGAGCGCGCATGGGAAGGCGGGGAGGAAGCGCTAGGACGATACAGCATCCGGAGCGCCCACGGGTCGACGCGCCCGTCTCAGGCGACCCGACGTAGACTCCGGGCGGACAGCCCCCACCCCCATGCGCCGCCTCCTCCTCGTCCTCCCGCTCCTCGCCGCCCCGCTGGCGCTCACCGCCTGCGAAGAGGGCGGCGACGCGTCGCCCGCCGAGGTCGTCGCCTTCGACGCCAGCGCGGCCCCGGCGCCGCCCGAGGCGGCCCTGGCCGCCATCGACACGGTCGCCCTCCGCGCCCACGTCGCCGAGCTGGCCTCCGACGCGTACGGCGGCCGCGGCACCGGGACGCCCGATGAGCAGATGACGGTCGACTACCTCATCGCCGAGTTCCAGCGGATCGGGCTCGAGGGCGGGATGCCCGACGGGTCGTTCACGCAGGACGTCCCGCTCCGGAGCGTCCGCGTGACCGACGCCACGCCGCTCACGTTCACGCCCGACACGGGCAAGCCGGCCTCCTTCGACTTTGTCGACGACGCCGCGCTCTCGACCGACACCGACGCCGCGACGGCCGCGCTGGACGGGGCCGACCTCGTGTTCGTCGGCTACGGCATCACGGCCGAGGGCTACGACTGGGACGACTTCGCTGGGACCGACGTGGCGGGCAAGGTCCTCGTCTCGTTCGTCAACGACCCGCCGGCGACGGCCGAGGAGCCGAACCTGTTCCAGGCCGACACGATGACGTACAACGGCCGGTGGACCTACAAGTACGAGGAGGCCCGTCGCCGCGGCGCGCGCGGGATGCTCCTCATCCACACCGAGGAGACGGCCGGCTACCCGTTCGGCGTCGTCGCCAGCGACGCGTTCGGGGCGCACCCGTCGGGCGCGGAGCCGCCGGAGGGCGCCCTCGAGGTCCGCGGCTGGATCAGCCAGGCCGCCGGCGAGGCGCTCGCCGAGATGTCGGGCTCGTCGCTGGAGGCGTGGCAGGAGATGGCCGGTACGCGCGGGTTCACGGCCGTCGAGTTGCCCGTGACCGCGAGCGTCTCGATGGAGCTCGAGCAAACGGCCGACCTCGTGGGTCAAAACGTCGTGGCGAAGCTGCCCGGTCGGAGCCCCGAGGCCGTCGTCTACGGCGCCCACCACGACCACCTCGGGACCGACGAGGAGCGGGAGGCGGCCGGCGAGGACGGGATCTACAACGGCGCCATCGACAACGCCTCGGGCGTGGCCATGATGATCGAGATCGCCGAGGCCTTCGCTGCCGCGCAGGAGGCCAATGGCGGGCCGCTCGCCCGGACGGTCTACTTCGTCACGTTCTCGGCCGAGGAGGCCGGCCTCCTCGGCTCGGCGTACTTCGCCGAGCACCCGCCGGTCCCGCTCGGCCAGATGGTCGCCAACGTCAACGTCGACAGCGGCAACCTCTTCGGCGAGACCGACGACATCGTCGGGATCGGGTCGGAGCGGAGCGACCTCCGCGCGCTCCTCGAGCAGACGGCCGCCGCCGAGGGCATGACGGTCTCCGGCGACGCCGCGCCGGGCCAGGGCCTCTTTTTCCGGTCCGACCAGCTCGCGTTCGCGCGGGGCGGCGTCCCGGCCGTGTTCATCAACACGGGCGACCGGTACCGGAACCGGCCCTCTAGCTACGGGCAGCAGGTCCGCGACGCCTACCGCGCCGACCGGTACCACCAGCCGGCCGACGAGCTCACCGACGACCTCTCGTTCGGGGGCGTCCTGCAACAGACGCGGGTCGCCTTCCGTCTCGGGTACGCCCTCGCCGCGAGCGACCTCGCCCCGCAGTGGCGGCCGTCGGAGGCCTTCGCCGAGACGCGCCGCCAGTCGCTGGCCGAGTAGCGCCGGCGGCGGGGCCCTCCCCCCTCTCCCGCCTCCGATATGCCCCGCCCCCTCGCCCTCGCTCTCCTCCTCAGCGCCTCTGGCCTGACCGCGCTCTCCGCCTGCGGCTCGCCCGACCCCGACGACGTCTCGCCCGAGGCGGAGGCCGTCGCCGCCGAAACGGCCGACGCCGTCGATCGGGAGATGGCCGACCTCGAGCTCGACCTCGACGGGGTCGGCCTCTCGTCGCGCCTGCCGGGCACGCTCGTCGACGCCGTGTCCACGCGGGACGGCGAGATCGAGCTCGGCGTGACCGACAGCGTCCTCTACACGCGCCTCTCGCCCGAGCTCCAGGGGCGGATCCAGTCCGAGATGGCCGACGAGACGCAGGACGAGTCCGGCCTCGGCGGGGCCATCGCGCGGGCCGTGACGGGCGCCGTGTCGCAGGGCCTCGCGATGGCCGTGAGCGTCCCGCTCGACGAGGTCCGCGACGTCCGCTACGAGGACGGCCGCGTGGTGATCGAGATGGAGGACGGCGGGGAGTCGCCGTTCAACGGCTCGCGCAACGACGACCAGCCGATGCTGGAGCAGTTCGACCGCGAGGCCGGCGAGCGGCTGGCCGACGCCTTCGACAAAGCCCGGGGCCGCTAGGGGTCGTCAGCCGTCACGCCTCGACTCGCCGAGCGTCGGAAGCGAGGGGTGGTGGGGCGGCAGGTCGGCCGGCTCCTCTCGCCGCGCGCGGCGGAAGAACCGGACGGACACGGCGAGCGCCGCCAGGGCGACGGCCAGGGACAGAGTGAACATGAACGGTGCTGTGGTGGAGGAGCCGGTGGGCTCCAAGCCTGTCGGGTATCGGCGGCCGTGCCGGGTCCCATACCGCCCGGCCGGCATCCCGGGGATTCACCCAGCCTCGGGGTCGAGTCGGACCGGCCAGCCGCCCCGGAACAGCGCGGGGCGCGACCGTGGTGGCCGCGCCCCGCGCGCTCGGTCGTCCGCTGGGGGTTACCTCGCCACCGTCAGCTGGCGGACGAGCGACTGGTCCCCGGCCGTGAGCCGGTAGAGGTACGCGCCGGTCGCGAGGCCCGATGCGTCGAGCCGGACCTCGTGGGCCCCCGCCTCCAGGGGCCCGTCGGCGAGGACGGCGACCTCGCGGCCGAGGAGGTCGTAGACGGCGAGGCGGGCCGGGCCGGCCTCGGCGAGGGAGAACGCGATCCGGGCACGGCCCGCGGTCGGGTTCGGCGCGGCGCCGTCGAGGGCGAGGCTGGCCTCTTGGGCGCTCGCCAGGGTCGGCGGGGCCATCGACTGCTGGCCACCGCCGTTGACGCTCGTCGCGGCCGGGTCGGCCGGGCCGTAGACGTCGAGGAGGCGGACGGCGGCGACGGCGTAGGCCCCGCGCGTGACCGTCTCCCCCGGCGAAAAGCTCGCCGAGACCGTCGGCTCGAGGTCGAACGGGCCCTGCGCGAGGGCGAACCGGGCGTTGAGGAGGCCGGCGTCGAGCGCGAGCTGGACGTAGCCGCGGAGGGCCGACGGGATCGCGTTCGAGTCCGACAGCTTGATCCGCTCGCCGTCGAACGTCGCGAACACGTCGCCGGTGTAGCCGCTCGCCACGCCATGGAGCCCGAGGGCGCCGACGAGCGAGTACGCGAGCTCGGCCCGGTTGACGGTCCCAGTCCCGTTGAACTGGCCGTTCTGAAGGCGAACGAGGCCGGGCGCGAAGCCCTCACGGTCCTTCAGCGCGGCGCCGCTCGCGGCGACGGCCCGGGCGTAGGGCGCGAAGCCCGTCGCGACGGCGTCGGTGAAGACCGGCGACCCGATCGCCTGGCGGACGCCGGCGCCCATCACGAGGAACTGCGCGAGCTCCTGGCGGAGGAGCGGGGCGTCCGGCCCGAACGTCCCGTTCGCGCGGCCGTCGACCACGCGCCGCGAGACGCCGTTCTGGATGAACGCCTGGGCCGGGTGCCCGGCGATGTCGCCGAGACCGGAGTACCCGCTCGTTCGGACCGTCTCGACGTCGACCGTGATCGTGCCCGGGAGGGCCGTCCCGTTCGTGATGCCCAGCGGGTCGAGCGCGACGCCCGAGACCGAGCCAATCCCCGAGATGTAGACCTTCCACGTCCCCGGCTCGCCCGGGCCCGACGTCCCGGCGATCTCGCCGAGGAGCGGGAGCGTGATCCCCGAGCCGTACCGCTTGCCGGTCGGCGACTCGAGCACGACGGCGATCGTGTTCGAGGGCACGATGGCGCGGGCCTTGACGAGCGACACGTCCGAGCCGACCTCGAACTCGTGGACCTCGCGGTCGCCGACCGGCGAGAAGTCAAGGTCGACGGTGAAGGCCGAGCCCGGGACCGTGAGGGCGTTGGCGTTGAACGCCCGGAGGTTGTTGACGAACCCGGCCGAGCTCACGTCGCGCCCGAGGACCGCCGCGACGGCAGCGTAGGCGTTGACGTAGCCGCCGCCGACCTCCCAGGCCTCCCGGCCGGGCATGTTGGTGGCGGTCTCCATCAGGATCCGCTTGACGTCGAGCGGCCCGAGCGTCGGGTCGGCCTCGAGCATCAGGGCCACGATCCCGGCCACGTGCGGGGTCGACATCGACGTCCCGGAGATCATGGTGTAGAACGGGAGCTGGGCCGGCGGGATCGCGTCGAGGTCGCCGTCGCCGCCGTTCGCGCCGAGGTTCGTGGCGGCGCGCGCCGAGATGATGTCGACGCCGGGGCCGACGACCGTGATGTCGTTCTTGTAGGTCCAGGTCTTGCCGTCGAACGTCTGGAAGTCGTAGCCCTCCCCCTTCTTGCCGCGGCTCGAGAAGCTGGCGAGCCCGCCGATCTTGTCGCCGGCGCCGATCGACAGGACCCACGGGGCCTGCGCGTAGATGTTGTGGGTGTCCTCGCCCGGGCCGCTGTTCGAGGCCGCGAAGAGCGTCACGATCCCGCGCTGGTAGGCCCGGTAGCTCGCCTGGACGATCGGGCTCTCCGGCGCGAACTCGCCGTCCGAGCCCCACGAGTTGGTGATGACGCGGATCGGGTTCTGGAAGCTGAACTGGTGGGTGATCGCGTAATCGAAGCCGCCGAGCCCGTCGAGGATGGCGATGACGGCGCCCGAGCCATAGCCGACGAGGTCGGCGCCCGGGGCGACGCCCGCGTGCTGGCCCGCGCTCCGGACGCCGAGGCCGGCGACGGTCGCGGCGCAGTGGGTGCCGTGGCCCGAGTTCGTGTCGGTGTTGGGCGTCCCCTCGAGGTAGGTGATCGGGAGGAGCGACGAGACCGCGTTGAGGTTCGTCGCGCCCTGGACGTTGGCGACGACCTTCGACCCCATCGGGAGGTCGGCGTGGGTGGCGTCGATGCCCGAGTCGTTGACGACGACGGTCACGCCGCGCCCGGAGTACGGGAGCCCGTTGCCCGTCCGGAACGAGGGGTCGGTGCGGAGCCGGTCGACGCCGGTGATCTGGCGCGAGCCCTCGTTGAAGTAGGTCAGCTCCTCGTTCAGCCACACCGACGCGACGCCGGGGAGCTGGGCGATCTGCCCGACCTGGGCCGGGAGCGCGACGACGCCGGCCATCGGGAGGCTCTCGAAGAAGACGCCGCCGCCGCCGAGGGCCGAGAGCGCCGTCCGCTGGACGAGGGAGAGGGGGCCCGCCTGGTCGAAGGTCACGACGACCTCGACCGGGGTGAGGGGGCCGACCTCGGCGAGCGCGTCCTGGAGCGACGGGCCGAGCACGGCGCCGCCCTGCGCGCTCGCCGAGCCGGCGAACAGAAGGGAAACGAGGAAGACGAGGCCGCGGAGCCGCCGGAGCGCGGGCGCGGTGGAATATCGAGAGGTCATGTGGGGGAGGTGGAGAGGAAGAGAAGGGCGAGGCCCGGCTCCCAACCTCCCGGACGCGGCGCCCGACCACCAGCGGACGCCCCCGCCCCGCCCCGTCGGATCACCGGCTGCGCCCGTGTCGGACTCGTCCGACACCGCCCGCCTCGGGGCCTCGACGCCCGCAGCCGGGGCACACCCACACGTGCCCCGACCCGGCCGCCCCCCTGCGACCTACGGCATCTTCTTTCGCGCGCGGCTGCGCGGCTCCGGTCCCGGCTCGACAACGAGCGGCGCCGACGCCGTCTGGCCGCCGACCGACACCTCGACGGTGTACGTGCCTGGCACGAGGTAGAACGCGCCCGTGTCCTCGCCCGCCTCGACGTCGTCCGCCAGCGCTCGGTCGGCGACGAGGTCGTAGGTCATCAGGTTGAGGCCGGGCTCGGCCGCGTCGCCCCACTGGCGGACGGCCCTGCCCTCGGCGTCGAGCACGCGGACGCGTGCCGTGCCCGTCGCCGTCGTCCAGTAGCCGATCTCGACGGTGGACTCGGCCGGGTCGGACCACGTGTAGCCGCGGGCGCCCCAGTTTGTCTGGTGCTGCGTGGTGTCGGGCGGGAAGACGTGGAGCGCGCTCGCCATGACGTCCGACGTGAGGCGGCTCACGAGGCCGACGTCGGCGATCCACAGCGACCGCCCGTGCGTGCCGACGGCGAGGTCGCGTTCGCGCGCCTGCACTACGAGGTCGTGGACCGGCACGTAGGGCAGCCGCGCCCCTTCCTCCACTTCGTCGAACGGGCCGGCGGCCTCGGGCGCCGGCGCGCGCTGGCCGTGGAAGGCGGAGAACGACGTGCCACCGTCGAGCGAGACGTAGAGCCCGCCGTCCGTCCCGACGTAGAGCACGTCCGGGTTGTGCGGGTCCTCCTTCGCCACGTTGACGGGCTCCGCGGGCAGGTCGAGGCCGACCCGCTCCCACGTCCGCCCGAGGTCGTCGGAGCGGTAGACGTAGCTGTCGAAGTGGTCCCAGCGGTACCCGTTGAGCGCGACGAGAAGCCGCTCTTCGTCGTGAGCGGAGAGTTCGACGCGGCTCACCCAGAGGTCTTCCGGCAGCCCGGCCGAACGGTCGCGCCACGTCCGGCCCCCGTCCTCCGTCACCCACACGTGGCCGTCGTCGGTGCCCGCCGCCAGCGTGCCGAACTCGAACGGCGACTCGTGGAGGCTCGTGAGCGTCCCGTACGGCACGTCGCCGGGCCGGCCGCCGCCGGTGAGGTCGTCGCTCAGCGCCTCCCACGTGTCGCCGCGGTCGAGGGAGCGGTGGACCTTGTTCGAGCCGAGGTAGAGGACGTCCGGGAGGTGGCGGCTGAGCCAGATCGGCGTCTGCCAGTTGAACCGGAACGGCCGCTCGCCGAGCTCGTGCTGCGGGACGGTCCGCTCGATCCGCCCGCCGTCGCGGTGCGTCCGGACGTAGTTGCCGAACTGGAGGCCGGTGTAGACCGTCCCGTCGCGGTCGTCGACCTGGACCTGCATCCCGTCGCCGCCGAACAGCCGGCGGTACGGATAGTCGCCCTCGGCCCGCCACTCGGGGCTCGGCGCGTAGGTGCTCGGCCCGACCCACACGCCGTTGTCCTGGAGCCCGCCGTAGACGTTGTATGGCTCGGCGTCGTCGACCTGGACGGTGTAGAACTGGCCGACCGCCGGGCGGTTGAGCTTCGTCCACGTCGCGCCGCCGTCGTAGGTCAGGTTGAGGCCGCCGTCGTTGCCAGAGAGCGCGAAGCCGGGCCGCTCGGGGTCGAACCAGAGGTCGTGGTGGTCGACGTGGACGTGCGCGGCGTCCGCGCGCTGCCACGTCGCGCCGCCGTCGACGGACGCCACGAGGGGGACGCCGAGGACGTAGACGCGGTCGACGTCGGCCGGGTCGACGCGGACGACGCCGAAGTAGTAGCCGTACGAGTAGAACAGGTCGTCGAGGGTGTCCTCGTGCGTCCGCGTCCACGTCCGCCCCTGGTCGTCGGAGCGGTAGACCTCGGCCCCGATCACGGGCGTGTCGAAAAGCTGGGCGTTGGCGTCCTCCAAGAACGCGACGAGGTCGGCCGGCTCGAGGCGACCGTCGCGGACGTCTTCGAGGATCGACTCGGCGGTGTAGCTGTAGGGGACGTTGTTGGCATCGAGGAACTGGTTGAGGTCCTCCTCGGCGAGTTCGAGGAACTCGGCCCGCGAGATCGATCGGAGGCGGTCGCGCGTGACGGCCGGCTCCTCCTCGTCTGGGTCCTCCGGCCGCCGCGCCTGGTTGTCGACGACGGCGTAAAGGACGCCGTTCGGGTGGACGTCGAGGCCGATCCGCCCGACCGTCGCACCGGTCGGGAAGCCCGAGCCCTCGACGCTGAGCCGCTCCCACGTCGCGCCGCCGTCGCCGCTCGCCCAGACCGCCGAGCCGGGGCCGCCCTCGCGAAAGTCCCACGCGCGGCGGCTGCGCGTCCACGTCGCGGCGTAGACGCGGTCGGCGTCGTTCGGGTCGAGGATGAGGTCGATGGCCCCCGTGTCGTCGTCGACGAAGAGCGTGTTCTCCCACGTCGTGCCGCCGTCGGTCGTGCGGTACACGCCGCGCTCGGGGTTCGGCGAGTAGAGGTGGCCGATGGCCGCGACCCAGACCGTGTTCGGATCGTCGGGGTGGACCGCCACACGCCCGATGTGCTGGGTCTCCTCCAGCCCGACGTGCGTCCACGTCGTGCCGCCGTCGCGGCTGAGGTAGACGCCCGTCCCGGCGTACGACGACCGCGACGAGTTGGACTCGCCGGTGCCCACCCAGAGCGTCGGCCCGTCGCCCTCGGGGTCGCGCCAGTCGACGTCGAGGTCGCCGATCGTGATCGTCGGCATGTGGTCGAAGAGCGGGACGAACGAGGCCCCGCCGTTGTCGGTCGCCCACAGGCCGCCCGAGGCGTAGGCGACGTAGAACGTGGACGGGTCGCCGGGCCGCCCCTCGACGGCCGTGACGCGCCCGCTCATGACCGTCGGGCCGATGGAGCGGAACGGGACCTCGGCCACGGGCGACGCCTCCGCCAGCCGCTCCCGCTGGGCGGCGGCCTCGAGGCGCTCGGCCGCCGGCGTCGGCGCGACGCCATTGGGCAGGTGGACGACGGGGTCGACGTTCTGTGCCTGGACGAACGGAGTTGCCAGGAGAGCGAGGGCGAGGAGTCGGCGCATCGGCGGTGGGGTGTTGGCGGAAACTACCGGGCGCCGCCGTTCGGAACCGCCCCGGCAACCGCCGGCGCCCGGCGACGTAGGAGCCCCGACCCGCCCCCGACCGACGTGGCCTCTTCCTCCGACCGCTCCACCGCCCGCCGCGGCCTCCGCCTCGTCCGCGAGGACGCCGAGGACCTCGCCGACAACCCGAGCCGGCTCCGCGCCGTCATCCGCCGCGCGCAGTCCCAGCTCCGCGAGGACCGCAGCCGGATCGGCTCGCTCCGCGCCGACGTGCCCCGCCTCGTCCGCCTCGCCGGCGCCATCGCCAAGGGCGAGTACCGGCGGCTCCCGTGGAAGAGCCTGTTCTTCGTCGCTGCCGGCCTCCTCTATTTCGTCACGCCGGCCGACCTGATCCCCGACTTTATCCTCGGGACCGGGTTTTTGGATGACGCCGTCGTCGTGGCGTACGTCATGAAGGCCATCCGCGACGACCTCGCGCGGTTCGAGGACTGGGAGCTCACGAACGCCCCGGCCGACCCCGAGACGCTCAACCCGCCGTACTAGCGCGGCGGGCCTACAGCAAACGGCCCGCCCCGGCGAGGTGCCGAGGCGGGCCGGACGGGACAGAGCGCGCGACTCAGACGGCGAGCTTGTAGAACGACTCCTCGACGATCTGGCCGTCCTCCCAGGTCTGGACGGCGACCTGGTCGTACTTCTGGTCGCCGTAGTCCTTGTGCGTGAAGTCGAAGTGCCATTCGACGAGGGCCTTGCCGGTCGCCTCGTCGACGCCGACGGCCTTGACCTCGGCGCCGCGGAACTCGGTGAGGCCGTTGACGAAGGCCTCCTCGTAGGTCCGGTTGGCGTCCTTGCCAACGCGCGGCTCCTGGCCGGCGTCGGTCATCACGACGTCGTCGTGGTAGTAGGCCTCGAAGGCGCCGAGGATGTCGCCCTGGAGGATGCGGTTGTTGAGGTCGTCGACCTTGTCGCGGAGCGTGGACATGGGAAAGCGGGGGAGTTGGAACGGGGGCTGCGACCGGCTCGAGTCCGGCCGCAGCATTTATTTGTTTAAACGAACATTGTTCCCACGAGTATCCTTCCCCTCCCACACGCACTCGTCGTAGACCGGGCACCGCCCGCACGCCGGCCGCCGGTAGAAGCAGCACGTCTGCCCGTGGAGCATCAGCGCCTCGTGGTGGTCGTAGACCTGCTGCGCGTCCCAGTCGTCGGGCAGGAGCCCCGCGAGGGCGTCGTGGCTAGGGCCGACCGCCATCGCCATCGGGATGAGACCGAGCCGTTGGGCCACGCGGTGGTGGTGACTGTCGACCGGCAACGCGGGGATCCGGAGCCGGCTGAACAGGAGGACCGCCGCGCTCGTCTTGGGCCCGACGCCCTTGAACTCCTGGAGCCAGCGGCGCGCGCGGTCGACGGGCCAGTCGGCGAGGGCGTCGAGGCTGAGCCCCTCGACCTCGGGCGCCTCGGTGATGGCGCGGAGGACCTGCTGGATCCGCGGCGCCTTCTGCTCGGGCCACGTCGCCGGCGCGATGGCCTCTTCCACCTCGGCCGTCGGCGCGTCGCGGACGGCCTCCCACGTCGGGAAGCGCTCGCGGAGTTGGGCGTAGGCGCGGCCGCTGTCGGCGTTTTTGGTCCGGTGGGAGAGGAGGGCCGAGACGAGTTCGCTCAGCGGGTCCTTGTCGGAGAAGTACGGGACCGGGCAGCCGTACGCCTCGCACAGGACGTCATGGACGTGGAGCGCCTTGGCGCGGAGACGGTCGGCCGCCTGGACGGCCTCGGGCGAGTCGGGGGGCGGGTCGAACAGGTCCATGGGGCCCCAACCCGCTGGCACCGCGAGCGGGTCGCGGGCGGGTAGCTTTTCGGGCCCCGCCCCACGGTCCGCCGATGCCCGTCGCCCGCCGCGTCCCCGCTGCCGCCGTCCGCCCGCTCCGGACGCAGATCCTCCGCCCGACCTGGACCGACCGGCTGGCGACGTACGACCAGGACGAGACCGTGGCCGTCCACGTCGCCGCCTACCGCGACGGCGTGACGGAGCCGGACGGCGTCGGGACCGTGTACGCCGAGGCGCCGCCGGCCGAGAACCGCGACGAGATCCCCGAGGCGGCCTACGCCGACGGCGCCAGTTGGCGGCTCCGCGGCATGGCGACGTCGGACGCGGCGCGCGGGACCGGGCTCGGCCGCGTCGTGCTGGAGGAATGCTTCGCCGTCGTCCGCGAGAACGGCGGCCGGTACCTCTGGTGCAACGCGCGGCTCGTGGCCGTCCCGTTTTACGAGAGGCTCGGGCTGGAGGCCGTCGGGCCCGAGTTCGACATCCCCGGGATCGGACCGCACTACGTCATGTGGCGGGCGGTGTAGACCGGCCCGCACGCGCCTGATTCAGGACGGCGGCGAGACCCGGGAGCGCTTTCGGAGTACCATGACGTTCCCTTCTTCCCCGCGCCGATGAAGATCCCCTCGCTCGTCCTCCGCCAGCTCTACACCAACGGGAGCCTCACCCCCACGGACGGGGGCCTCGCCTTCAGCCTGAAGAACCGGCTGACCGACGCGACGCTCACCGGCCTCCAGAGCGTGACCGTCGACGGGCGCGAGGTCTCGGCCGACGCGCTCACGCTGTCGCTCGACGACGGCACGACGATGCCCGCCTCGGAGGTCTCGTCCTCGAACCCGGTCGACTTCCCACTCCGGAAGGTGGTGACGGTCCACGTCCCGGGCGTGACGCCGAGCGAGGGGGTCCACGAGCTCCGGCTCCGGTTTGCCATCGAGGGCATGGGCGACCTCTCGTTCAAGGTCAAGGACTCGGTCCAGCCCACGCGGCCCGACCGCGTCGTCGTCCCGCGCGACGCCCAGGACGACTACGCCGAGGCGGCCATCCGCGAGCGCCAGCGGTTCGTGGAGGAGTACACGGGGACGGCGTTCGAGCACGTCACGTCGTACTCGTTCGACCCGCACATCGCGGCCGGCAACGTCGAGAGCTTTATCGGCGTCGCGCAGGTCCCGATCGGCGTGGCCGGGCCGCTGAAGGTGAACGGCGAGCACGCCGACGGCGAGTTCCTCATCCCGCTCGCCACGGCCGAGGGCACGCTCGTGGCCAGCTACAACCGCGGGATGAAGGTGCTCAACCTCTCCGGCGGCGTGACCTGCACGGTCTCGGCCGACAAGATGCAGCGGGCCCCGGTGTTCATCTTCGAGAACGCCCGCCACGCCCGCGACTTCAAGGACTGGCTGGCCGAGCACATGGACGAGATCTCGGCCCAGGCCGAGTCGACGACGTCGGTCGGCAAGCTGCTCTACATCGACACGTACCTCTCGAACCACTTCGCCTTCTGCCGCTTCAACTACTCGACGGGCGACGCGGCCGGGCAGAACATGGTCGGCCGGGCCACCTTCGCGGCGTGCTCGTGGATCCTCGAGAACGCCCCGAACATCCGCCGCTTCTACCTCGAGAGCAACTTCGCGACGGACAAGAAGGCCTCGATGGTCAACGTCATGAAGACGCGCGGCAAGCGGGTCACGGCCGAGTGCGAGATCCCGGGCGACGTGCTCCGCGAGGTGATGCGGGTCGAGCCCGAGGCCCTCGCCTACCACTGGGGCGTCGCGGCCGGCGTCGGGTCGTTCCTCTCGGGCGCCAACAACAACGGGCTCCACAGCCCGAACGGCATCACGGCCATGTTCATCGCGACCGGCCAGGACGTCGCGAACGTGTCGGAGTCGAGCGCGGCCGTGCTCTACGCCGAGCACCGGTCCAACGACGCCCTCTACATGTCGATCACGATCCCGTCCCTCATCGTGGCGACCTACGGCGGCGGCGTCGGGCTGGCGACGCAGCGCGAGTGCCTCGAGATGCTCGGGTGCTACGGCCGCGACAAGGCGCGGAAGTTCGCCGAGATCGTGGCGGGCGTGGTGCTGGCCGGCGAGATCAGCCTCGCGAGCGCGATCTCGTCCCACGACTGGGTCTCGAGCCACGAGAAGTACGGCCGCAACCGCTAGGTCGGCGCAGCCAACCGCCAGCCCACATAGGACCCCGGCCTCGCCCGCCTCGGCGCCGAGGCGGGCGGGGTCGGAACCGGCCGGCGGCCCTCAAGGGAGCCCACGGCGGCGCCGATGGTACCATGTGCCATGCCGCCCCCCGACCGCGACCCCGTCGAGCCGGTCCCCGCCTCCGAGGCCGGGCCGGCCCACCCGCCCGACGACGCCGTCGGCGCGGACGCGGGGCCCTTCGAGGGCGACGGCGCGCCCGTCCGCGACGGCGCCCCCGCGGAGTACCGGGAGCGCGACGAGCCGTCGATCACGGAGGCGGAGCACGAGATCGCTGAGGAGGGCGACGCCCGACCGGCCGGCCCGGTAGGCGAGTCGCCCAGCGCCTCGCTCCACGCCGAGGCGGCTCCTGGGCCCGTCCGCGCCGACCCGACGGACCCGCCCCCGCGCGCGCTCCGCGCCGAGAGCGAGCAGGCCGTCGCCGCCGACCTCCGGCGCCTCGCCCGGATCCGCCGGCGCCACGGGACCGACGACGTCCCGGCCCTCGACCCCGGCACCGAGGTCGCCCGCCAGGCGGGCTTCGAGGTCATGGACGTCGGCGAGCCGCCGTCGCTCGTCCGGCGCTACTTCACGACGCTCCGCCACGCGACCGGGCTCGTCTACGGGAGCGCCGTGGCCGTCGCCCGCGACCGCGAGCAGTTCGCGTTCGTCAAGGGCTTCCCCCTCTTCCTCATCAAGCTGGCGGCCTTTTTCGTCCGGCCGCTCGTCCGGCGCGACATCCGTGGGCTGCCCATCGAAAAACAGCTCCGGCGACGGCTGGAGCTCCTCGGGCCGACCTACATCAAGCTCGGGCAGGTGCTCGCGCTCCGCGAGGACCTCCTGCCGCCGTTCATCACGGAGGAGCTGAAGAACCTGCTCGACCGGCTCCCGGTCATGCCGTTCCCCGAGTACCTCGACCGCGTGGCAAAGGGGCTCGGCCGGCCGGTCGACGAGGCGTTCAGCTACATCGACCCGAAGCCGCTTGGGAGCGCGTCGATCGGCCAGATCCACGCCGCGACGACGGTCGACGGCGACGACGTGATCCTGAAGGTCGTCAAGCCGCACATCTACGTGATCCTGAAGCGGGATTCGCGGCTGCTCGGCTTTTTCGGCTCGTTCCTCCAGGTGTTCTTCAGCCGCTACCAGCCGAAGAAGGTCCTCGACGAGTTCGCCGAGTACACGCTCAAGGAGGTCGACCTCCGGCGCGAGGCGGACAACGCGGAGCAGATGGCGATCAACTTCGCCGACCAGCCCGACATCCGGTTCCCCAAGATCTACCGGGAGTACTCGTCGCGGCTCGTCCTCACGATGGAGCGGTTTCGCGGGATCCGGCCGGACACGCCCGCCAGCCGCGCGCTCCCGCTCGAGGCGCGCGAGAAGCTCGTCGACCTCGGCGCGCTGACGATCATCCGGATGCTCTACCAGGACGGCTTCTTCCACGCCGACCTCCACCCGGGCAACATGTTCGTGCTCGACGCCGAGCCCGACCGCGAGGGCCGCGTCGACCCGAAGGTCGGGTTCATCGACCTCGGGATGGTCGGCTACTTCGACGGCGACCTCCGGCGGACGCTCCTGTACTACTACTTCTCGCTCGTGACCGGCGACGCCGAGAACGCCGCCCGCTACCTCGCGAGCGTCGCCACGGCCGGCAAGAAGGCCGACCCGCGCGGCTTCCAGCGGGCCGTCGCCGAGCTGTGCCGGCGGTTCTACCGGGCCCAGAAGTACGGCGACGTCAACGTGGGCCAGCTCGTGCTGGAGTCGGTCGGGCTGGCGGGCCAGTACCGGATGTACTTCCCGGTCGAGCTCGTCCTCATGACGAAGGCGCTGGTCACGTTCGAGGGCGTCGGGCAGACGCTCCTGCCCGGCTTCGACGTGGCCGAGGTGAGCCGGAAGCACGTCAACAAGCTGTTCATGCACCAGTTCAACCCGGCCGCGCTCCTCAAGGAGAGCCTGCGCGGCGCGCCGGAGTTGGTCGACCTCATCATCAAGAGCCCGACGCTCTTGGCCGAGGGCATCCGGTTCCTGGAGTCCCGGATCCGGAGCCCCGACGCGTCGCCGCTGGCCGGCCTGCGGACGGCGCTCTTGTCGGGCGCGAGCCTCGTCTCGGGCGTCATCGCGGTCACGACCGGCGGCCCGTGGTTCCTGTGGGGGCCCCTCTTTGTCCTGGCCGCCGGGTTCGCGCTGAAGCGCAGCTAGCCCCGCCTCGGGACAGCGGTGGCCCCTGGGATGGGGACACCGTGCGTGGTGCCCCCACCATCGTCGGGAACGCGTCGCCCCGCCCGCAGACCAACCGAGGCGGGCGGAGCCGCTACATCGTCGGGTCGCCGCCGGTGACGCCGAAGACCTCGCCGGTGATGTAGCCCGCCTCCTGCGTGGCGAGGAACACGTAAGTCGGCGCGATCTCGGCCGGTTGGCCCGGGCGCCCGAGCGGGACCTGCGAGCCGAACTCCTCGACCTTGTCCTGTGGCTGGCCGCCGGACGGCTGGAGCGGCGTCCAGAACGGGCCCGGCGCGACCGCGTTGACGCGGATCCCCTTGTCGGCCAGCTGCTTGGCGAGGGCCTTGGTGAACTCGATCTGGGCGCCCTTGGTAGTCGCGTAGTCGAGCAACGTGGCCGAGGGCTTGTAGCCCTGGATCGAGGTCGTGTTGATGATCGAGCCGCCCGGCGGGAGGTGCGGGATGGCCGCCTTCGACAGCCAGAACATGGCGTAGACGTTCGTCTTGAACGTCTGGTCGAACTGCTCCGACGTCACGTCGTCGATCGACTCCTGGAAGACCTGCTTGCCGGCGTTGTTGATGAGCACGTCGAGCCCGTCCATCGCCTCGACGGCGTCGGCGACCAGTTGCGTGCAGAAGCCCTCGTCGGTGAGGTCGCCGGGGAAAAGGTGGACCGTCCCGCCCTCGCCCTCGATCAACTTCTTGAGCGACTCGGCGTCGCTCTGCTCCGACTCGAGGTAGTTGATGGCGACGGCCGCGCCCTCGCGGGCGTACGCGATGGCCGCCGCGCGGCCGATGCCGGAGTCGCCACCGGTGATGAGCGCCTTCCGGCCCTCCATGCGGCCGAAGCCGCGGTAGCTCTCCTCGCCGTGGTCGGGCGCCGGCTCCATCTCCGAGGCGAGGCCGGGGGCTTCCTGGGGCTGGCGTGGGAAGGGCGGGCGCGGGTACTGCGTCCGCGGGTCCTGCATGGTGTACTGGTTGGGCGTCTGGGCGTCCGACATGAGCGGGAGAAAGGGATGGAAGAGAGGACGGCGCGAACGCGCGGCCCCCGCCCCGGGGTTGCCCTGAGTTCGGCCGGCTCGACGCTGGCCGGCACCTCCGAGGTGGCCGGGGCGAGGGCGGTCGGCCCGCGCCTAGCTTCCGGCCTCACCGCTCGTCTCCCCGTGCCCCGCTCCCTCGCCCTTCTGGCGACGCTCGTCGCCGTCGCCGCCACCGCCCAGGTCCCGACGCCCGACGCCTTTCTCGGCTACGCCCTCGGCGAGCGGTTCACGCCGCACCACCGCGTGGTCGACTACGTCGAGGCCGTCGCCGAGGCGAGCCCGCTCGTGACGCTGGCACCGTACGGCGAAACGGTCGAAGGCCGGCCGCTCCTCGTCGCCGTCGTCGCCGAGAGCCCGGAAGCGGCGGAGAGTGCCCGTCAGAGCCAGCTCGCTGCGACGCGAGGCGAGGGCGTGCCCGAGAAGGCCGTCGTCTGGCTGAGCTACAACGTCCACGGCGACGAGGCCGTGAGCACCGAGGCCGCGATGGAGACGCTCTACCGGCTCACGCAGCCCGAGTCGCGCGCCCTGCTGGCGGAGACCGTCGTCGTCCTCGACCCGTGCCTCAACCCCGACGGCCGCGAGCGCTACGTCCAGGGCTACCGCCAGCGCCGCGGGGCCACGCCCAACGCCGACCCCGACGCCCGCGAGCACGAGCAACCGTGGCCGGGCGGCCGGTTCAACCACTACCTCTTCGACCTCAACCGCGACTGGGCCTGGGGCACGCAGCAAGAGACCCGCGCCCGCCTCGCCCTCTACCAGGAGTGGATGCCGGCCGTCCACGTCGACTTCCACGAGCAGGGGGTCGAGAGCCCGTACTACTTCGCGCCGGCCGCCGAGCCGTTCCACCCACGCATCACACCGTGGCAGCGCGAGCTCCAGACGCGGATCGGCCGGGCCAACGCCGAGGTGTTCGACCGCGAGGGCTGGCTCTACTTCACCCGCGAGGTGTTCGACCTGTTCTACCCCGGCTACGGCGACACCTGGCCGACGTTCAACGGGGCCGTGGGGATGACGTACGAGCAGGGCGGCTCCGGCCGGGCCGGCCTCGCGATCCGCACGGCCGAGGGCGACACGCTGACGCTGGCGGACCGGATCGAGCACCACGTCGCGACGGGGATGGAGACCGTGCGGACGGTTGCCCGCGACGCCGCCGAGGTCCGCGAGCAGTTCGCGGCCGGGTTCGAGGCGCGGCCCGAGGGCGCCCGGACGTACGTCGCGCAAGGCGACCCCGCCCGCCTCGGCGCGCTGGCGGGCCTCCTCGACCTTCAGGGCATCACCTACGGATGGGCACGCGGGGGCGAGACGGTCCGCGGTGTCCGGTACGCCGGCAGCCTCGAGGCGCCCGCCGAGGCGGGCGGAGTCGCGGTCGAGAGCGGCGCGCTCGTCGTCTCGACGGCCCAGCCCGCCGGACGGCTGGCGGCCGTCCTCTTCGAGCCGAACCCGGCCCTCGCCGACTCGCTGACCTACGACGCGACGGCGTGGGCGCTGCCCTACGTCTACGGCGTCGAGGGGATCGCGGCCGAGGGCGACGTGCCGACGGGCGGGGCGGCCCCGGCCGCGCCAGCGCTTCCCTCGGGCCGGCCCTACGCCTACGTCGCCGAGTGGAGCGCACCGGGCGACGCGCGGCTGCTGGCCCGGCTGCTCCGCGAGGGCGTCGGCGTCCGGGTCGTGCCCGAGCCGTTCGAGGCGGGCGGGCGGACGTACGGGCGCGGCACGCTCGTGGTCACGCGGGCCGGCAATGCCCGCCTCGGCGACCGCTTCGACGAGGTCGTCCGCGCCGCGGCGGAGGAGACGGGCCGGCCCCTCGCGGCGCTCGCGAGTGGCTTCCTCGAGTCCGGCGTCGACCTCGGCTCGAACCAGGTCGGCTTCGTCCGCCGCCCTCGCGTGGCCGTCCTCGCCGACGCGCCCGTCTCGCCGACGGCGCTCGGCGAGGTCTGGCACTGGCTCGACGCCGTCGTCGAGTACCCTGCGACGCTCCTCACCGCCGAGGACCTCTCTGCGTCCGACCTCGACGGCGTCGACGTGCTCGTGATGCCCGACGGCGGCTACGGCTCGTGGCTCACGTCCGACCGTGCCGACGCGCTCCGCCAGTGGGTGCGCGGCGGCGGCCGGCTGATCGCGATGGAGCGCGGCGCCACCGCGCTCGCCCGCGAGGACGGGTTCGGCCTCGCCCTCCGCGACGCGCCCGAGGCGGACACGACCGCCGAGGCCCGCCTCCGCCGCTACGCCGAGCGCGACCGCCAGAGCGCGACCGGCGACGTGCCGGGCGCCGTCTACCGCGTCGCCCTCGACAACACGCACCCGCTCGCCTTCGGCTATCCCGAGTGGACCTACGTCCTCAAGCGCCGCGTCGCCCCCGCCGACTTTTTCGCGCCCGGCGACGGCTGGAACGTCGGCGTCGTGCGGAGCGGCACGCCGTCGGCCGGGTTCGCCGGCGCCGAGGCCCAGGCCCGGCTCGAGGACTCGGTCGTGTTCGGCGTCGAGGAGGTCGGCCGCGGGTCGGTCGTGTACCTCCTCGACTCCCCTCTCTTCCGCGGCTTCTGGGCCGACGGCCACCTCCTGTTCGCGAACGCCGTCTTCGGGATGGAAGCGTTTTAGAGCCTCGCGCGTATGCCCCCCATGACCGACGACTCGCCCCCCCGCAGACCCGCCGGCACGGCGCTCGCCGCCCTCGGCGTGCTCGCCCTCGTGGGCTACGGCGTGCTCGGCGCCTCGCCTGAGCACCCCGGCCTCCCGACGGCCCAACTCGCCCTGGCGGCGCTCCTGGTCGTGACCGGCATCGCGATCCGTGAGGGCCGCGGCCCCCGCTGGATCGACTTCGCGGCCGGCACGCTCGTCGGCGCCCTCGCGCTCGACCTGCTCAACCGGCTGATCGCCTAGCGCGCGCGTCGCGCGAAGACCGGAGGAACACGCCGCCGCCCTCTTGGGCCACCCGGAGGGCTCCGCTACCTTCCGTGTCTGCCCAGAGGCCCCGATTCCGATGCAGAACGACATCCACCCCGACTACCCCTTCGTCACCGTCACGCTCGCGGACGGCACCGAGTTCACGACGCGCTCGACGATGGGAAGCGACTACAAGTCCGAGGTCGACTCGTCGAACCACCCGTTCTACACGGGCAAGAAGACGATGGTCGACACCGCCGGCCGCGTCGAGAAGTTTATGCGCCGCTACGGCAAGTCGAACGCCAAGCAGGCCGCGGCCAGCCAGGAGGAAGAGGCGCAGGCGGCGGCGGCCAAGGCCGCCGAGGCTCAGGACGCCGCCGCGCTCGGTGCGACGACCGTCGACAACGAGCCCGTGCCCGGGACCGCTAAGCCCCCGGCGTCGTCGCCTGAGAACCCGGCGCGCGACACGGAGGGCGACTAGGACTCTCGGCCCCACCGATCTGTGAGGCGGGTGGCTCTGGCCGCCCGCCTCATCGCGTTTTTGCAAGCGGAGCGCGAGTCGAGAGCGTGTCTGAGAGTGCGCGCCGACGCCCCCCATCGCGTCGTCCACGAGTCCCGCCGCGCGTTGGGGACAGCCTCCACCCGCGCAGCGGCGAACGGGCTCACGGGCGGAGCAGGACCTTCCCTCGGTTTTCCCGCCCCTCGATGTACCGGTGCGCCTCGGCCGCCTCGTCGAACGAGAACACGCGGTCGACGTTCGGCCTGACCTTGCCCGCCTCGGCATAGGCGAGGAGCGTGCGGGCCCAGCCGGCGACGCGGTCGCGGGCCTCCCAGAGGTGGCCGAGGTTGACCCCGAGCACGCCGTGGTTCGCGTTCATGAGCGCGAACGGGCTCGCCCGGACCCACGGCACCCTCAGCGCCATCCGCGCCAGCGCGAACCGCCCGCCGCCCGTCACCGTCGACACGCCGAACACGACGAGCCGGCCGGACGGCGCGAGCGCGTCGAGGCTCCGCCCCCAGTGCGCCCCGCCGATCGGGTCGAGCACGAGGTCGACGCCCTCGCCGTCGGTGAGGGCGAGAATCTCCGCCACGAAGTCCTTGTGCCGGTAGTCCACCGCGTGGTGGTAGCCCCGCTCGCGGACGTAGTCGTGCTTGCCGGGCGAGGCCGTCCCGAACAGCTCGACGCCGTAGATCACGCCGAGGTCGGCGCAGGCGGTCCCGAC